>Ga0123355_10002161_pt1 | contig 27732 bp, 18 predicted proteins | sample TergutEmb28metaG_3_FD_89872 | JGI IMG/M metagenome (GOLD analysis project Ga0123355, IMG submission 89872) | Embiratermes neotenicus P1 segment gut microbial communities from Petit-Saut dam, French Guiana - Emb289 P1 | ecosystem: Host-associated > Arthropoda: Insects > Digestive system > Gut ... | reverse complement strand
TTTTTTAAATATAAATGAGTTTTAAAAAAAAAGCCCATTTATTTTTTTTAATGGGATGATAGAAGGGGGGGGGGGGTAAAGAATGTGGGGAAGGTGGGGGGGGGGGGGGGGGGGGGGGGGAGAAACACGGATTTTGTTGCGAAAACCTATTGGAAGGCAGCCATTTGGAACAACGAGAATGATACGGGAGGAGAAAACTCAGTTGCGAGGGTGGCGGTAGAACTGGGGCATGTGGTTGTAGCCGCGTTGAACGTTCGGGTTCTAATACCAGGGAGAAACATGGGATGATTAATTAGTTACATTAGCTCCTTGTCTGAACATCGCGCCGAACGGTTTTGCCGGCAAGTGAACACCGGCCATCTAGTTAATGCATTCTCATTTTACCGAAAATAATTTATAGTGGAAGCTGTTTTCGTCATTGTGTGCGTGTGTTCCTTATTCATATACATTTATTTCACGCGGTTTCACTGCCAGGCGCGTGGTTATGCTGTAGGTTAATTCACCGTATGACTGACTACGAGAGACGTATGCTTAAAACATAAGTCGACATAGAATTCCAATATAAATCCTTCCTCTTCAACTGTTTGACCGATAGGTTGTCCCGAAACGTCGGTAACTACCATTCTACCCTGCGTAACACGCCAGAAGAGCGAAGATCTTATTTAGTTCCTTGTTTAATTATTGTCTTACTTTAGCTACTTCCAGTCTTTTTGTTAACGTTTTGAAAGCAGTCAAGACGATGTGATCAGATGTAGGCCAGTTTCTTAGAATATCACAGTGCACAAAATGGACGGAAAACACAAGGTTAATCGCAAGTTAGCTTCCACGTAATACAGCTGTTTATGGAAACAAGACAGACAATGTACTGTACTATAGTGTAACATAGTGGCGCATTCGCGTAATGTTTGTGCATCTTCGCCATTCCTAACAGCCTGCCAACATTTCACTCGAAGGGAACGCTTGTATAGCGATTTAATTTCGCCAGTAAGCATAAAACGTATGTAGGCCTAAATATAAAGTTCCACTTGCTTCTTTCCCCTGTTTTATCCAAATTTTTATTTTCTCGACGGTTTACATAGAAGTCCCCAATATGAATTTCAACGGAAATCTGTCGATTGAGAGCTGCGCTGATATTTCGAACATATGGACGGACGAACATGACGAATACAATGGGCGCTTTTTGCGACTGTGCGAAAGCGCTTTAGAAGGAAGGTGTGAGAACCAAAGCTTTTCTGAACTCCAGAAAATCGATAAGTAGGCCAACACAGCTGAATCACTAAATGAAACCAAACAAGAGTTGGAGACACCGCATTAGCTTACAGGAGAGCGGTCTGCAGATACAGTCTTTACGACTTGATCGTGTGGTTTGTCGGTGTTTGTGGTGTTGTGGAGCGAGTTCACGTTCTTCCAGTCGGAAAACAGTCAGATTGAATGTTTGCAAAACGCCAGAATGACACCAGCCGATCGGGTCGGTAAGTCTCAAAGGAAGCCACTGGGAATATACAGCCCATGTCAACAGTAAACATTCGTAGGGATCCAGTTCACCCCTCTCACACAGTTCTTTTTAAGGTTGATTTTACTCTTATCTGTCATTTACTCCCCAGCTCACTCAAGTGGCTTCTGCCTTCTGATTTTTCAATCAGAAATCAGTATTAATTTTTTATCTTTTCATGTGTGGTACATACCACGCCCATCTCATTGTGTTTGGATTACCATGAAGTTTAGAAATAATTCACATTCAAGAAAATTCCTAATTGTTTGATAGAACTCTATTCTTACGTCTGAGCGAGAGATCAGATTAACATACCAGTACAAACAAGCGGATTGATGCCGTACTGGAACATCGTAATTTGTGCTTTTCTTGGAAATGAATTTGTATTCCAAAATTGAAGTAGACCTACACATTTTTGTATAGATGTCCTGGCTGTCATATGTTTGAATGATGTCTAACATCTGGTCTCTGTATTCGTTATAACTTCCAAATGTTGCCTGCAAATTACAGCCACTTACACTGAACGTATTGTAACATAACAACAGCATGTCCAGAAAGTAGTTTCTGAACTTGTAGGGGATACATTCTGTTAAACATTGTACATAACTGGAAGGGAAGAGGAGGGGTGTTGTTGACTTCAAGTTTAATTCAAAATATTTGCCAGGAGATTTCGACGTACGCTGTTTTTGTTGCATGATAGTCTATCGGCTAGGAAGCCGATAGACTACAGTATTTCAGGACACGCACACACACACACACACGGGCGCGCGTCGGCATATCTGACTGCACATGTAGTGGCAAAGAAATGCCTCGTTCATGTGGCGGTGTTCAACCCATCCGCACAATTTTATTTTTGTTTCCTTGTACCTTGGCAGATGCTAATTCATCTTGCATATTAAGATGGATGGGAGGTGATACTTCGGCCTCCGAGATGGTTGTATTTGGCACCCAGCGTCTTCTTCTTGTAGTCTTGTGTCAAATTTCCGTGTGTATTAGGTGTACTGGACAGTTTACCAACTCGGTAAACGAATCACTGTAACTTTTCCAGTGTTGTCAATCGTGCCAGGTGAAAGGTACGTGGGAAATTACTGACAGAAACCTTGTGTTTTAACCTTCAATTTAGTGCGCTTTCTTATTGTGTATCAATGTTAAGAAACATGGCCTTCTAAATTCCCGAAGTGGCTTTCTGGGCATCCTATGGAACAGTGTTTACGAGGACAGTTCCGGCAACTGGTGCGATTATATAACTGCGTCCACTGCGTTCTGCATGTGACATTAAACGAGGCGGAATGTTTTTAATCGTGCATAAAGCGCTTCGAAGTGTTATCTCATAATGAATAGCTCTGATTTTATCTTCTTTTTTTTCAGGTGAGTATGACAGTTGTCTTCAGTTCGATAATTCTGCTAGATAATGTCGTTATAGAATTGAAGGTAAGAACGAAACTTATCTTGTGTGACTGACTGTTGTTGTACCTCCTGATGATGGTCTAGACTAGCCCGAAACGTATAGAGGTTGACGAAATATACTAAGAATAAGTTGTGCATCAAGTTGGTTTTCTTTACACGATTATATCGTGATGCACGGTCAAAAAGGATAAAAATGAAATACTAAATTATTGCAGTCAGTTCCACTTTCGTAAATGTTTTAACTTCATTTTAACACATAATTTTCAGCGAAAATAAAAAAGCTTGAATTTGGATAAAAGACAGTTCAAGATACATGATGGGCACAGCAAACTGCATTAATGCCATACGGAATCATATGAACTGTCCAGAACGACAGCAGGAAGGCAAATTTTGCTTATCGTTTTTAGCTGCCCACGATGTGTCGGGATGTTATATTGCGAAACGGTCTGTGAGCAGTGACGTAGTTCGTGTGCCTCCGCACTCCCCCACTTATGCGAATAACGTCAGCCATTGCAACAAAAGCATTACGAGCTGTGACGTCAGACCGTATAGTACATCCTCATTGAACAGATGGAAATTGTTTCAAGAACAAACTAGCGTGACAAATGATGTTTGTACCCGATTTACGTATTAAAAGACCGCCATAATCAGAGTTGGTGTGAGAAATTCATCATACATACCAAAATGTATGTATGGTTATAACGTATGCACCAGTAAAAGAATGTCTTCAAAATAAAATGTCCATAAGATGCCTAAGGAACCTCACTTAAGTCACCACAAAATGCTTTAGCCTTGTCACAGATAAATGGAGCAGTCACGGACTTGCTTCTCATTGGAATTCTCCAATCCACTGCAGCCTCCGCGGATCCTGCAACGCTGGTAGCCTTGCGGGTCACGGTCGCCTCTAAAGGTGCAGAATGCTTAAATTTATTGTAGGTACTTGCGGACTGTATTCTGGATTCCAGTTATGAGATCTGGGGTAATATCTCTTAATTATGGGAGGATTCTTGATTAACGTGTCTCGGCGGGCCTCCGCCCGGTTATCTAGGCCTCCGATCCATGGTATTCACAGTTCTTCAGTTGCCGCAGTTAATTCCCTCCACTTGAAAACTCTAGTAGAAACATCCACCACCTTCTCTGTTTTGACTTCGTTTCGTTTAATGTCTGTCAAAATTGTGGACTGCGTGTTATTCACTACAAATTCACCTGTTTCAACACCGTTTTCATGCCTCGACGCAATTTCTTGCTTCGATTTCGCAGAAATTGCTTACTTTTTCTTTATTTCACACCTTCTCCTGGGCCTGTGACTATTCAATTGTTTTAGTATAATCAACAAATTTAGATAAATCAGTGAATGACGTTTGTACAATCACAGTAGAATTAATAAAATCGCAGAAAAATGTTCGCACAACCAACAAATGACAAATAAATATTTGCAGGGTAAAGGCACAGTACAGAAAGCAAAAGGCTTGAACCCCCAACACTCATTTATGCGACCGCGTGACTTTGGGCGCTTGGACTGTTCAGAAGCGAAAGCGTGGATTTTGAGTGCTTGGACCGAAAATGATGCCCACATGGCTTACGAGTACGTTCCTTGCTCGAGAATGGCGCCTCAGTGGCTTTGTACAGGTATTGTTAAGACTTTCGTCTTGGAACCCTACGAGCAGCACACCCTAAACCAAATGTCATGAATCAAAGGCATCTCCAATATTAGGACCGCTGTAGTGGTAGGCCTGTGTACAAATGAATATACGTGACGTGTATACACACACACACACACACACACACACACACACACCTACACACAAATAATTTAGTGCTGAATAAAAAGCTTCAACGGATGATTTAGTTAACACACATGGCCGTCCTGAGAAGTCATTTCTGTCATTATGGGCTCAACCCGCGAAGGGTGAGCTGAAATACTACAGACATATGGAAATGGCACGTTTGTACTCGGGAAAGAACTTTCTCGCCCCAAATCGTAGACAAGAATTGGACGCGTTGAAGATTAGATAAATCCAGAAATACTGTGGAAGAAAAAGAAATGTTAGACTTCTTTTCTCACTGTGGTGGCGATGAGGATTTCCATCTTCGGAGGAGTTTGCTTCCTCGGTCGTTAGTGTAGTCCATGAAGATTAAGCTGTGTGGAAAAGTGCGTTTTATGTAGGAGAAGGAACCTGTCAAGAAACCACTTCAAAAATCTTGGCATAGATTGCTGAATGGGTGAGGGGTAATGTTAAAATGTAACCTAAGAAATGGGATGGGAGGGCTTGGGCTGGGTTCATCCCGCTCAGGATAGGGACAGGTAGCAGGATCTCGTGAAAACTGCAAGAACCTTCGGGTGCCAAAAAATGCCGGGTATTTCTTGACTAGCTAAGGCACTACTGTATTATTCTCTCAAGCAGGACTATGTTTCATGGATTTAGTTAGTGATTTGGTTACTTAGCTTGGTAATTATAAGCCAGGAGAGGAAAAGCAATAGTAATAACAGGCCTCTAGGCTCCGTGCAGTGTGGTGTGGGCGTGGGTGGAACAGGCAAGGATGGATAAGATGTGACAGATAACCTACATTTGTTGGGTGTACAGGAGATGAAATAATGCGAAAGAAAGGTGCAGTGAAGCGCAGCAAGTGAGATGATTAAGAATAAGTGAAGGATAAAAACACGAAAGGGACGACCTGCCTATTCAATACAACTACCATCTGGGTGGCTAATCAGTAGGTGACCTTGAAAGAAGAAAGATAACACGGGAAATGGAAGGAAGCGACAAGGAAGTCTGTGATGAAGCTGAATGAACAGGGCGAGTTAGACCGAAGCATGCAGGGAGGGAGGTCAGAATAGCCAAGGTTTGGGAAGGGAAGGAGACGACTTTCTCAGGACAGTCTGTTGGTGGCCTTGAAAAGAGCGCTTCCACCCCCAGTGCTATGTACCATTACCTGCTGAAGACAAGGGCATCCTCCCTGTTCATTATATTGGGATGGCTCTTACTAGTAATGCCTTCCTGATTATAAGATCCATGCATCCTAATTTGGTAGAGCAAATTCTGGTTATAAGGGGTTGGATGCAGTGGTCCCTATTGATACTCCCATCCGGCATTGCTGATTTGTCCGGTTATCTCAACCGAATGTGCCGGTGGTGCTCTTTCTTCCTCGTATAATTCTATTTATAGCCTTCAAAATGTAATTGCTATGCATGGTGCACGTCCAAGGGAAACCCGCTAAAGGCCTCTCAGGAAGGTCGAGAACCGCTAATCTGGTCAGACCTCTCTCTTTATATATAAAGAGAACCAATAAATTATTTTTCGCAGTTTGGCACACAACACTGATGGTATAATCTGTATTGAGACAGCGTACATTGCCCTGTGAGAATGGTGTAATGCAGTTTTTCAGTCTAAAATATTTTAACATCTAACAGTTTGATATTTAGAGAGCCGAAATTACGTTGTGCTTGTCATAATGTGGTAACAGCTTAATACGAGTACCATCTGGATCTGAAGTAGGTATATTTTTATTATATCTGACTGCTTCCAGGAATTCTGCTCCCGCTTATTATAGCTTAAAATACTTTGTTCATGAAATTTAAATTTAAATCTTGTTGGAACATTCTACAAAAACATGCTCTAACATGTACTTGCCAGAACAAAAGCCATTTCGTACTATTATCACCAAAGATTCCATCTGTAGGTGAATTACGAGTTGAATTAATCATTTTGGTACGACAGTTGAAAATGTGAGGATATGCCTTACAGAGATGATTAAAAATAGAAAATCTAGTCTTAATTCGCACGGAGTATGACGTATTTGTTTTTCCTTATCGCCGTACGGAAGGAGGGTACAGTACACCTACAAGACCACAAATCCAATCCATCCTCACTCCTGTACTCACCATCCCCTCACACATAAGCCCTCATGACATGCATAGGAACAACTTTACCACTTTTTCCATTGATGGGTTTTCGATTATTGGGCTTCTGAAATATTCTGTATCAACTGCAGGGCTAATTTAGAGAATGAAACTAAAGTATTATTGCACTACGAGTGTCTACTAGGAACAGGACATTACTGGAAAGACTATTCGAGGTTAATTTCAGTGTAGATGTGAGGAAAATTCGAAATCGGAATATTCGGTTCTCTACTACAACTTAGCGATTGTCGTCGGTATAAAGTCGACAAGTAATCTGCAACGCAGACGTAATAAACTGTAGTTAAAATTGCTGTTGTTCTCGTGCTTCAGACAGGAAGCCGACTGGTACTTTATGCCGTTCGTGTAGAAATTAATTTTATTTCAATTTCACACAAGAAATTGCACCTTACCCATCCACTTCCACCACCACCCCTGTCAAGTAAAGTTATAAGATGGAATACAGATAATCCAAAACAAATCACTGTGCACAGTTCCGGAACAGTTCCTTCCACTGCCCAACTTCACAAAGTATTTTGTTAAGATTTATCCAACTCGTGACTACTTTCCAGGACAGTTTTCCATCAAAATCAAGACCTTTGTGTCGAATCTTGTCATTTTTTCAGTGCTCAGTGCTGTGTCTACGCATGTGGCGTCTCAACTGCAGATAGTCGTACCGTTAGACATCTTTCTCTTGTTTTTTTGTTATCTACTTTCACTAGCCGCAATCTTCGTTACCTGCATACTCTGTGCGCCATTTCACTTCCCTGTATTGTTTCTTCTTAAAATATGTAGTCGAAAGTGTAATTGAATTATCTGTATTTCACCGCCTGCTGAAAGGGGAACCCTTTCAATTGGGTGCTGGGGAAAAGCGTGGAAACGGGTCTAATAATGGCATCGGAAAATGAGCGGGTATTGGTGTAACTCTTATTTCTGGTAGACATGTGTGCTGTTGTGAGGTTGTGAGACTCAGAAACACTATATGTAGCCTGTCATTAGGAACCAAATAACAGTAGGCCCAACCACTGAGTAATTTCATATGTGGTATTAAAATGGAGGCGGTTGCGATGGGCTGGATATGTAGCTCGGGTGAGAAGAAGCTTTTATGAAGCGACCAATTAACAAGGTTTCTTCTAACATAAAATAAAATACAAATTATTATTTAATTAAGTTGTCGAATTTTTTCATGGCGTAACAGCCCCTGATGGGTCGGGGCCTCTTTATCGAGGCTTTACGATCACTCTCCGACACTCCACATTCGGCAGGACTCTTCCGGGCGAGTAATCATCTCGACGCAGAGGCCTCTACGTGACAACACACAACACTCACAAGAGACAGACATCCATGCTCCCGGCGGGATTCGAACCCGCAATTCCGGCAAGCGAGCGGCTGCAGTACCACCCCTTAGGCCGCGCGGCCTCTGGGATCGGCAGATTGTCTATAATATGCTTGCTAAAATACAACAGTATTAGATAAGCAAAGTGGCGTGGATTATGCAACGGACGAAAAGGAAGAGGATCAATTAAAGACAAGAGAGAGACGTCTGACGTCGTGAGCTGCCTCGAGTTTGGGTGTTACATTTAATATGCATGGCAATAGATATTAAAGAAGAGCCGAGATGGCGGGGAAGCAGATTTCATATTCAGATTCTGAGAGACAAGAATTTATACATAAACAACTAAGATATGTGATTCTTTTATTGCAGCTAAAATAATATAAAAAGTGACTTAATGTCAAAGGGTAAATTTGAAGGCCTATACATGAGAGGAATTCGTGTAGGTAACAAGTACTAAGTGGGGTATAGGTGATTTAAAGGCAAGAGATGCATCGTGCCGTGCTGCTGTGGCCCTGATAGCAAGAGTAGGCATCGTTTCTAGGAAGACGGACGTAGATTTCAAGCTCGTACTTGTGAACGATTCAAAATATAGCGGTTTTCAACAAACGAAATACGAAAATGTGGCCCCTTAAAGCAGTTATTAATATTTTTATGAAGATTAATATTCCAGAAGCTCACGTCTCGAGTTCTGGATAGGTTATTCTGTAAATTGTACCCAAGCACACCACCGTGAAGACTTGATGCTAAAACTGCCTTCTCTGAATAACTGATCCACCGGCTTGGTAATGTGTGAACAGGTTGTATATTGTCCAAGAAGTGACACGTTGTTTCACAAGGAAATATTTCATTTTAAGGTACGCATGCACAGCGTCCAACCGTGTGATTAGTGCACGACACTACCCAAAACGAAATTATCTGCAACTACAGAAAGTGCCCTCTCATTGGCCGCACCAAATTAATAAAATGGCATGTTTATGGTGACAGTTTTAAGAAATTATATTAACACTGACTCGTGTTTTCTGAGTTGCCCTGATCTTCTTACGTATTATTAAGTTTAGAATTTAAAAATTAAAAGAAGTCATACCACAGCTATTTTCCGTTACTTACCCCTTTGACGGTGCGTGGTGCTGTGTTGGTTATTCTGTAACAACGCCGTATTGATCTTTTAGCAGTATGACCACAGACAGGCAGAACTCCTGGAGACGGCAGAATTTTCTCCCCATAACAGACTGAATATACAATTATTATTATTATTATTATTATTATCATCATCATCATCATCATCATCTCCTTTATGCAGGGTATTTATGCTTATATTCCTGAGACAAACTATGTCCCTATGGAATACAGTGTTGCAGCTGTTCTGTTGTTACTATTCATGGTGCTTATATCATTAGTTTCAGTGTTGAATCTATTGTGCTTTTACATTAGTACTTTCAGAATTATGTGTGCAGTGCCCAATATGGCTGTTTTCTGTAGTTCCTTGACTTCATGTTTTCCTGGTATATTGCTCATGTATTTTCTGAATGACTTTGAAATAGCCCCATTCGCACCTATTATTACTGGTATCACCTTTGTTTTTACATTCCACATGCACTGTATTTCTATTGTAAGGTATTTATATTTTAGAATCTTCTCGGCTTCTTTTTTAATCACATTTATCTCTCTCCTGAGATTGCAACGTCTATTAACATACATGCTCCCTTCATTGTCACGGATTATAATGTTTGGTTTGTTTTGGGGGATATTATTATTATTATTATTATCATTATCATCATCATCGTCATCATCATCATCCACGTCCTTCCGAAACGAATTCGTCTGGAGTATCTAAGTGTGAGAGCACTGTGGGCTCTTGTGCATCCTACGTAGAATTGTAAAAAAAGACCGCATGACATGCTTCTGGAGGCACAGATGGGAAGCGAAGGTGTAACCCCTACCATTCGCAACCTCGGCGCTAGAAGGAGATGGGGGTTTGGCCTCACTCGCCGGCTGTTCATTACCCCGGCAAAGACCCTGTACCCCTTATGCAGGAGGTTGGGTAATCCTCGGGTCCGGTCTAGACGGCACGGAAAGTTTTGCCACCTCCGGGATTCGATCCCCGGACCATCCAGCCCATAGTGAATTGCGATGCCAACTACACTGTCCTGGCCGCCACATAGAATTGTACGCGGTATATATCTTGCGCGTTAATTACGCTATTCCATTTACCATTTATCATGCACAACTAGACAACATCTGCTCAACCTGAGTGTGCATCATATTAAGGTGGTCAACAACTTAAGTGCGTTGTTGTGTATTCTTAAGGTAGTACGTAAATACAACAACGCTTTGTGCGACAGACAGGTACGTCTGCTATGGTTGTGGTTCAGCTCAACATAAGTGGCTGGATATGCATGAAATCTAGTACACACGTGTTATGATTTGAAGGAAATTCAATTTTATTTAGATTAGTTAATTACATCACCACTTTTTGTACAGGTATGACAAATGTTTTGACATTGCCAATCACCTAATTCGAACACTCCCCACAACGTTTCGAGGGGTCGATCTCTCTCCATATTCGGGTGGAAAGGCTCTACATGTGCGAATTTATATCTAGGTAGTCACACAGACGCCCTGAAGATATTGCAGGTGTAGATTGTGATATGAAAATAATATAGGAACACAAAAGTATAATCTGTGGACCGTAGATCCTACATCGGTGTTTCCCAATCGGGGTTACGCAGAACGTCGTTCGGGGTGCCTCCAAGATCAGTGGAATAAATAAACAAAACTTCTGAAATATACGCAAAAAATTCCAAATATCCTGCGATATATGGTGGGAATTTTTGTCTGGCACTTGGCAGTACTGGAATAATCTGCATGCGCTACCGCCAGCGTCTATGTTGTGTTTTGGTAAGTTCGAATTTAAGGTTACATTTAGCTGCATTTTGTGTTCGTTTATTGTTACAGAGCCTCCTCACCGGTGGCGACAAAAAGATTCCTCGTTATCAGTTTTTTCTGGCCTTGAAACTTTCTTATAGGTATGGTTTCCTCAGGATACGAAAAATTACTTTAGGTGTTTCTCCATGGAAAAAAAATTGTCGAGAAACACTTCCGTACATAATTTCCGAACGAATGCTGTACAAAACTGAACGCATAAATACTCTTTGTGCTTACTTTCTGCAGATGCAAATGTTACCACACCGGAAACACTGTCGGAAATAAGAGCTGTACACCATTATTATATGAGGCACCAATTTTCGTCCGATGAGCTGTTCAGGTCTCCAGGCAAGTTAGAGGCTGTTTTATGCTGAACCGATACGAACCAGAATTAATGACAAACACGATTATATGTGGACTATTAACATCGATTTTATTTCTGTGCACTTACTTGCATTTAGCAGTTGCGTAACCCGATGATTGTTTACAACGATGGGACATTGAATAGAACGATTTATCAGATATAGCTGTGTCACTAAGTCTTTAAATATTTCTGTTGCGCCGGAATACATACTAGCGACCCCAGAGGACTAGTAACACCTCTCCACCTGAACATCTGATTGCGGAAACTTTCGGTTTCCGAAGCATTTTGTATGGCAAAACCAAAACCCGTATGAGAAAATATAAAATAAAGGACTACAGTTTCGACGTAGGTTTTCAGTAATAAGATCTCATCAAAACTTGCCCGTTACTCTGTAACGTGTCTAGAAGCCGAAACATTCCCACACAAGTCGGAAGAAAACTTACACTGTCGATATAATTCCGCGCATTCACCGTTCCATCATTATTCTTACGTTTAAAATTATAATGGATTTCCCAGTGGAATATATATATATATATATATATATATATATAGAGAGAGAGAGAGAGAGAGAGAGAGTTGGTTAATCTACATGACAAGGAGAAAAGCCGTTCAGTATTATAGAAGACTGTTCTCTGCATATCACATATTAGTGTCGAAATGTTCGGGGTATTTGTAGCTTTGTCTTTTAAAATGGGATGTTTGAGTGCGATATAACATTTCCATTATTCACACTGGCTGGCTTCATTGGCTTTCTACCGTCACCAACACCCCTGAATGCAGGTGTAGTTATTTTAAATGCTACTTCAAGTTTACTCGCCCGAATGTATGTAATGCATATAGCGTGTTAACATGAATCTGGTGAATAATAAATCAACCTTCAATTTGCAAATAGGTGTAGGAAAATAGGATGGTTAGACTCATTCGAATCCTCCTTGAAGCACAATTCAGTTCACAGAAGTAGCTAACAGTGACTTGCCAGACTGCCCAAACACGGAAGTAGTAGCGATAAAAATGTGTCTAATCCTGTATAACAAATACAATAAAAAGTATGCCCCACTGCGATGTTGATATTAATAATGCGGTTCTTACACTCCATACATGGAAGGTTACATGTCAAATTACCTTCCATACAGACAGTAGAAAAAGATAGCATTTCGCATACTTTTGACACTTCTCGGTGGCCTGTATGGAAGGATCTAATTAAAACAGAGCTAGCGCACTTTGACATTGAAAACGCTTGGCTGTAAAGGCTTGTTAATTAAATGCATAAGGAGACGATGCACCCCTCTGACACTTCAATCTATAAAACATTGATTCCGTCGCAACGTTGGCGCTGGTCCCATTGCGAGCAGTCTTGGTAGGTTAATATTTCGGAGTGACGAACGGTTGTCAAAATTCACTAATTTCGGAACTCTCTACTGCCTGACTCTGTGTCGGGAATGCCCATCAAATTGGCATATATTTTCGGACAAAGCTTTTGTATATGTGTGTGTGTGTGTGTGTGTGTGTGTGTGTGTGTGTTATTTTATGGTCCGCATTACCGTCAGAGAGGGGGAAGCGGCTTGATGTGATGTTGTAAATTTCGACGTAACGTAATCTGTACTGTCCTTAAATAAACCACATTTTGGAATTCTAATTACGTACGTCATTAGGTTCCACAATTAACAACGTTTCAATTCTTGTACGCCCAACACTATAGTAACTACCCAAACAGTTACCACGTACGTTCTTTACCGGGTGACATTAAGATGGATCTTAAGGGAGCAGGTTGACAGCGTGGCAGATGGATTGTCCCCATGATATTGCCTAATTATAGTTTCATCCTCGGTCCCACGAGTGTCCCTTATTAAATAGTGAGTAAATCGAAATATCTAATGTTCCTGAAACCCCGATTACCTTTACGTCATCGCGGGAGATTGACGGCAAAGCCGATGAAGGTTATTCGATCTTTTTATGTTATGAAATTAAATGCCGTAGTTTTTATTGCAGGTATATTAAAAATTGTGTTTCGTTGTGCAGCTCTCACAAACGACGTGCAGCAGTCTTAGAGCTTGTCTGACGTGCAGGGAAGTACGGTAATGTAGTTCTAGACATGTTTGAACTAATTCAGAACTGCTCATATCAACTTCCATCATTTGTAACCGAAGAATTCGTTACTAATTCCGTTGTGCCAATTCTTGGTTGCTCTTGAACCCCGTACGTTCCATTTCCGTTATCACCATAACGTCTCACATCTTCACGCTGTTCCAAGAAACTTCAGAAAACAGCCACGTCCCCATATTAGATTAATTAAGATCCTATTTAACATTACCTTCTCATCTACTTCTAGCTCTGTTTTACTTCCAGGAGGTTTTCCAGCCTTTTCCCATACTTTCTATATCCCTGTCTCAATCGCCCAGTTTTAACTGTCTCAACATTATTAACGACCCACTCATATCTAACGACGAGTTTAAAGAAAGAGTAGAGCTATACTTCTGCTTCCTCTGTGAGCCTTCATGGCCTGTTACAGGGCGACTGTACCTTTACCTCTAACAATATTAACGGAAGAATAAGGCGTTCGTAATATGGTTGTGGCTACGCATTTTTTTCCAGAACCCCCAACACGCATTGAATGTGAGGCAGGGTGGGCCCCAGAGCCGGTCCCGACGTTTTAGAGAATTTAAAATTCTCATGCCCCTGCCGAAAATCGAACCTCGATCATCTTGCCTCTAGCCTAGCCACTATACCGACTACACTATGCAGGTTTACACCTTATAAGTTTTAAGTGTTTGTATTCCGACATGTAACTTGTAACGACATATAAATATGAGCCAAGGCCTGCATGTTCATAATTAAGAGAGACGTTATTTACTATGTGGTCTACGGCAGCAGAACAAGGTCGTTCAACCCGTGGTGCTCATTAGCCACTATTGCCATGTTTCCCCACGACGAAAGGAACTTGTTACGCCGTGAATCCACAACGACGGGGTGCATTGCTCTCGACAAGGATCTGAATTACAAATTACTCTACTAAGGCTGTTCTGGAATGGTTCAGACAGTAATACAATTAACTGGTTACTGAACAACCGGGTTCGATACGCGGCACCACCACTCCTTATTCAGCTGTTAGGTCCATACTTTAACTAAAGGATACCGCAGTTCCTATTTTTCCGCTGAGGCAAAGCGGTCGGAACGTGAAGCAGACCATTCACATCATTGCTGTTTCATCTGTTTGCCCATTAAACATAATCATCATACACAGCACTCCACGTTCACGGTCGCGTGACATCTGGATTAGAGACGTGAACAACTGAACCTTGTCACGCAGTAAATTAGCTTAATTTAATTAAGGTATAAAAGGGCGGTGTGTAAGTTGAATTCCCCTTATTCCTAAAACATTAATGGCGAGCCATCGAGCTCGGCTGCAGGAGCCAACAAATATAAATTTTAATTAATATCTTTAATGCCGTAATTATGTATCTCGCGATTGAGTTTCCTATCAAGAATTAATTGCATTATTTTCAGAGTTTGATTAGAATTAATTAGCGTAAGTTTTTTAATACTTAAACGCAGAAACTGGTATTAATTAAAACGTACACGGTTTTATTCACCATTACGACAGCAGCAAGAAAAGACATGGCTGAAAATATTTACCACAGAATAAGACGATTTGCACACGTGTTATGTGCCGCAAACATGTTTTGCGGTAATGCCTCTTAGAAACAGCTTGGTATCTACGTCAAGCCTTCAGCTTAGAACTTCGTGTCAGAAGAAGCTTTAGGTTTGGAAGGCACGTGCTTCATAACCACCTTGACGTAGCTGTCCTCCTTCCCATGACGAATCTTCTGTCTAAGATAGTTCAAATCTCATTCTTAAATTGCGAAAAGAAGTGACTTTTCTGCAAGGAAGGGGTGGCTTGGAATTGCTCAGGATCGTGTCTGGTTGTTGAGTCTTATGATTTTTGGATCTAGTGCGCAGGACCCATCAGTGAATATTTTTATGCATGTACATAGAATACACTTCATGACGTGATCCGCAAGAAGATAACTTTCTTCGGTCAGCTATCTAAACTGATGAACATATTTTCATTTTATGTGTAATATTTTATATTAAATTTCGTCATCTTTATTGTTTGTAATCGTATTTATATTTTAATTTTACGTAGTTTTTTATGTGCATCGGTCTTCAGTTCTTCCTATAGTGTTACTATGATCCCTGAAGATTGCTGCTAAGGCGAAACATTTTGGATCGTAAATAAACATCTTATGAGAAAGTGTATGATGCTGGCGTTACTGTCTTATGGTTTGGATACTTCTCAACGTTTTTTCCCTTTTTCTTTTTCACGTTACAGTTCCACCATTAACAATAAAATACCCGTTTCTCACTACTGGAATCAGGGACTTTGAAAACTTAGGAAGTCAGTAACTACGCCTCACCTCTATTCGTTATGCAATCAGTAAAACAGACTAGTCAGAAAATATTTGCGGAAGACACGTCACAGTCACACTGCGTGGCAGAAGTTGGTGATCTGTTGTAGTGCGGCGCTGCTTGTTGGCCCTGACTTCAAGTCCTTCCAAAGGGTACATTACGAAGTAAATTCATTATGTACATTTGGCGGCCTTAGGTGCGACGTAGTAGACATTTCTTGTGTACATTTGTCGCCTGTGTGAGTGCTTCATTATTGAAGTGATTACGTTTAAATCGGTTTACCACGCGCCACGCTGTGGTTTACTTTCTGAAGCAATCAAGAATGTTATTACTGCTTTGTGTGGTTCTGAAGCAGTGTCTGAAAGCAAAGTACGACATAAAATGTTTCGGTTTAGGAGAGGCGAACTTTTGTTACGATAGTACTGTAGAAGTACCATAAATTTTCGCATTATTTTGAAAAGGAATGTTTGTACCGGAAACATATGCTGTACAGAAAATTTCAAATAAATGGAACCGCTTGTCGAAACTTGTGAACTATAGTACTTCCTTCTAGCCAGGAGGCAAAAAATTCCCCCAGTTCACCCTAGTTTTATTAAATGTACCGCCAGGTACACTTGAACTCATGTTGTGAAATCCTGGGCTGTCGCAGCTAATCTACATTGGTAGAGTAAGTAAAACTGAGACGTCCCACACGCCCCTCCGTTTACAGACGATGTTTTGCATCAGCGAAACACTTCTCCTTATAGTAGTCGAAGGGATGGCCGCAGAATACCTGTGTAAAGAACCTGGCACCGGACAAATCCGGTCTGAGGCAGTCCGTAGGCCTTGTGACATGTAGCGGAGCTGATGGTCGCGGACAAATGAAATTCGATGTCGCTGCTGGCGTCAATTAGCACAAGAAACTTAGCTTTGCGCTGCATATGTCTGAAACATCGCTCAAGTTACGTGATCCGAAAGCTTGCAACACTGAAATGGCTTCTGAACAACACTACTACGACGAAGATTATTCAAAACCGAGATGAGCTGGGGAGTACGCGACATTTCAGGTTTCTGCGTCGGTACAGTTTAGTTCTTCCTTCTCCTGGGAAGTAAAGGTAAATCAGTCCCGTTACAGGCCCGGAGTGGCCCAGAGGGTTCCAGGAAGTTAAGATTCCCAAATTTTGTGACATCGGCACAGGATGGTGGTAAGGTTGTCAGCCCTACGCACCAGCCGCCTTTACCTCCAGGAAATGTTCCTGGTACTCATTTCTGTTAGAGGCTGAGTCGACCCCAGGGCCATAGTGCGATCGGAAGGATTATGTCAATGAAAAATTCCAATGACCAACTGGGATCGAACCAGCGACCTTCTGATTTGTAGCACAGCACCTTAACTACTGTTCTACCGAGGTCCCCTCACCTGTGATGTAGCCTACGTATTCACGTAGTCACCTGCTCCGGCATTCTTCTTGGGGTGTCTGACCATTGAAGATGGGTACGATGAGTTATTCCGAAACGATGGTAACAAACTACCGTCCTACACCGCACAACGTCCCAGAAAGGCGAAAACCTGGATTGGAGAATTTTTACATCCGGGAAGATGAAAATGGTGGAGACGAAAGGACGTTAATTATGCTTGGAAAGTATCATGAAAAGAGGCCAAGCTATAGACTGAAAATTGGACGGTAATGTTAAATTGTGGGTTAAGTTCTCTCTGTACTTACGTGTAACTAGGCTCCTCGACTTGAAGGCACTCCAGTTTCTAACGGGCCGCAAAAGAACGACGGAAAATTAGGAGGCCTCATTAATTTTTGAGTGGGCCACCGTAACTTCACTGTCTGAATAAAATATTTAAAATTTAAAATTAAATCAATGGTTCCCTTCTCCCCTGCATCCCTCGTTTCACAGAAGTCGAAGTTGTGTTTATTTCTTTTCTCGCATCTTATCTGGTTGAATATGGTTTCATTCGAGCGACCTATTTGCTGTCAACATTACGTAACCGCCTTGATGTGGTAAAGGCCGATGATCTTCGCTTATCACTGACCACAGTTCAACCGGACGTTCAAAGACTTGCAGGTGTTAATCAGGCCCAAAGAACACACTAAATATAATTCCAGCTATTAACAGAATGTGTTTATCTTGTATAAGTACACAATCTGTTGTACCTAAACAAACCCATTAAATACAATACACTATTTTAAATAAATAATATAAATATTTTGTAATATACAAATCAACAATATGAAAATAAAGTAACTTCTTTTCATAAGTAACAGCGTCTGCGAAGAGGAGGGGGGGGGGAGGCATATGGATAAATCTACCTCAAGGGGGGGGGGGATGGGCACAAAAATGTTGCGGAGCACTGACGTAGAGGAATAGAGGTGCAGCTCCACGCATTCTCTTAACATCCACACAAGATGGGGAAGAGAGGTCAGCTTTACTGCATACTCGGGGATCGAGCCCCCGGTAGCAACTGAATAATGTATGTTTTTAAAAATATAACACTTTAGGTTTGGGTTGAATATTGCTACTTTCTGCAATATGACCCCGTGTAGTTTGGTAGATACGTGTCATCCTTTCAGAGTAAACTGCTGCCTACATCTTCGTGTGGAAGATGTGTGTTAAGGTGGAGGCAAAACATCAGTACCTATCGACCAGATTGTACGGCACCACATCTCACAAAACAGTAGTCTCCTACAGGATGCTAAAGAATCAAAGCTACGCGAAAGTAATACTCTAGTGACAGCCGTTCGAAATTATCATGCCCCAGGAATATCCGGTACACAAGACGTTTCAACGGGTTGAATGCAGTTGTTTATCAGGTGCATGTCAGTGCGTATATATGTTTGGTTTGAGCACAGTTATGGTTCAATTACCCACACAGAATTTTCTGTACAGCACGACGTGTGGGCAGACTCTGAGGCTCTTTCTGTAGCAGTGTGGGGCACAGCATGAATATGTCTCCTCACCCCCATGTATTGCCAACAAGTGCCTGAATCTTTACCTCTACCCCCATACACGCATTCATTTGTAACTTGGTCCTTTAGACTTAGGAGTAGGTTTGCATATTTGCGTTTATATTTTATGAGTAATTGTGTTTTGATTCCCGGCAGATTTAAGAGTTCTTCCCCTTTTCTAGACCGACTCTGCCCCCAGCCCAGCCTGTCGTAGCAACATAGGGCTCTTTTCCCATTGGTAAAGAATCCGGAGGGTGAAGCTTTACCAGTCACCTTCATATAGTGCCGAGATTAATGAGTGGACCTATTCCTCTGCTCGCGCACGTACCTTCATGGGGTGCACAGGGATAACTTACGTATGTGTTTCTCTTATTCCCATGTATTGTAGCGGTAAGCCAGATCAGGTTCGGGACTCAGGAGAGCTGGAACTGATTTGCGGTACAGCCACCTGTTCGTTGTGTCATTAATGAAGCTCGATAACTTAAAAAACAACGCGGAAAAGTAGCGTCGTCGTAAATCATGGCACATTAACGCTGAAACGTGAGCGCCTCATATAGCGTGGGCGCGGCGACCACTTGTCGCCGGCAGCCACTAGCTGTATGCGACGCTAACGTTCCAACAGGCTATCATCGTCTTCGAATAGGACACCCAGGTGACATGGGCTTCTGGAGGAAATGAATCGCGCCTGTTGCTTATGCACTGCGTATATCATAATCCAGTTTATAGTCTCTAAATAGCCACATACCACAAGGCCATTTCCATACAGCACATGTTTACTGCAGAATTGTTTGCACAATGTTGACTTATTTCATTAGCAGCGTGAATATGTCGTTCTGGCGGCCGAAGCACATGAGCTGAATTTTAACGTTACGATATTGTGTCTGGTTTGTTTGCTGGCTTCATTTATGTAACGACAGTTTGTGATTTATAAAGGTTGAACACTAAGGAATGACAGGAAGATTGAGAAGAGGGACAGGTGTGGGTGGAAGAGGTCGTGGCCTAGTTAGAACATTCATTTCCCTTATTTAATATTGCATATAAATTCGGAAATACAGACGTGCCTCATCTGCTTTCGTAAATGGAAATGCCAGACAACTTGAGAGACATTCTTTTATGTTTGTTGGACCGTGCATCATTGTGATAACTGAAGAATAAAACCAACTAGATGCTACTTTTTTATTTTATTGTACTTCTTATAGGCTCAAAATGTTTCGGGCACTACTATGCCCATCACCAGGAGCTCGCGACTGTGTTGTTGATTACCACACTGGTCGTTTCGTTCTTGGTTTGCTGTAGGTTGGAGGGTAGGTGCAGATAGGCTGGAGTAGTGTCCGGGCTGCAGGCTAAAGCACGACGCCGTGCTTTAGCCTGCAGTCCGGACACTACTCCAGCCTACCCGCACCTAACCTTCAACGTACAGCAAACCAAGAACGAAACGAACAATGTGGTAATCAACAACATAGTCGCGAGCTCCTGATGGGCATAGTAGTGCCCAAAACATTTTGAGCCTATAAGAAGTACAATAAAATAATAAGTAGCATCTAGTTGGTTTTATTCTTCAGTTATGACAGACATACGTCCATGTGAGGAAGAGGACCTTTAAGACTTCACAAAATAACTTCAAACCCGCTGCTGATTTGTGAATCATAAATCTGTACCTTCAAAATAAAATCATAACGAACTTTACGATTCCACAAATTACTTGTTGTTCTCTGATCACACGTATTCATTTGCACGCTGGAACGGTTATCCACACATATAAGCAGCCACCTTTGCACACATGCAAATAAGTGTATGAAATGAGATTGAGAATTGATACCAGAAATGAGAGGGCATGTCGAGCAAATGGATAACATAACCCACCCCCGTAAATGGTAAGTTCCATACGTATGAAAGAATATGAGGACAGTTCCTTTTGAACCTGTGAGTGTCATTTTTATTGGAAGCCGAAGGTTCAGTGCCATTTCACGTAGATTCCTTCGGTCCGAACCGTAACAAAACTTTTCACTCAGATGCAGGTTAATATCTTCTCCGATCTGCGTGTTAGGCCATAAGCATTAATGTTCATCATTCATGACCAATTGCAGATCAAGAGTCACATGCAACATACATCGGTGCACCATTAACTGTAAAATGCGCTGTTAACCAAACAACCAACCAATTAACGTTAGCTGACCGAAAAATCATCTTTATGTAACCCGATTCATCATAATTTCTTGCAATTATTGTGATCTTTGATTAGTTCAGTCTGTTGGACTTTTCACAACCTGTTTATTTGAAAGAACTTGTCTTTCCTTAGTCTGAAATGCCCGGGATGTCTTGAAGACTTTTTATTACATGTTCATTCGTTGGGGAGAGGATGCGTGATGAAGAGACAAAAATGAACGTAAACAACAAAGCCTAAATTTGGCTTTCGTTGGCTTCTGTTGTTTCACTTATCAACTGCCTCTTTTCGGTACTGTCCAAGCAAGATGAACAATCCTGTGAAGAACAAAGAATTATCAAAGTTTAACGTTAGCCGTAGCAGTCAATATCAAGTTCAGAAGGTATTATTACATTCAAATTTTCTCATAACCTTACTTCTCCAGCTATGTATTCTGTGTATTTAAAGGCAAAGGAAGGACTTTACTTATATTTAAGTCTGCTACAGTTTGTACTTACAAGTAAGGCTTTGTTCTTTGATTACGGATCGGTTGAGTAAGAAATTGATGAAAGTTGTTTAACAATAGAAATCAGAAGGTTTTATACTGTCAGATGAACTGATAAAATGTTCGTGGATAGGAGGTAAGCAAACATTGGAAAGGTCGGCATTTCTTGGAAGAACTGAAGAAAACCATGACAAACCACATTTAGAATGCTAATAATCCGGAAGAGACTGCACCGGAAAGTTTGGTCGAAAGATTGGGGTTTAGGTGCGTTTATAAGTATCGTTATGGTAATCAGTTTTCTGACACCATGACACTCACCAGGTCAATCAGCTGACTGGTTATGCTTTTGAATTATATGCTGGAGATAGCCTGCTCGAATCACGGTTGTGGAACTGGCGTTTCTTACTGAGGGAATGCCTGCTCTTCTCAGTCTTACCAGACAGGTTTCCATATAAGAGCACCTTCAGACAGACCACGCATGCTTTTCAGTTCACCCTACATAAGCATCGTTGCAAATCACCGATGGTCGCCAGAATCATTTCGCAACCATCGTGAGCTGTACTTATACTGTAATCCTAATTTTATCGATATGCATTTGAGAACAGGCTTTTTCCACAGTTACTTTAAAGATTGGAAGATACAATCAAAACTATTAGTATGTAATATATTTGCTGTGATTGTGATTAGGCCTACCAATATTCAGTTAAAACAGTTACAAATTATAGCATAGAAAGCAGGTTTGTTGTGCTTGGTGGGGGGGGGGGGTTAGATGAGATAGTGGTTAATTGGATGTTTTGATCCAATTTTTTTGGATAGTTTATTCTCTAACTAGTTAGTTTAATTAGTTCCTTATGGGTAACCAGATAACTGAAGACTGGCATTTGTCTAAATTGTATGTAGAACTTAAGTCCGGCTCGCAGAGAACACGGTCCGTAACCATTATTAAGGCCAAATAATTTAGGGAAATAATCGGTATTGTAAGAATAATTTGAAACACGTAACTACTGTGAGTGGTATAATGCGTTGTTTTTTAATGTTCCAATAGGCATTGCCTATAATAACCACTGAGATGTAAAAGGTAAACCGTTAACTCCTAATGTTCACTACGTGTACCACCAGTTTTAACATTTAAGTATTCTGCGTTTTGCTAACATAGTGCATTTGTATGTTCTGTATGGATCTCAGAACAAACAGCATTAACAGGTTAGTTATCGTAACCCAAATGAAATGTGTTTACTGTGCGGTACGAACTAAATATTTAAATATAATTGTTGATCTTCGTGTAATGGTTCGTTAGGGAATTGTTTGTTAAGTGGGTTTTGTCCAGATCACGGGCCCAGCAGGCTTCTCTGTTTCCTCGACAAATTCTCGTATCTGCAAGGCTGTACGACTACTCATGCCAGAAGGCAATGAAAGCCTTGAGAATATTAAATATCAGATTACTTCATTCGCTGTTCAGTGAAGCCGACAAATAACTGGAATTTCATAGCTTTTTATTGCGGTGATAACGTGGTGATAAGCTAAACCACCGTCATTTTATATGATTTAAATACATTTCAGGTACAATGACAGAGACATGTCAGCGTAATTTATCATCTTCAGTGTCATGTTGATAACTTCACGTGCTAAACATATCTGGTTGTAAACATCAACTTTGTCTCTCTCTCTCTCTCTCTCGTGCCATGTTGGAAGATGATTGGAAAAAAAGACACCTGATTGTAAGGTTATTTAACTACGCAGTATGAATTATTGACAAAATGTTTATCCTAATGATTGAGATGTTTTAACATCGATAAGCAGAAAAGAGAAATCTCGATGCAACTGTCACAGGACAAAAACCTGTTGGCAGTTATGAAGCAACGTCGCTTGATGAGGTGTCTGTGTCATAGGAATTGTTTCGCAGTTGATATTTGTCATTCCCAGATTTTTTGGGCTCTACAGTCCAGTCGAGCTGAAGCCAAGGTTTTCTAAATCCCACTGAGACGTGCTGTAGGATGTTTCAGATAAGAGAATCAATCCATCATAAGTCCTTTGCCTGCCCGGACCGACATGGATAAACATTCATGCCCCGTGCGATTTTCAACTCAGTTCTTCCATTGAACAGAATGCCAATAAATTCGAGCACTCCCGCCCCTCTTAAGAGTTCCACACTACACGTGTAAAGCAACCCCTTTATAGGCCTGTACAGGCCTTGAGGATTCCTGGAGGTTGAGGCTCCCAGATTTCATGACAATCGGCACATGAAATTGTTATGTTTTCAGCCTACGCACAAGCTGCTTTTACCCCCACAGGAAATGTTCGTGGTACTTATTTCTGTTAGAGGCTGAGTCGACAACAGGGCCGTAGTGCGGGCGGAATGAATCGGAAATGGAACCCGCGACCTTCCGGCTTGTAGCGCAGTACCTCAGCCATCTACGCCACGTGTACGTGTAGTATACATAGTTTATTAGTACAGTACCCCAGACACGTTATATTAACTACTGTTTGCCCATGGTATTAAACCGGCCATAACCGACAATGGTTATTCGAATTTGGTGGAATCAAGTACTGTAAACAAATTTTCAGTGAAACGACAATATACGTTGTTGGTCCTCTCGTTGCATGTGCATTTTGTAGTCCGTTTTATTTCTACAGTACCAGTGGTGAGTTTGGTTTAAATTTAATATCATCTTGTGGCTGAGATCGATATCCCTCCCATCTGCTGGTCCCGCACTACATAAGTCTCTGATTCCCCTATGCAACGATGGGGAACCGGAAGTTGGCTGCCGCATGGTAGGCTATAAAATTGTTCTGCCTTCGCAAGCTACGATCACCTACTGCTCTTTTAATAGCAGGCATAAAATGAGGAGGACTTTAATATTTTTCGTGTTCAAAGTATTCTTTATTCTGCTACTGCGCAAATTTACTGCAGTGCCGCTCAGATGCGGTGTTACAAGCAGATTTACTATCTTTTACAACAGTACGCAGGTCTGAGACGGCGTAGTGCTAGCCGGCTGTCCCATGATGTGGACGTCAACATAATCTGGACTTCCGAAATTAAGGTCAGAATAACGAGGCACATCAAATATTGATTAGTAAAATTTTTCTGTGGAGCGCTACTATAACCCCTCCCCTCCAAACACACATCCATGTTTGTGATGTATGTGTGTGGGTGTCTGTGTGTCAGTGTGTCTGTGTATATATCTTCATTTTCTTTAGGCAGGCAGAGAGGATCTTGACGTCGGTGGTCCAAGTTAGTACCAGTATATGTTTAAGTCTAATTCCAATAGCCAGACGTTTGTTTCTATCTTGTCTATCTTTGATGGTGTACCAGTGAAGTTCCGCAGTTATAATTACAAGGTTCAGGTTTTGAGTCTCGGTCGGGTTAGAAACTATTCTGTGGCTTATCTCCGTTTTCGTAATTTCCTCCAAATTTTCGTAATGCGTTGTTTACTGTTGTGCGGATTTCAGTGGCGCCACCCACAGAGTCAGAAATTATTTGTTCTCGTAGTTCGTTAAGCACTTTCAATATGTAAAATTCGTTGACGGTATAAACTTGAACCTATTTATGCTGTGGCTATTCTCGCTTCACGTAACAGTCACATTTGTTAGCACTTGTGGACTGCATCACAGGGTGGCATCTGTAAGCGACATTACCCTTTTAAAACCTACTGGTTCTACTGGTTACGTGATGCACCAACACGTTTAACATTCAACAATTGTACATTCTGCCCACACTGTATTTATGTGTTTTGTATTCGTCTCAGAACAAAAGCGACTTGTGCCACTTACGTCATAAATTGATTGGTTTTTATAACCGAGTTGAAAAGTGTTTACTGCGCGGTACGAACTGGGTCTTATAAATGAAGCCGTCTGCGCTTCGTCTGTAAAGGTTTAAGGGATACATGTGCTTTAGAAGTCGTATTACAGTCTCAATTTTTGACATATGAGGTTATATCTTAGGTGGCAAGATAGCATTTTCTATCAGTTTGTTTTTCGAGAACTTTCAGATGCATGAACAGCATAGAAAGAGTCATCGTGACTTCATTGTCTCTCACTCACCGTGCTCTAGAAGAGTACAAAAATTTAAGATTTATCTGTACAGAACTAGATAATTCTCCCGTTTAAATTTAAGCAGACTTTCGTATAAAAGTGCCGCACTAATGTGTGTATCTCAGTATTTTGTAACTTTTTCATACGAGGAAATGGATATAGTTCAGTCTGAATGTCGTAGTTATACTGGACCGATACGAACTACAATTAAATATTTTCGATAATTTGTAATGTATATTCATATGCAAAACTTGATAAAAAGCCCATTCTGTCTTTTTGTAGTGGAATGGACCAACGAACTACGTCCCTGTTATACGGCCACTTCTTACAAACTGCTGCGTAGAATAAGATTGCATTAAAATGAGAATTTGATGTCGAGACGCGGTAAGACTCTCCTGACTTCTTAGTAATTGACCAACTTAATGCACAAATCCTTATTTTATAATACGTTTATTATATTCCTCTACATGTTTCGAGTACTGTTGTGCTCATCATGAGGAGGTCAAATTTTATTGTACAGTATCTGGTATCGTCACACTCTGTAGGTAGCCGTCCGGTGCGCAGGACGGCCACCTACAGAGTGTGACGTTACCAGATGCTGTATAATACAAATTGACCTCCTGATGATGAGCACAACATTGTTCGATACATGTAGAGGAACATAATAAACTTATTATAAAACAAGATTTTGTCCATTAAGTTGGTCAGTTACTAAGATTATACTGAGATGCACGGTCAGCAAAACATAAAAAAACTGCCCTGACTGTTGAGACGAATTTCCGTAAATGGCCTGGAATCGATCCGCTGTGATCCATCACGAGGTTGCACAACGGTAACACAACTGCAGAACTGTCAGCGGTGTGTAGGGTGACGTGGTACGGGCAGCCTAGGTTGGTGGTACGCCTATTGTGTCACAACTTGTACGTGGGAGAAACTGGTTCCGATCTCAGTCGCAGACCATATCAGACTTTTTTTAGTTTTCTCAGACCTTAAAATTAAATTTTGTAGGCTATGCCACCGTCAGTTTTTCCTTATTCCTTCCAGTTAATCGTGCACGAATCTCAGGTCATTTTCTTTCTACTTTCTATATAATTATTGGCATTTTGCTGCTGATAGAATTCCTTGATTAATTTCCGGAAACGGTGTTTATGACGTAAGTGTGTAAGGGTCGCTGTAGCTCTGAAATGGGATTGCGACCAGCACTAAATTTTAGCTCCTGCTTTCTTTACCTCTCGCAGAAAGGACTCTTGTTAGGCTGGGTGGATTCCAGAACTGATATGGAAGTGGTGATGAAGAGAAAGTTTTCAGTAGGATTTAATCTCAGAAGGAGGAGGATTCCAGGCCTTCAAAACGCGTTTCCCGTCCAAAGCTGTCATGAGAATTCCTGTCATTATAGAGGGTTTTTTTTTTTAACATGGAACTGAGTTACTGCAGAGCGGAGGCCATTATCGGTCTTTACGTAGCAATTAATATCTGCTGTACGGTGGAAAATAGGACCAGGTGCCGTCGAGCGAGCGACGTCATCGGTTGCTGTGCATCGGTGCAGGCTTGAGCGGGTTCCTACAGTATGTGAGCGGGTTCCACGTTCAGCTGGACACTCTAACTAGGCCAAATGCGCATATGTAGTAATATATAGTAGTGCAATGTATAATAATAATAATAATAATAATAATAATATGTGTTCAGAGATACGTCGACTTTGGAACATGAAATGTAGTAATATACCGGTAATAACTGGAGTCGCTGGAAATGTTTGGAAGCCGTACCAAGAAAACAACAGATTCACTACAAAACACAGCTCTGCCAGGAACATCGCACATAATGCGTAAAGTACTGCAGTCTGAAACTTGAGGCAAGAGCGGTGGGGATCGCCGCTGGTTCAAGAGGTGTACCAAGGAGAAAAGGCCTGTGACAAGAGACATTATTATTATTATTATTATTATTATTATTATTATTATCATCATCATCATCAACATCATCATCATCTCCTTTATGCAGGGTATTTATACTTATATTCCTGAGACAAACTATGTCCCTAGGGAATACAGAGTTGCAGCTGTTCTGTTGTTACTATTCATGGTGCTTATATCGTTAGTTTCAGTTTTGAATCTGTTGTACTTTAACATTAGTACTTTCCGAATTATGTGTGCAGTGCCCAATATAGCTGTTTTCTGTAGTTCCTTGACTTCATGCTTTCCTGGTATGTTGCTCACGTATTTTCTAAATGACTTTGAAATAGTCCCAGTCGCCCCTATTATTACTGGTATCACCTTTGTTTTTACATTCCACA
>Ga0123355_10002160_pt1 | contig 27745 bp, 24 predicted proteins | sample TergutEmb28metaG_3_FD_89872 | JGI IMG/M metagenome (GOLD analysis project Ga0123355, IMG submission 89872) | Embiratermes neotenicus P1 segment gut microbial communities from Petit-Saut dam, French Guiana - Emb289 P1 | ecosystem: Host-associated > Arthropoda: Insects > Digestive system > Gut ... | reverse complement strand
GTGACCGTATTAAGACCGCTTCCCAACACATCAATTGAATGCACTCTGCCCTGGTCCTCTTCCTTCTCGCGGAGCGCATCCATTTCTGCACGCAAATCAGGATTTGTAAAGGTATACACAAAGATGTAGGTCTGGTCGCCTGCATGAGGCACAACTGCTTCACGCAGCATTTGCACGCTGTCGATCATCGTCGTGAAAGCATAACACCACTTAAACTGGGGAAACTGGATTGCAATAATGTGCGCGACTGTATCAGCAGTCTCGCCCACTGAATCACTCAGGATGTGCAGTGTCATCTTGCGGTCCATGTCAGAGACGTCAGGGAGAGAGTCATTCAGGTGCACCATATTCACTACACCTACTTTGACAATCTGCGCAGATCCGCGAAGGGCTCAATCAGTGCGATGAACATGTTCAGCAGCGACAGCCTGTTGCGACGCACCTCGGAATCCTCAGCCATAATCATGGCATTGTCAAAGAAGTCATCAACACAGGCGCGTAGACCTGCCAGTTCGCGCAAATAGTCACCGTAGGCATGCTCGCTCATGTAAGCATGGACATGTGGACGCGCATCAGTCAGCGCACGGTAAAAGGCCTGGTCATGCTCATCCAGGAGTGTTGTGTCAACGTTGGTCCCGACAGAGGGGTCGCTTAAGTTCTTTGCGCGTGTGTAGGCAACCGAGATATTTTCCCAGGCGTCACTATAATTCAGGAATTCTTGTAGTGCTGCACAGCGCTTGTTGGCATCTGCGGGACGTGTCTTTGCTGTTGCAAGAACTGCCATTACTACTTCTGTGCTGTATCCCCGCTCACGCAACATGCTCTCTGTGCGAGCAGTAAAAAAGTCCAAGACTTTTTGTGCCGTATCATCTGATGCAAGTTCTGCTGGCAGGGTGTCTATCGCTAGCGCAATCAAGTCACCCAAGTCCAGGGGGAGCTCGTCTGTGGCAATACGCAGCACTCCGATTGCGTTTCTGCGCAGCGCATATGGGTCGCTGCTTCCTTTAGGGGCGTGTCCTGCAGCGATGATACCCGCTATCGTGTCAATTTTATCTGCAACTGACACCAGCTGTGCTGCAAGGCTTGTCGGCAGCACGTCGCCTGAATAGCGTGGCCAGTAGTGCTGTTCAATTGCCTGTGCTACTTCGGGATTTTCACCCTGCTGAGTGGCGTAGTAAGCACCCACTGTACCCTGCAAGTCAGTGAATTCGACGACAGTGTTACAGCTGAGATCAGCCTTTGCCAACTCTGCGGCACGTTTCGCGTCGCGTGCCGTTTTATCTGGCACCGCAAGCATTTTGCACAGTACTTCAACGATCTTGCTAATACGCTGGGCTTTGTCGGCCAGACTCCCCATTTTTTGCTGGAATAGCAGAGTGTCAAGCCTCTCTTTCCAGCCGTCCAGTCCAACTTTCAGATCTTCGTCATAGAAGAATGCAGCATCGGCAAGACGTGCACGAATGACACTCTCGTGACCGTGAGCAATTTGCTCTGCGCACAGAGGATCACCATTTGAAATAACAACAAAGTGATTGTCTAGGCTTCTGCTGTCTTCTTTGCGACCCTCTTTACTGCAGCTAGATGCCTCTATCGCAAAGTAGCGCTGATGCGAATTCATGGCATATTCGAGGATTTCACGCGGCACACGCAAGAACTCCGGGTCAAAGGAGCAAAGCAGAGCACTGGGGAACTCTACCAGGTTGACTACTTCGTCGAGCACCTTTGCAGGAATCAGTGCTGTACCATAGGGTGCCGCAAGTTCCTCAATGCCCTCAAGAATCATTGCGCGTCTGCGATCCTGATCGACGATAACTTTGTTGCCCCGCAAGACATTCTTGTACTCACGCATGGCTTGAATGGGGATCTGTTGTGTTGATAGGAAGCGATGACCGTAGGTGTAATTGTCCGCCGCGACATCGCCAAAATTAAGCGCAATCGTATCTGATCCCAGTATTGCCAGAATCCAGCGCACTGGCCTGATGAAATAAACGTCACTCATGCCCCAGCGCTGCTTCTTTGGCCAGTCAAGTCCCGTGATGAGACCCAGCAACAGGTCTGGCAGCACTTCTTGTGCGGACAGCCCTTTTTCGTTTTTAACCGCATAGACATATTCGGCACCATCTGCTTTGCGGATCTCGATAGAATCTAGCTCAATCCCTTTTCCGCGCGCAAAACCTTCCAATGCCTTTGTAGGTGTACCATCCTGTGCGTAAGCAATTTGCTTTGACGGTCCTTTGTATTCAATCTGAATGTCAGGCTGCCTATCAGAAAGCCCACGCACAAGCACAGCAAGTCTGCGCGGTGTGGAATACACTTGCAATTCCTTATAATCTAGTCGCGCTGCCTTAAAGGCAGCATGTGCAAGATCTTCTAGCTGAACATGGGCAGCATTTAAGGGTACAGAGGGCATCTCTTCAACGCCGATTTCAAAAAGCAAATCAGAGATATACGGCTTAACATCCATTACGCATCACCCCTCTCGACACCAGCTTCCAAATAGGCTCCGCAGCAACGCTTCGCCAAATCACGCACACGCAAGATGTATCCCTGGCGCTCAGTTGCACTGATGGCACCACGCGCATCAAGCAGGTTAAAAACGTGGCTGCATTTCAGCACATAATCATAGGCAGGAATTGGCAGATCTGCCTCAAGGACACGTGCGCACTCTGTCTCGAACTGCTGGAACAGGTTCAAAAGGAACGGCACACTGGCCGCCTCATAGTTGTAAGCCGAATACTGCTGCTCATTTGCCTTGAACACTTCGCCATAGGTCACCGCATCCCCCTCGGGAGAGAGCGTCCAGACCAGGTCATACACATTGCTGACATCTTGAGCAATCATCATCAGGCGCTCAAGTCCGTAGGTAAGTTCTGCAGGCACGGGGCGGCACTCAAAGCCTCCAACCTGCTGGAAGTAGGTAAACTGCGTGACCTCCATGCCATTCAGCCAGACCTCCCAGCCCAACCCCCAGGCACCGAGGGTCGGAGATTCCCAGTCATCTTCAACCAGACGCATGTCGTGTTTCGCAGGATCAATGCCGATGGCTTTCAGCGAATCAAAATAGAGGTCTACTACGTCGTCAGGGCTGGGCTTTAGGATGACCTGAAACTGGTAGTAATGCTGCAAACGATTGGGGTTTTCTCCGTAGCGACCATCTGTCGGTCTGCGCGAGGGCTGCACGTAGGCAGTATTCCAGCTGTCAGGACCCAGGCTGCGCAGCACGGTTGCAGGATGAAAGGTGCCTGCCCCGACCTCTGTATCATAGGGCTGTAGTATCACACAGCCATAATCTGCCCAGTAATTCTGCAGGGCTAAGATGGCATCCTGAAAGGTAAGTAGGTCGCGCTTTCCGCGTGGCTTCATTGGTGTTGTAGTCCCCCTCAAAGTTACATTGTGCGTCAGTACTATACAATCATGCGTCAACCAGCTCAATCATCTGGCTATCAAATAGCTTAGCGTAAGCTCCCTGTTGGTCCATCAGATCCTGGTGAGTGCCACTTTCCACAATGCGACCATCGTCTACAACCAGCAACTGATCAGCAGAAACTATTGTAGACAGCCTGTGGGCAATGACAATAATGGTCTTCTTTCCGTGCAGTTCTGCAAGGGTTTGTTGTATATAGGTCTCAGATTCGCTATCAAGGGCACTGGTAGGCTCATCAAAGACCAGAATGGCACTGTCTGCTAGCAGAACACGCGCAAGGGCTATACGCTGGCGCTCGCCGCCACTAAAACGTACACCCCGATCCCCCAACTGAGTATCAAGTCCTTGTGGCAAATCGTAAACAAAGGTCGCATGTGCTGCCTGCAGAGCAGCGCGTACTTGCTCCTCTGTTGGCTCAAAGCCGAGGCCATACGTTAGGTTATCATATACGGTGTCGTTAAACAGCATGGGTGTCTGCGTCACATACCCGACAGAGCGTCGCAACGAGCTCAAATCAAAGTCCCTGACATTGGTGTCATCAAAAAGCAATTCGCCACCTGTCACATCACGCATACGCGGAATTAGCTCAACCAGCGTTGACTTGCCCGCCCCACTGCGTCCAACTATTGCGGTAAATGACCCGGGTGGAATGTTTGCGTCAAGGCCTTTGAGCACCTGTTTGCCCTGTGAGGTCAGCTCACCCTCTGCGTCATAGACGTCAGGATAGGCAAAAGCCGCGCTTTTAAAGGTAATTCCTGACTGCAACCGTACAAATTCTTTTGAACCAGTTGTAATGGTATTAGCCTCAAGTGCTGCATCATACAGCTCACGCGTAAGTCTCACCCCTGCAGCTTCTACCGTAATCAAGCGTAGCGATTCGTTGAATTCTTTCACTTTTGAATTCAGGCGCACTAAGATAAAAATCAGAAGACCCAGCTGGGCAAGCGTTGACCCTATAACAATAATCCCAATATACAGCGTAAAGAACAGCGAGATCATCTGCAAAGGATCAACAGTAACCTCAACTGATGCCCCAATTCGTTCCCGCTTGATATTGATCTTGCGCATAAGCTCTGACACCTTGCGAATATTTTCTGATTCCTGCTTGCCCGTAAAGCGCAGCTTAACCAGTTGCATCTGACCCATTCGTTCGGTAATTTTTCCCATGAGTTCTTGCTTCAAGCGAGCATTTTTAAGCGCATTACGAGAAATCCACTTAAGGACTCTGCGATTAATCAAGGTCACTATCAGTGCAGAAAGGAGTGCAAGTGCCGTAAGAGGAACCGACAAAATCAGCAACACCGCAACATACATAAGCATCAACATGATAATGCCCAGCAAGTTAATAACGGTCAAGACCGCATTGCCCGCTTGCTCTGTTTGCCCTACCACTACTCCAACCGTTTTACCTACAGGATAGCGAGAATAGAATTCGGGATCTGCAGCATATACTGCTTTTACCACCTTCATGCGCAAGCGCAGCATAATTCTGGTCGAAATGACCGCACCATACCAAGCCTTTAAGTAAAAGACTACATTACGCATCAGAATAGGAATAAAGGCCATCAAGATGAGAACCACAAGGGTTGGCTCAAGATTAACAATAGCCAGCGTCTCTGCAATAATCTGCCAATAGAAACCCTCTGAATCTTGAATTGCTGTTTGCCCCGCAGTTTCTGCATACTGTAAAATCGGCAAAAGCAGCGACAGTCCGACACCCTCAAACAGGGTAATCAGCACCGCAAAGCCCACAAGCCCCGCAACCTCTGACTTGCGAACCTCTACAAAAGAAAGCAGTCTGGCAACTCCTGCAATTTTTGTACGCTCTTTTATTCTATCTAGATACTTTTTCAAGTACGCCCCTAAAAGTCCTTTTTACCGCACACTATAGTCTCATATGTGCAGTTAGTCCGCCATATCGCTGGCACTATAAACAGTTTCATAAGTGGCAACGGTAGCATCAATCATGCCCTCAAGAGTAAAGCTTTCGTTAACATGCTGCTTAGCACGCTTCGCCACAGCTATACGCTCACTTTCAGGCAAGTCAAAAAACTGGCAGAGTGCGTCCATTAATGCCTGTGAACTACCGGCAGGAACCAGCAGTCCTTCCTCTGGTGACGCAATGGCTTCAGGAATACCGTCAACTGCCGTTGCAATTACAGGACAGGCAGCATTTGCAGCCTCAATGACAGTATAAGGGAAACCCTCCCATAGCGATGACAAAACAAAGACATCAACTGCGAGGTACAGATCGCGTACATTCTTGCGCGGTTCCAACCAGTGAACACGGTGAGTAATGCACAAATCGTCTGCCATCTCAATCATATCCCTGTAAAGCAGAGGATTTGCGTCTGGTGTCACCACCATTAAAAGATGTGTATTTTCTGCCTTGCTGTATTCAAGGTACTCTGCAAAAGCCCTAAGAAGAGCCTTTTGATCTTTTGGCACACTTGCTCGCCCAATGTGAAGTAAGAAATTGCCTGATGAGCTAAAAGTTGAATCGTCAGTCAGAAGTACTTTGAGTTCAGCAGCAAGCGCTGCGCGCGCATCAGCACGAGAATTCTTGATGTACGCACAGTCCAAAGGCTCTACCCCATTGTAGACAACGCTTGTCTTGTCAGGGATCAGAATTCGCAGCGCTTCCCCCCGAGCCTTGTCTGACTTACAAACAGTAATAAAGTGCGCGGTACGCCTTTGCAGCAAGCGCTCAAGAAGCAGCTTGAGCATAGATGTCCCACCCTTGTCAGCATGAATACCATGCACAGTGTATACAACGCGCCCCGTGGCAAGCGGATCAGCCAAGCGCGCAAAGCTTGCCGCTCGCGACCCATGTGCATGCACAATATCAGGCTGCCAGTCCTGCACAATTTTGCGAAGGCTGCGAATGGTTGAGAAGGACAATCTTCCCTCTAGCCTACAATCAAAGTAAGGCATTCTGCAGTCAGCTGCAAGCTTTGAGAGATCACCACCCGCAGGAGCCGCCACCGCAAGGTCAAAACCCTGTGCGCTTAAACCTTGTAGCAAATCTGCCACGTGCCGCTCCCCTCCGCCCGTAATGGAATTCGCAGCAGCAACTAATAATATGCGCGAATTTTTGGACAGGCTCACTATTGGTGGCTTTTCTTGTTAGAAGAGCGCATTGCAGCAATAATTTTTTCGCTCATGCTTTTGCCAAAAAAACGATATAGTAAAGTACGGTGTGCAATATTTTTTCTGATACTTGCCTGCTTTTCACGTACCAATGCTATCTGTTCATCCGTCAGGCAGCCGTTTGTCGCCAAATCCTCAAAAAGCTCATAATCTGACTTGCGCGCACATAAATGATCTGAAGTTTTTTGCGTGGGCGAAACATGGTAGAGTGATAATGTTTCTGCTTGATAAATGTGTCGTGCACCGTTTGCAAGAGCACGTAACCAGAAGTCATAATCTTCATTATAGATGTGCGGACGAAATCCTCCGACACCTTGGAACGTCTCGCGACGAATCGCAGCTGTTCCATAGATACTAGGCCTTTCTACAATATCCTCCAAATGCAGTGTTGCCTGCGATTCAAAGCGCACACCGCTGTTAAAGAGTCGCCTTTTCCCACCTGCAAAAACCTGCCAGGCATTTGCCGCATAAATATCAAAAGCAGGATTTTGCTTGATGAGCTCATTTGTTTTCATGCAGTAACCGGAAAGTAGTTCGTCATCTGCACCTAGTTGCACCAGAAACTGTCCCGACGATGCGTTCACCGCAGTATTGAGGGCTGAAGCAGTTCCTGCGTTTTCCTGCCAAAGACAGCTAAAGCGCAGGTCGTTTTGACAGTACGCTTGAGCAACAACAGAGGTGTCATCGCGCGATCCGTCGTCAACTATCACACATTCCCAATTGTCATACGTTTGCGCAAGCAAGGAATCGAGTGTGCGAGCAAGCGTTGCCCCTGCGTTGTACGCTGGCACAAGTATACTGAAGGTAATGTTTTCGCCTGTCATGTTAACTATATTAGCATCTTGCAAGAGAAGTCTCTCACAAGAAAATGATGGCGGCTTTGATTAACTTCCCAATGGGCTTAAGAGGTCAGAGATTCGTCGTTAGAATGACCGGTAAATCTCTGCAAGTTTTTCCCGTGCTTGCTCTGATGAGTACCTGTGCATAACGTAGCAAGCAACTCTTTTCATTTGCGATACTCTCTCAGGATCATTCGAGAGGCTTTGCAAGGCCTCTGCAAGCGCAATCTCAGAAGCTTCATCGAGCAAGATCGCAAATGACTCAACATCTTCGAGCGAGCCAAGTGCCTTTGTTCGAAATGCCACAATTCCCAGACCAGCGGCTAAATAGTCAAACAGCTTGTTTGGAAGTGCTCCGTCTAATTGCTTCGAATCCGGAAAATGCGTTATAAGTCCAATGTCAAAGTCCTTTAGTCGGGAAATCAATTCCGCAGAAGTAACAGGTGGTTGAAAAAAGACTCTTTCCTCAATCGAAAGAAAATTGACAAGTTTTTTTAGGTGCTTTTCCTCTGGCCCACTCCCCAAGATAAGAAGGCTTGAATTCTGGACTTTGGCAACAGCTTTAATCAATATATCAACCCGGCGATTGTGCGCCAAATTTCCCGAATGTACCAATTGAAGTTGCGGTGGCAGCTCGGCAGCGCGCTGCATGCATTCGGATGTACTGTTATTCCAAATATTGTAGTCTGGTGTATTGTAGATACAAATCACCTTCTTAGCACCTAGTTCCTGATACCAGTTACAAATTAAGGGACTTACTGAAATAACATAATCGCTTTTCTGGATTGCCTGAAATTCAACGTCCCTCAGGTAGCTTGCAAGTCGATTCGCCAAGCCGTATTCGTGCGAGGACAAGTGCTCTGACCAATACTCGTAAGCCTCATATATAAACGGTACATCATATTCCGCACAAAAATCGGTAACTGCCTCTAGGGAGAAAGGATTCACAACATGTATAAGATCTGGCTTAATTTGTTCCAGCTGATCAAAGCACCAGAGCGTGCGACCTCTATGCGCCATCAAGGGCGCAATTCTGTTGCGTAAACTCCAAAGCAAGCGCCTAGTCCGACTGCGCGGAATGGGTGAAGAGTGCAAATCTGCGCTGACAGGAATCGCACCTGCAGAAAGTTCAGGGTTGATTCCCTGGTCAAGCACTGTTACTTGGTTGCCAAGTTCCAGCAAAACAGAAACGCTGCGCTGCGCGCGCCTATCAAGGTAGTAAGGCGAATCTGTCACAAAGGCAATACGCACCTACCACTATCCTCTCGCCAAGGCATCCAGAATGTCTGGTACGCTATTCTTACTACTACGCCGCCGTGCAAACTCTTTGGTCGTGCTTTGCAGCTCTTTATTTGCAAGCACACCCATTGTCACTTTCACTATGCCCTCCTTCTCTGTACCACCCAAAATGACAACTCCCTCATCAAGAAGTTCATGGTACTCTGTTTTGTTTCTGAGCACTATAACAGGTACTCCAAGCGTGGGACCTTCCTCTTGAATACCGCCAGAATCTGAAAGAATCAATCGTGCTCGAGACATTTTCTCTACAAAATCTGCGTAGTTTTGCGGCCCCAGTAAAGACACATTGGGAATGCTTCCCAAAATAGCATCTGCATCATCAGCAACAAGCGGATTGGCATGAGTGGCAACTTCGATAGTCAAATCAGATTTCTGGCAAGCAATTTCTGCAATCGCTGAAAAAATTTCACGCATCGGCGCTCCCCAACTTTCACGACGATGTGCCGTTACCAAAAGAGCATTATCTGCATCTGCTGGAGACGCTTCCCTATCAAAGCCCTCCAAAATCTCTTTCGCAAAGATAAGCGCATCCACACCTGTGTTATGCGTGGTGCGTATGATCGCGTCACGAGAAATCCCCTCACGCAAAAGATTGTCAACACACTCTTGCGAAGGAGCAAAGTGCCATCTGGCAAGACGCGCGACAAGGATCCGATTCATCTCTTCAGGAAAGGGCTGTCTTATGTCTCCTGTACGCATACCCGCTTCTACATGACCAACGTTAACTTCTTGGTAAAAAGCTGCCAATGCAGCAGCAAAGGTGGTCGTTGTATCCCCATGCACCAACACTACATCTGGCTGCACAAACTCAAGTATCTCTGTGACCCCCGTAAGTACTTTGTTCGTAATCTTTGAAAGAGTCTGACCACGGCGCATTACATCCAAGTCATAGTCAGGAACAATCGCGAAAAACTCCAGTACCTGATCAAGCATTTCTCGGTGCTGAGCAGTAACCAGCACACGCGAATCAAAGCGGCTGTCACCTTCAAGTGCCTTGATGACCGGAGCCATTTTGATGGCTTCAGGCCGTGTTCCTGCTATGGTGAGCACCCTTATCATCGCTGTTCCTCGCTCAAGTAAGCCTTTGGCTCAACTTGCAGCATACTCTCGTACGCTGCTACAAGTCGTCTGCCCTGAGCATCGCCAGCATACTGCTGGCCAATTTTTAGTGCTGCAGACTTCATACGGCTCAACCTTTCTTTGTTTCCTGTCAAATTGGCAAGCGCAAAGGCGATAGATTCTGCATTAACATTTTCGAAGAATTCAATAAAACCACTTCCCTCTTTATCAGCAAAATTTGCAAGAGCAGTCGTCTTTGTAGCTACAACTGCCAGGCCTGCAGAAAGATATTCAAAGAATTTATTTGGAAGCGCTCCGTCCATTTGTCTATTGATTGGCTTATGGGCCAAAATGCCGATATCGTACCGATTGACAGTCTCTACCACGTCATCTGCAAGGACAGGCTTCATAAGGTGAACTCTGCCTTCTAAATTGTAGGCCTTAATCTTCTTTGCCAGCAGCGACTCAGCCTCTCCACCTCCTAGAAATGTAAGATCAATTGAAGGGGTGTGCTTTACTGCATCAAGAATATCAAAAACACCTCTTTCTTCCTGTAGATTGCCAACAAAAATGGCTCTCACAGAATCGCCAACTAGTGAAGGCGTACTGGCAATGGCGAGGGGAGCATTGTAAATAATCCCCGGCCTCACATTCAAGTCATATTCAGACTGATAGTTGCTTGCCAGCTCATCAGAGACGGTAACACAAATGTCAACACTTGCATCTAAGTCATTCTCAACGACTTTGATGTGATTTTGCTTTCTGTAGCTCATCCTGACCTCACGCTTGTGATCTGGCCAGTATTCGTGCGCCTCGTACACAAGATATGCTCCTAGCCTGCGAGCAGCAAGTGTGCACGCTTCTAATACGTCAGGGTTAACAGCATGAATAACATCAGGCCCGAGGTCGATTATTTTGTCAGCCATGAGGTGTGTACCAAAAACACCAAATCGGCGTCTGCGTACAGCCGTTCCCAGCTTTCTTAGGGTACGATTGCTCACGCCACGAAGCGCAAAAAACTTAAGACGGCTTGGTGGTGACTCTATGGGGGATGCAACAACCACCTGAAAAGATTCATCAGCATACTTGCTTTTTATCACATCGTGAGAAAACGCAAGTATAGTCACATCCGCACCAGCTGCAGCCAAAAAACGAGCAGATTTTACACTGCGCCAATCTACAGGATTTCGCATAACAAGGCAGATGCGTAGTCCAGTAACATCTCTATTGGGCTTGCCTGCCACTATCCCCCACCTTTGCTGATGCTAATATCTTTTATAAGTTCAATATACTTACTTATGGACGTATCAACATTCCAGGTATTCTTTGCATAATTGAGCTGTTTCTCGGCAACACTTTCTGCAAACTTGTCATCAAAGATGCTCAGCACGTCACTTTTGAGCTTCTCGAAAGATCCTTCCGAGCAAATACCTATCCCCTCCGAACCAACAACCCCCTGAAAGGATAAGCGATAGGAGATGTAAGGCGTATAGGAAAAGCATGCCTCAATCAAGGTATTTGGAAGGCCTTCTGTTTCAGAAGTGCTAACAACAGCCGTTGCGCGCCGGTACAGCTCCATCAATTCCTTATGTGGCATACCTGCAAAAAAATCAACGTTATCCAAACTCTCTGCAGCTTTTCGAATAGCCTCGTCACAATCAGGCTCTTCTGGCGGAGACACCAGTACAAACTTTTTGACGGGCAACACTTTTGCCAGATTCAAAAAGGCAAGGGGATCTTTGACCCACACAGATCTTCCAACCCACAAAATGAAATCATCTTTTTGGTACGAATTGAGAATTTTTACTCCTTGGCTCTGCTCATAGCAGCTTGGAATCACTGTTGAGTCAAATCCATAGTTCTTTTTCAGTTCATGCTTTTGATGAGCAGATTGCGTAACGACAGCATCTGCAGCACGCACTCGCTGCATAATGAGGTCAATCCAGCATTCGGAGGCAATTCCGCTACCATCAACAAGGGAATCACCGTTAATTCTGTAGATGATCGGAATTTTGTTCCTTTTTGCAACACTTATGAACTCCCACTGTTCAGCTCCCCCCAGAAAGAGAATTCTTTTTCCTGCGCTTTCCTTAAACGTGCGCTCTATATGCTTTTTGTTGACGTAGCGCCCAATATAAGGCACTCCTCGATTAATAGGAAGCCCAAAGTGTACGATTTCTATGTTTGGAATTTTTGAAGGCTTGTGCTTTTGTCTGACAAAAAGAACTACTTTGAAATTTTCTTGTTTCGCAAAGCCTTTGGCAAGATAATACATTTGCATCTCGGCCCCACCGTATGTCCACTCATATCCAGTCCCTGAGAAAAGAGGGGCAAAGCTATCTGCAAAAAAATATACGGTCGTTTTTTCCACTTTTCTGCCTTAATTTGCGTCTACTGAGTCCGCACTTTTTAGATACATGGATTCATTAATGTAAGCCCATTCGGAACGAAAGCGGTAAAGGCGCAAAATATTTCTCATTGGTCGCTCTGTTCGCCAAAGAGGTCCCCATGCTTTCCAGAACCAAAGTAATCGCTCTTTCATGGTACCAGTATCCAAATCCCAGAAACTTCCGAGCTTCTCATCCCAGAATTGAGGCTCCATGCTTAAATATCCTCCATTTGGAGCAAAGGTGAATTCGGCAAAATAATACGTATCGCTTGCCATCATAAAATCTATCCTTACAAAGCCAAAGCCCTGCGAAAGGCATAGTGCATCTTTAAGCATTGCGTCCCAATAATCTGGAAGTTCTGGGACTTCTTTTGGCCTTAAATACCGGGCAGTGAGCAGATCATGATCTATTACGTTGCCTTCCTGGTCAAAGGATATTGCCCATTTCTCTTTTTGATTTACTATCCAGGCAAGAACAAACTGTGTGCCATCTTGCCTGTTAAAGATGTGAAATTTTGCATCGTCAAGACACTCATTGCCACTGTGTGAGCGCAGAAAAGGCTGCACAATAATTGCAGGAGCTACGTGTCCATACCATGGTTCTTGTCCAACCATTGAATAGGGCCATTTCAGATTGTTTTTCAGCACAGTAACGAGCTTATCCCAATCTATCAGTTCGGGATTCTCTACATCAACAACCTGCCCAGACTGGTGCGTCGTCTTGATGACAATTCTTTGCTGCATAGCGAGCTCTCTTAAGGATTCTGCTGTAAAGTCATCTCCGTAATAAAGAGTCGGAACGATGTGTTTGGAGTCGATGTGTTCTGCAGCATACTGAGCAGATAGGTATTTATCAGCAAGCACTGCCATTCTCTTTACATCTGGACAGTATTTTTTTGTCCATTGAATTTTTTCATTCAGGCTAACAGGTCGCTCAATTGCCGGCTTGCGATGCAAGAAAAGCTTATAGCGATATACTAGCCTCTTTGTAATTGAGCTGTAGAAATAATAGCTTCCCTTTCTGCCCAAACCCTTCTCAATGCAGACTGTGTAGAATTTGCTCGGCTCTTTAAGCAGGCGAAGAGCGGTTCGTGTCCTTTGAGCTAACATTCTTGTCCTTCAGAAGAAATCATTGACAAGATCAATTCTTTATAGTATGCAGCAGACATTTGTATTGAGTGATTTTCATGAGCGTACTTGAGGGCATTTCTGCCCATGATCTCGCGGAGTTCAGTGTTGTCAACTAATCGAGCAAAATTTTGAAAGAACAACTCGTCGTCTCCTCCGCATGCAAGTCCTAACCTGTTCCTTGTAAGGATATCATCAGGATCAACTAGCCATGAGATTGTCGGTGTTTTTGTCATCCAGGCCTGCAAAAAAGTATTGGGGAAGCCTTCCCGAAGTGAAGTGTTCACAAAAAGCTTTGCTCGGTTAAAGTGCTCCATTGATATTGCATAAGGAATTTGCTCATTTATTAGTTCAATATTATCTAATTCATCTGCAAGAATTCGAACAGCGTAGGAAATATCTGAACTAACGTCTGGCATAATCATGACAAATTTTTCCTGAGGAAAATGTTTTGCTAAGGCCGTAAATATCCAGGGCTGTTTTATCGCGCTTGAATTGCTTACCCATAAAACAGTATCTTTAGAAATATTGCTTTTGTCCTCAAGAGAGTATTTTGCCGGAATTCCACTTGGAATGACAGTGGACTCTTTCATTCGGCTCTCCCTCAGTAAGTCCCTTTGTTTCTCAGACTGAACGACAACCTTATCGCAGGATGAAATGTCATCTAGCCTTGCCGTAGGCAACTGCCCACCAGGAAATACGGGGGAATTGTTCACATCGTTGTCAGAGGCTACCCTAAAAATTGTCTTAGCACCAATAGCATGCGCTTGCTCAAGTCCACTCCGCGCACAATACGCCATGGTCGCAATAAGAACTTTATCGCTTCTGTCATGTTTGATGGCCCTTTCTTTCAGGAATCGTCTTGAAAGGCGCGAAACGAGAGCAGCGCACTTATTTGCGTGGCCTCGAATCGGCTCGAAAGAAATTCTGTCATGCCTTAATTGAGCAATATCATGCTCTTGGAAAAGAAAGGTAACTGAAAATCGGGGATCTTTTGCAATTTCCTCTCCTAAAAAATACATCTGAAGTCCAGCCCCACCAAAGCGTGAACTCGAAATGTCTCCTGAAAACAGCGAATATGACTCCTCGCAAAGAAAATACACAGCTATGGGTTTTTTCGAAGCATCCATGATTATATCTGCCTGCCAGCCTTCAACTCTGCTTCTGGAGCTGGCGATTTTAGACGTAGCCACCTTGACACCCTTACCACTAGTCGTTTCGTGTGGTCAACAAAATTTGAGGCAAGATGTGCACTGCGGCTGGGTACAGGGATTCCAAGCTCCTTAGCATACTGACGAATAAAAGCTGCCTGCTCTCTGCCTCCCAACTGCTCACACTGAATAACAAAGCCGTGCAGGAGGTTTGCTCCCTTTTTGTAGTGCATTAAGTAATACTCTGGATCTGCGCTCTTCACGGCCAGCACACGCTGATCAGAAGCACTCATATAATCAGTTCCATTGTCAGAAACACCTGAAAGGCGTTCTCCTTTATGTATTCGAACAGCAAAATAGAGAGGCTCATCCACATAATAGACTTGTGACTCTTTATTAAGCCACCAATTCCACACACCCTCATGCCCATTAAGACCAGCGATGGGCCTAACTGATTTGATTAGGCTTGAGTGCAAGCATTTGCCCGTATCACCAGTCGGTTGAGTACCCCAAGGATTAATTCCAGCAGAAAAGCCTGCGTTTATTTTAATCGGATGACCGTCTTCCCCAAGATCTGCAGCACCATATCTGACGAATCGTAGCTCTTCAGAGAGTGCTGCTATGTGCTTTGCCAGAACTCTTAATGCCGAAGGAGCAAGATAATCATCACTTCCCAGTGGCACAAGCCATTGTCCATTCATATTGTCAACAGCAGTAAGATATCCGCTCTGTATTCCCCTGTTAATGGAGTGTCTAAAAGCCCGAATTCTGGGATCATCGTAAGCTGCAAGAATCTCTTGCGTTTTGTCAGTCGAGCAATCATCCACAACCAACAATTCAAAGTCTTCGTATTCCTGTGCCAAAACACTTTTGATGGCTCGATCCACTATGAATGCGCGATTAAAGGTGGGGATAAACACGCTAAACTTTGGCGTCTTGTTCTTTTCCTTCATTCTCTGTTAGCCAATCTTACCCATAAATAAATGCAACTTTCTCCTCCTGTCATCTATTATAGGTGTTTACAAGTATTCTTCCAGAAGTCTCAGTCGATCTTTATTTCTCCAATTCGGTCTTAGAAATTCAGTGTAGTTATTTTCTGAGAGCAAAAAGTCGAGATCAATATCGCTGACACCAGTTATCGTTCTCACCTGTGCGTCACAAGAAAAGTAGTCATCAGGAGCAATTTTTCTATCCGTAAGAAGCTTCCTACGAAAAACAACAGCTTCATTAGCTCGCAATGTATGGGCAATTGAGCCTGTCTGTGTTACTTCAAGAAGGCATCTCGATTGCTGAATCTTCTTAAGGTATTCTCGATAGGAGATATATTCATCACTGTACGTTACCCCTTTAATCGGCACACGCTCATTCTCGCTGACTTCCATAATAATGAAATCACATCTAGCATTCTGACCAGAAAGATAGCTCGCAATTTCTTGGAGTTGTTCCAGCCTGTCTTTTTTGCGCCCAAGAAAAAGCAAATCAACATCAAAGTTGTCTGGCTCAGTAACTTCAATCTGGGGCTCGTAGAAGAATTCTGGCACATAAAGAAAATCGTACTTTGCCGCATCAGACTTGTCATATGTGGTAAAAAGGTCAATTTTATGCTTTGCAGTGTCGAAATTTTTCATATAAGGACGAGAGAGTTTTCTTTCCATGATATCTTGTATAATGCAGACGATCCTATTTCGCTTGTCTCGCCCTTTGATGTAGTCAACATAGCCGTTTTCGTACAAGGCATATATTCCCCCAACAAAGACAAAGCAAATGGGCAATTTGTTATCGAAAGAATACGCGTCGTACATTTTTCGAAAGACTGATCTTTTCAAAGGATAAACAGATGGAATTTTTTGCTCAAGTAAAAAATTATGTGGCGGAATCACCACATTATCCAATACTTTTAAGCTAGCAAACATTGCACCGCCAAGGGCACCTTCATCCACAGTGTAAAAGACATAGTTGTATTTATATTTTGCCTCATTCGTCATTTTTCTCTGCATTCCACACTGAATTCTTCGAATGAGGTATTCTTCATGTCTTTTGGACTTATTATGGGCTCTCCTGAAATATCAAACGGCCAGCTAATCCCAATATCACTGTCATCGAATCGCACTCCACATTCATCATGCGGAGCATAGTAGTCTGAACACTTATAAGCAAAGATCGCCTCATCAGAAAGTGTAAGGAAGCCATGCAGAAATCCCTCTGGAATATAGAGCTGTTTTTTATTTTCGCCCGAAAGAAAGATTCCGTACCATTCTCCAAAAGTAGAGCTTTCTGGACGAGCGTCTACTGCTACGTCAAAAATCTCACCTTCCACCACCCTTACAAGTTTTGCCTGTGGCCTCTCTTTTTGCATGTGTAGCCCACGCAGCACACCGCGCTTTGACCTTGACTCATTGTCTTGCACAAAATTCTGAGCAATGCCAATCTCGCACAAAATCCGTGCGTTGTATGACTCAAAAAAATACCCTCGCTCGTCGTCAAACACAGGTGGAGCAATCACCACTAAGTCCCTTATGGGGGTATGTTCAAGACGAAGACTACTCATTGCTGTTCATCGATTTGCTCTATTTTGATAGAAACTGCATACTTCTTTCCATCGTCGTAGAAATATGCTTCACCTTTACCACCAAACATTCTTCCGCGCAAAATGTTAAGCAATTCACGTCCAAGGTATTGCTGGTCTAAAACTATGCGGCTCCGAGCTTCAATCTCGCTCCCATAGTGCAAAGTTCCCCCCTCTCCTTGCAGTACAGGTTCAATTTCTCCCGCTGCAATTAAGGGATAACTTTCTGCAAATAAAGCGACCATTTCATCTCTCGAGCGCAAATAAAGGCTTTCCCCGGTATCCTCCCAGTCAATGGGAATACGTCTCTGACTAATGATTGGTCCAGCATCAATAGCTGTATCTACCTGATGGATGGTAACCCCGAAAGGTTGCTCCTCTACCAAGCTCCAAAAATACGGATGTTTCCCTCGACAATAGGGCAAGTAACTTGGATGAGTATTGATGAATCCTCTGCTGATAAGAGCTATAACTTCTTCAGAGATAATGTAAGGCCACCAAGCTAGAATACCCCTCTCGACATTTTGAGCAGCAATTTCTTCCTGAATGGCCAGCATGTTTATTTCTAGCTCGGAATAAATAATGACATCTTTATTCGACTGGACTGCAAGACGAACAATCTCATCGTTACGTCCGCCCCGATTCTGTGAATCGATAACAAGAATGGTTATGGGTTCCCCTGCCTCACAAAGAAACCGCGTTATCTCTGCTCCTACATAATCTGCAGCCATTAAAAGCATTGCTTAATTCCTCGCTGTAAAGTCTGTTATTGCCCGAATAACCGTATCGACATCTTCCTGTGTAAGTCGCAGGTGAATCGGTAGTGACAGCAGATGTTCACTGAAATAACTTGCCTTTGGACAAGTCCCCTGTGCATAAGAATACATGCGGTACCTAGTGTTGTCAGTATAGTGAACCCCAGGGAAAATGTCTTGCTGATTAAGATAGTCCAGCAGCTGATTTCTCTTGTCAACCACTATTTGAAACAGATGTCTTGAAGAAATGCAGTTCTCCGCAATAGGTACAAGACCAATGGTCGTATCATAAGAAGCAAATCCACTTTCATACCATTCAGCTATCTGCCGACGATACGCGTTATCCGCGTCCAGACGACGCAACTGCACTAACCCAAGAGCAGCAGTAAGCGCGTTTCCATTGTATTTATATCCTGTGTACTCAACATCATATTCCCACTTATATGCTCCCCCGGGATTACGAGAACGTGCGTACGTGTCCTTGCTGATCCCCAGCCATGATTTTTTTCGAGCAATGGCGTCCATTTCTTCATCAGCAAAGCAAAGCATTCCGCTGTCACCTGTAGGCAGATTTTTCACTGCCTGGAATGAATAAATAACAGCATCAGCATCCTTTCCAGGAGTCTGACCATGCAACCTCGTCCCTGCCATATGGGCCGCATCCAAAATCAGCTTGAGATCGTGCTCCTTGCATAGCTGCAATATTTCATCAAGTGCTCCTGTGTTGCCCCCAATGCCCACAAACATAACTGCCCTTGTTTTGCTCGTTATCTTTTGCTTCACATCTTCAGGGTCAAGGCAGAGAGTTTCATCTACGTCAGCAAATACCGGCTTCATGCCGCCTTGTACAATGGCATGGTTAGTTGACACGAAAGTAAGAGGAGTCGTGATGATCTCATCTTGCAAAGACCACCCATATTGCTCTCGCATTATTTCTACTGCTAGGTGCAAGCCAGCAGTAGCCGAATTGAGAAAGTGCGCATAAGGAAGACCTGTATACTGCTTCCACGCATTCTCAAATTCAGCAGTCTTAAATCCCATGCCTGTCCAACCTTTTTCAAGGCAGACGCGCATCTCGTCGAGACACGCTTCTATATCAAAACTCGGAACAAATAGCTGTATTGCCATTAGTGCTTCTCTTTCCTGTAGTGATTCATCGTGCTAGTATGCAATCCTGCCGTCTAGCACATTTTGCAGATGCTCCCCATATGCTGAAGACCCATACCGTTTAACAGCCTGTTCCAATTCAGCAGCAGTAATCCATCCGTTATGATAAGCAATTTCTTCAAGTGCAGATACCATAATGCCCTGGTGGTCCTGAATCACTTTTACAAAACTGCCAGCTTCCACTAGACTGTCAACAGTTCCTGCATCCATCCAGGTAAAACCGCGCCCCAGCACTCTTACCTGAAGTGAATTATCCCTTAGATAGGCTTTGTTGAGATCAGTTATTTCAAGCTCTCCTCTTGCTGAGGGAATAATTTGCTTTGCAAGGCTGCTTGCCCGCCCATCATAAAAATAGATGCCTGTTACACAGTAGTTTGACCTTGGATTTTCTGGCTTTTCCTCAAGAGTCAGAACTCTGTAATTGTTGTCAAATTCAACGATGCCAAATCTCTCAGGATCCTTAACAAAGTACCCGAATATTGTAGCGATTCCTTTTTGTGCGTCCCTTACTGCAGATTTCAAGATGGAACCAAGACCATTCCCGTAGAAAATGTTATCCCCCAGTACCATGGCACAAGGTGAACCACTAAGGAACTCCTCCCCCAAGATAAGGGCCTGAGCTAGTCCATCTGGCGAGGACTGTTCGACATAAGAAAGCTTTATGCCAAACTTTGACCCATCGCCAAGCAAGCGTTGGAAATTGGGCAGATCATCTGGTGTAGAAATCAAGAGAATGTCGCGAACACCTGCCAACATAAGCATTGATAACGAATAATAAATCATGGGCTTATCGTGAACGGGAAGGAGCTGCTTTGAGGTAGCCAGCGTTAGGGGAAACAGACGTGAACCCGTCCCTCCCGCAAGAATAATGCCCTTAACTTCCTGTATACTTTCAGATTCCATATCTTCTGCTATCTTTCATGAGTGGCTTCCACCAATCTTTATTGTTCGCATACCAACTTACGGTTTCCTGAATGCCGCCCTGGTCAAAGTCAATTTGTGGCATCCAGCCCGTTTCACTTGTCAGTTTTGACGAATCGACAGCATAGCGCAAGTCGTGCCCTGGTCTATCTTTCACAAAACTAATAAGACGTTCATCCTTGCCCGCCACAGCCAAAATCGCACATGCAACCTCTACATTTGCCTTTTCGCAATTGCCCCCAATGTTATAAATCTCACCGACAGTTCCTCGTCGAAGAATGGCATCAACGGCTGCGCAATGGTCACTTACATGCAGCCAATCACGAACATTTTTTCCGTCCCCGTAAAGGGGCAACGACTCACCTGCCATCGCCAAAATAGTCATAAGAGGAATTAGCTTATCAGGATACTGATAAGGGCCGTAGTTGTTTGAGCAGCGCGAAATCGTGGCAGGCAAACCAAAGGTTCGAATGTATGCCATGACCAAAAGGTCAGCAGATGCTTTCGAGGCTGCATAAGGACTTGAAGCCTTCACCGGATAGTTTTCACGAAATTTCAAGTCAGGGCGGTCAAGAGGCAAATCGCCATATACTTCATCGGTCGATATTTGATGGAAGCGCAGGGCATTGTACTTCAGGCAAGCATCCATCAACACCTGTGTCCCCACAACATTCGACATGAGAAAAATACTGGGATTTTCTATGCTTCTATCAACGTGAGTTTCTGCGGCAAAATTAACTACTACATCAAAACGATATTTTTGAAACAAGTCATCTACTGCCTGCTGTGATGAAATATCACCCTTGTAAAAGGTAAGGCGAGGATCATCAATGACTGACGCTAATGTAGACATGTTCCCCGCATACGTGAGAGCGTCCAAACATGCCAGACGAATATCATCGTAAGCATCCAGCATGTAGTGAATGAAATTGCCTCCGATAAAGCCCGCACCACCTGTAACAAGAAGAGTACGCAAGGTTATCTCTCTTCATTTTGGACGCACCAGGCAAAAGTACGCTCAATGCCACAGGCAAAAGGGACCGTGGGACTATAGCCAAGTAAATTTTTTGCAGCATTTATATCTGCAAGTGAATATCTAACGTCACCTGGTCTATCGGGTGCAAACTCTACGGGTAAATCTACACCTGCTGCCTGATTCACTGCTGAAATAAGGTCAAGAAGGGTAAATTTTTCACCACAAGCTACATTGATGACCTCACCGTTGAGCTTCTCGGCTTTTAAGGCTAGCAGGTTTGCCTGAACAACGTTATCGACATAGGTAAAATCGCGGGCCTGCAGGCCGTCGCCGTTTACTGTGTACTTCGTCTTATGTGCGGCTGCCCTTATGAACTTTGAGATGACCCCCGAATACATTGAATTGGGATCTTGCCTGGGGCCAAAGACATTGAAATAGCGGATTGCAAGTGTTTCGATGTTGTAGAGCTTTGCAAAAACACTTAGATAGTGTTCGCCCGTAAGCTTTGTCACCGCGTAAGGCGACAGAGGTTTTGGAATCATCGATTCAACTTTTGGCAGTGTTGGCGTGTCACCATATACAGATGACGAGGACGCCATCACAACACGCTTGACACCAGCTTTGTGTGCGGCAGAAAGCAGTTTGAGCGTCCCTCCAATATTGACATCATTGCTTGTAATTGGTGCCTTGATTGAGCGTGGCACACTCGGTAGTGCTGCTTGATGCAAAATCATGCCAACGCCATCAACTGCATCCTCGACAATTTCAAGGTCACGAATATCTCCCTCAACAAGCTCTATAGCATCAATGCAGTGTGAGAGGTTATTTCTGTGCCCTGTGGCAAAGTTATCTATAACCCGCACCTGATAGCTGCCATCAGCTAGCAGAGCATCGACTAAATTTGAGCCAATGAAGCCTGCCCCACCAGTAACCAAAACACGCATCAAGTATCGCCTCTCATCTGCCCAATTGGAACTTCCTTGAGCAATTGTACAATAGTAAAAGCAAAACAACGAGAAAGGTCGCAACACAAATGGAGCAAACACTTCGCGGGGCAGTATTTGGCGCAGGAAATATGGGGAGACACCATATCCGCATTATGGATGCTCATCCAGATATTGAACTAGTCGGAATCGTCGATCCCGATACTAAGCGTGCACGCCAACATCCTTCTGCTGCTCACACACCCATCTACGGCTCTGTTGAAGAGCTGCCGCAGATTGATCTGGCTGTTGTGGCTATACCGACACCTTATCATCTTGAAACAGGGCTTGCGTTACTTGAGCGCGGTATCCATATACTTATCGAAAAGCCTTTGGCTGGCAATCCGATTGACGCGCGTGCCCTGGTAGATGCTGCAGATGCAGCAAATGCAGTACTTGCAACCGGTCACGTTGAACGCTTCAATCCTGCAGTCAATATGCTTGCTCGTCTTATTGATGAGCCGCTCTTTATCAGTATCGAGCGCTTATCCCCCTATACCCCCCGAATACAGGACAGTGTCATATTTGACCTCACTATCCACGACATTGATCTTGCCTGCTGGCTGGCGGGCGGATACCCGACAGAGATTGCAGCATCTGGAACAGCAGTATTCAGCGAAACAATTGATGCTGCCAGCAGTGTACTAAAGTTCCCCAATGGTTGCGTAGTCACCTTGCAAACCAGCCGCATCACCAACGATAAAATCAGACGCATTTCTGTCTCGGAAAAAGACCGGTTCATCGTGGCAGACACACTTAATCAGTCCATTGACGTGCGCAAACAGGCACGAGTATCCTACCAGGCAAAAGGCGATGAAATTACTTTCGAGCAAAGCAGCATTATTGAATCACTCGCAATCGACAAAAGCGGTGAACCCCTACGCAAAGAACTTGATGACTTCTTGCAGGCCATCAAGACCGGCAGCACGCCAACTGTTGACGGCAAAGCAGGGCTTGCTGCTGTTGAATTAGCACAACAATTAGAAGCGCTTTGCTTGACGCGCAAATAGCAACATCAGAAATATCTTTTTAGTGCTGCAAGAACCTCGTCTTGCTGTGCACGGGTAATGCCAGGATAGCAGGGCAAGGCAAAGGTTTTCGAGGCACTGTCCTCTGCTACGGGTAAAGTTGGACGAATAAAGCCGGGCAGCTTATTCAGCACTTCCTGTTCGTGGAGTGATTTTGGATAGTAGAGTGCGCTGCCAATGTCCTGGCTGTGCAAGTAGCTGACGATTTCTTTAGCGTGTACAGATTTTAGAATAAAGAGATGATAGACCATTTCGCCATAGTCACGCTCAATTGGCATCTTTAAGTCACCGGCACCTTTGAAGTATTGCTCAAGATGCTGCATGTAGTAAGCAGCAGCTTCACGGCGCTGGTTATTCCATTCATCAAGCTTTGTCAGGCGCAAAGAAAGCAGTCCTGCCTGAAGTGCATCAAGTCGTGAGTTGGTGCCAAAGGCAGTGTGGATGTATTTTTGCGCCTCACCGTGGCGCGCAACCAGACGCATGCGATCTGCAAGGACTGTATCATCAGTAGTGATGCAGCCACCATCCCCTGCTCCACCCAGATTCTTAGTAGGAAAGAAGCTGAAAGCTGCTGCACGTGCGAGACTCCCCGCTCGCTTTCCTTTGTAGGTTGCCCCTATTGCCTGACAAGCATCCTCTACAACTACTAGATTGTGGCGTGCGGCAATGTCGTTGATTGCATCCATGTCACAGCACTGCCCGTAGATATGCACAGGCATTATTGCTTTCGTGCGCTCGGTAATCTTTTCTTCAATTTTCGCAGGATCAATATTATAAGTTCCTGGCTCAATGTCGACCAGAACGGGGATTGCTCCAACGTGAGCTATGCTTTCAATACTTGCAAAAAAAGTCCAGGACGTTGTAATGACCTCATCTCCGCGTCTGATTCCTAAAGCTTCAAGAATCAAAAAGAGAGCATCTGTGCCATTTCCTACAGCTATGCAGTGCTTGACCCCGCAGTATTCAGCAATTTCTTTCTCAAGTTGTTCGACCCTGGGTCCACCAACGTAGGCTGCATTGGACATGACATCCAGCCACAATGCATCACTTTCCTCTTTTAGCTGCGTGTATTGTAGGGACAAATCGAGTAGTGGTACGCTCACCTTTTTCTCCTCTCAAAGTGCTAACTTGTATCCTCGCAAGCCTGCACGTGCTCACCTGCACAAGTATAACGCACTGATATAATGTTGTGCGTACTTGACCTGACTTAGATTAAGTGCCATTAAAACCTAACGATTAAGACCTGGCCGAGGGGGCAAAATGAAACCTTACAAGATTGCTTATCCGGGCGTATCTTACATAAAGAGTCCGCGTAACAATACCATGATGTATGTTGGTAAAAAATTTGAAAGCCTGGTTGACCACCTAAGAGAGGTGCAGGGATGCTTACTCTTTTTTGAAGATGGCATGGATATCCCACAGGCTATTCTTGACGATAATGACTGTCAATTTTCCTCGGTGCCGGTGCGCGACTTTGCACGTGCCGTGCGCGCTTTATGGAAAGAATATCAAACAGAACTGGACGTGCTCCCCCGCTTTGATCAAGATGGTGCGAGCATTGGAAGTGAAGTTGAGCTGGGTGCAGATGTTGTGATTGAACCAGGTGCCTTTATTGACCATCGCGTGCGCATAGGTGATGGTACGCGCATCTGTACGGGTGCTATTGTGCGACACGGCACCATTATTGGTGAGAACTGCCTGATTCGCGAGGGTGCTGTCATTGGGAGCGAAGGCTTTACTATGGCGCCTGACGAGGAAGGTCGTCCCTTTCGCCTGCATTGTTTAGCAGGTGTAGAGCTGGGCCATGACGTTGAGATTGGTGCAAATGTGACGGTTTGTCGCGGACAATCGCGCAATACCTCTGTCGGACATTGGACAAAAGTTGACGACCATACGTATTTAGCACATGACGTTTCCCTGGGACAGCAAGTCACCGTGACGTCAGGAGTGACTCTGGGCGGATTTGTCGAGGTAGGCGATCATGCATATCTGGGCATGAATTGCACAGTCAAGCAACTGCTTACAATTGGTCAAAAATCAACCATCGGCATGGGAGCCGTCGTCACGAAGCCCATTCCTGATGGTGTGGTTGCCTTTGGTAGCCCTGCTCGGGTAAAGTAACAGTTCCAAATGGTAAAGGGCTACCAAATAAATTGACAATAGTAGCCCTGCTCGAGTGAAGTAATGGCTCCTTACAGCCTGACAACGTTCTCGCTGGCGGCATCTGGCGCTATGTTGCGCGTATCAAGCACCAAGGAAGCGTTTTTGACAATCATGTCATAGTCAACCCCTGTGTGACCTGCGAGTATTATGACGGCATCTGCTGCAGCCACTTCGTCAACCGTCAGATCTACACTGCTGACTGTCTGACCGTCCTGGACGTACTCCGCCACGTGGGGATCGTGGTAGCGTACTTGAGCTCCCTTTGATTTGAGCAGGGTGATGACATTAATGGCGGGACTTTCTCGCATGTCGTTTATATCAGCCTTGTAGGCTACTCCCAGTGCGAGAACGCCTGCACCATTGAGCGCTTTGCCTTGCGTGTTGAGCGCGTCCATCAGGCGGCGTGTTACGTAGTAAGGCATACCTTCATTTATACGACCAGCTAGCTCGATGAACTGGGTATGGAAGTCGTATTCGCGTGCTTTCCATGAGAGGTAGAAAGGATCAACGGGAATGCAGTGACCGCCAAGTCCCGGTCCTGGATAGAAAGGCATAAAGCCGAAGGGCTTTGTCTTTGCGGCGTTGATTACTTCCCAGATGTCGATGTCCATGCGCTCACATAGTTGAGCTAGCTCATTTACCAGGGCGATGTTGACGCAGCGAAATATATTTTCGAAGAGTTTTGAAAGTTCTGCGGCACGCGCAGTAGATACGGGCACCACCTGGTCGATAAACTTGCGGTAAAACAGTGTTGCGATTTCTGTTGATCGTGCGTCAAGGCCACCAACAACCTTGGGTGTATTGCTGATGTGCCAGGTTTCATTGCCCGGATCAACACGTTCAGGGGAAAAGGCGACGAAGAGATTTTCGCCGAGTCGCAGTTGATCTGATTGAATAATAGGCAGTAAAACTTCTTCTGTTGTGCCGGGATAGGTGGTTGACTCTAACACAACTAAGGTATCGGGCTTCAAATGTGTTGCAATGTCACCCGCCGCAGCCACCATATAGGACACGTCTGGTTCATTGGTGGCATTAAGGGGGGTTGGTACGCAGATAACCATAACGTCACACTCTGCAGCACGCGAAAAGTCGCTGGTCGCTTCAATTTGACCTGAATGCGTGAAGGGGGCCAAGTCCTCACTGGGAATATCCCCGATGTAGCTGAAACCGTCATTAATCTGCGCAACGCGCTCATCTGAAATATCAAAGCCCAGACAGCGACTATTTGTACACTGTGCCATTGCAACAATAAGCGGTAGACCCACATAGCCAAGCCCCACCACACCAAAGGTAGCTGTGTCGTCTTGTATCTTTTTTTCTAATGCAGCGCCTGCCATGAATTCTGCTGCTGAATCAGACACTTCGGTTGCCGATTTTGAATCCACATCCACACCTGCTACCTTCTCACTTGTCTCACTGTCTATCTACTACGCTATTCATCCAATAGTGCAGACACTATAGCACGAACCTCTGCGCCATAAGCATCGCTCTTCAGTGCAAGGACAAGATTTGCCTCAAGCCATGCCAGCACATTGCCCGTGTCAAAGCTACAGCCCGCAGGCACTTCAACAGCGTAAAGTTCCTCGTCCTTTAACAGCTGAACCAGGGCATCGGTTAGCTGGATTTCTCCTCCAACACCAGGGGCAGTATCTTGCAGTAAATCCATCACCCGTGGTGTCAGGAGATATCGTCCCAATACCGCAAGATTACTTGGAGCTGTTCCTAGTGCAGGCTTTTCAATCAGATCATCAATCTTGAATACGCCAGGCTCAACCTGCGTACCACTGATTACACCATAGCGCGAGGTCAGTTCGGGCGCAACGCGCTCAACTGCAATAACGGATGCGTCATACTTTTCATACGCCTCTTTCAGCACAGGAAGCACATTCATATCCGGCACAATGATGTCGCCCAGTAACACATAGAAGGGCTCATCACAGGTAAAAGGCGCACCGCAAGCAATCGCATGTCCCAAACCCTTGGGATATTTCTGACGCACATAAAAGAGTTCTGTTATATCAGAAATGTCACGCACGCTTTGCAGTTGTTCAAATTTCTTGCTCTTGCTCAATAGCTCTTCTAGCTCAACTGAACGATCAAAATGGTCTTCGATCATCTTTTTGTTGCGCCCTGTTACAAGCAGCACTGCATCAGCATCCGCTGCTGCTGCCTCTTGAACAACATACTGCATGATGGGTTTATCAACTACCGGCAGCATTTCTTTCGGCTGCGCCTTTGTGACAGGCAAAAAACGCGTACCCAGTCCCGCAGCAGGAATTATTGCTTTCATCTACAGATTAACTTCCTTTCTTGAGTTCTGTCAGAACTTCTGACGCAGCACCTACCATGGCATCAATGTCGGCATCACTGGTTGCTAGGGATGCAAAACATGCTTCAAACTGACTGGGTGCCAGCCAGAAGCCACGGTCAAGCATAGCACGGAAGTATGTGCCGTAAAACTCGGTATCGCTCTTTGACGCGCTCTTCCAGTCTGTCACCGGACCATCAGTCAAGTACAGGCAGGTCATTGATCCAACCTGTGTGCCAAAAGCAGCAACACCAGCAGCGTCTGCAGCAGACTGCAAGCCCTCTGCCAAACGCTTTCCGCGTGTTTCAAGCTCTTCATAGGTACCTGGACGCATCAGGCGCTCAAGAACGGCAATGCCTGCAGCCATGGCAATCGGATTACCGCTCAAGGTACCTGCCTGATAGACAGGTCCTTCAGGCGCCAATTGCTCCATAATGTT
>Ga0123355_10002159_pt1 | contig 27759 bp, 26 predicted proteins | sample TergutEmb28metaG_3_FD_89872 | JGI IMG/M metagenome (GOLD analysis project Ga0123355, IMG submission 89872) | Embiratermes neotenicus P1 segment gut microbial communities from Petit-Saut dam, French Guiana - Emb289 P1 | ecosystem: Host-associated > Arthropoda: Insects > Digestive system > Gut ... | reverse complement strand
CAGGATTCCTTAGGTTTGCATATCCGCGGCCTGTGATAAATATGGCACCGGCAGATGTTCACCGAGATGGTGTAGTTAATGTTTATGACTTGGAAGCTCTTGCAGGGTTCCTTAGGTTTGCATATCCACGCCCAGTCTTGGGTGCACGTCCAGTAAATTAGCTAATAAACTCGAATCGGGGCTTATGTGATACTTCATTCACAATAGTCATATGAGCCGGAATAATAAACAAAGAACATCTTCGGTGCGAAATGCACCGAAGATGTTTTTTGCCATTAAGGGTATATTTTCTTTCGCATGTATGTTACACTAAGGGCTTAGCAATGGTGCTAAACTCTTATGTTGCACATAAGCGAAGTCCAAGCACAAGAATTAGAGGATTACGAAATGTCATTAGAGCGTATAAATGATTATATTTTAAAGATACAGCCACTCGACAGTGATGCTATGGAGCGAGCGAGACACAGGCAGTCTGAACTTGTAAAGCCTCCCGGCAGTCTAGGCAAGCTTGAGGAAATCTCTATAAGGCTCGCAGGGATAAGCGGAGATGTATTTTATAATACAGACAAGCGCTGTGTTATAATCATGTCCGCTGATAACGGTGTTTATGAGGAAGGTGTTGCGGCGACTCCTCAATCGGTAACATATATACAGACGATAAATTTTATTCGGGGAATTAATGGCGTGGCAGCTATTGCGAATCATTTTAATACAGACTTAATTGTCGTGGACGTCGGAATAAACGCCGATGTTGCTCACCCGCAGATAATTAATCGAAAAATCAGAAAGTCTACATGGAATATTGCCAAAGGTCCCGCAATGACATATGATGAGGCGGTTTCAGCGATTCTTGTCGGTATTGAAACAGCGATAGAGGCCACTAAATCCGGATATACACTGCTTGGGGCGGGTGAGATGGGCATTGCCAACACGACCACGTCTGCGGCTGTGCTCAGTGTGCTTACCGGAATCGGGGCGGAAAGAGCGGCAGGCAAGGGTGCCGGGCTTACTGATAAGGCTTATGAGCATAAGGTACATGTGATTCGGACTGCAATTGAGAATAACAAGCCGAATCCCGTAGATGCTATTGATGTGCTTGCAAAGGTCGGTGGTTTTGATTTGGCGGCTCTTGCCGGAGTGTTTATCGGTGGTGCTGTTATGAGAGTTCCTGTAGTTATTGATGGGTTTATATCAATGGTTGCGGCTTTGGCTGCGGCGAGGATTGCTCCGCTTGCTAAGGAGTATATGATTGCTTCCCATGTTTCTTTTGAGCATGGTTTTGTTTCGGCGGCGGGGGCACTGGAATTAGAGCCTTGTTTGAATCTTGAGATGAGATTGGGAGAGGGTAGCGGTTGTCCTATTATGTTTTCTGTTATAGATGCTGCTTGTGCGGTCATGAAGAATATGGCGACATTTGCCGAGGCTGAGATAAATGACGAATATCTTGAGGAAATCAGGATTGGAGATAAATTTAGCGTGTAAGTGGATGCAGCCCTTATCGGCAATTCACTATGCGTATCAGGAGAGATTATGAGAGTATTCATTTCAGGTGGTTGTAAGAATGGAAAGTCATTTTATGCGCAGAGGTTAGCTAAAGATGCTGCGTATGTTGATGATGATAATTCGTTGCCGCTTTATTATGTAGCTACGATGAAGTCTGTTGATTTTGAGGACGATGAGAGAATTGCAAGGCATGTCGATGAGCGTGCAGGCTGGGGATTTACTACGATTGAGCAGCATGAGCGGATAGAAGAAATTTTGCAAAAATGCGATAATAACGGCTCGTTCTTGTTAGATAGTCTGACGGCGCTTCTTGCAGAAGAGATGTTTCGGTCTGATGGGACTGTAGATGAAGATGCGGCTGTGAGGATTGAGCGTGGGCTGAGTCAAGTGTTGGAGTCAGTGCCAAACATTGTAATAGTGTCAGACTACATATACAGTGATGCGATTATGTTTGATCCGCTTTCGGAAATGTATCGCAAGTCACTGGCGATGATAGACAGGGTGGCGGCGAAGATGTGCGACGTGGTTCTTGAAATTTCGTTTTCAGGGATTATAGTACATAAGGGAGCTATGTAAGGGTAGATGGGAAATTTTCTGAGTGTGTTTAAAGGTCTATACATGTCGTTCGGAATGTTCTGCACTATTCCGCTTCCGGGGTATTGGAATGATTCTGCTACCAAGCATATGATGCCTTGGTTTCCGCTTGTTGGGGCTGTGATAGGTCTAATTTGGTGGGGGCTTGCGATGGGGCTTGTTTTCCTTGAAAATTGGGTGCCTGCGCCGCTTTTGGCGGGCGTTTTTATGCTGATTCCTTTGCTTTTTGCGGGGTTTATTCACCTTGATGGTTATATGGATACAAGCGATGCTGTTTTGTCAAGGCGATCTGTTGATGAGAAGATGCGTATTCTAAAAGATTCTCACACCGGAGCTTTTGCAGTAATTATGGTTGTGATTTTGTTTATTATGCAATATGCGACGTCTTTATCAATTTTTATGCAGGAAACTAATTTTGCGTTGCTTGTTATGATACCGATAGTTTCGCGGTCTTTTTCGGCACTGTCGATATTGTGTATAAGACCGATGAATCCTGATGGATATGCGGCTATTTTCAGATCGGATTCTCCCGCGCCTCATCGTATTGTGACTGTTATTACGGTGGTTGCGGTATTTGTTTTGGCTTGGTTTATTTTTGGGCTTACGGGCATAATCGTGGGCGGAGCGGTGGCGGTTGGGTTTTCGATAGCGATGCTCTGTGCCTTGAAAAGCTTTAAATTTAAGGGAGTATCAGGCGACTTAGCGGGATTTTCACTCACAATTGCGGAAGCTTGCGGGTTAATTACTTTGGCGATAGTATAAAGCGGCGGGGTCGATTCCCCCACGGCGTACTTAGGAGGTAAGTATGATTTTGATTTTTGGCGGGGCGTATCAGGGGAAACTTGATTATGCTACGGAGAGATTTAATTTGTCGGGAGAGGAAATTTATCGTTGTAGCAGATATAGTGAGATTATGCCTCTGGGCAGAAAATTAGTTTACGAACTTGATAAGTGGATTTATGCAATGCTTGAAGCGGGGGATACTACAGATGGTGCGGTGAAGCAATTCATTGAGGCGAATAAAGATGCAATTGTTATCTGTAACGATATTTCTTGCGGAATAGTTCCTGTTGATCCGCTTGAGAGGGCATGGCGTGAGGCTGTCGGCAGGGCGATGGCGGCTATGGCTCGAGAGTCAGATGAAGTGGTGAGGCTTTTTTGCGGTATTGCCACAGTTATTAAAGGGTAGGAAAGGCTGATTATTAATGAAAACCAAAACAAAAATTCTCAGGATTATAAGCTTAGTGCTTATAGCTATACTTATTATAGGGGTCGTTGCGTGCGGAGCAGGTAATGAAGTGATTCCGTTAGATACAACCGGAGAGACCGGCGAGGTTGCCGGGTCTGAAACAGGTGCCGGACAAGGAGAATCTACCGAAGCGGGTGCGGGGAGCGATGCAGTAGCGGCGAGACCGGTGATTACAGAAGATAGAGACGGTAATCCGATTACACTTCCGGACACCATAAACACGATTGTATCGATGGGGCCGGCGAATACAGAGATTATCGTTGCGCTTGGGCTTGGAGATAAAATAATTGCAATGGATGCTTTTTCGGAAGGGATTGCCGGGGTTAATCAGGATATCCCGAAGTTTGATATGCTCACTCCTGATGGAGAGCAGCTTATAAACTTGATGCCTGATGTTATTTTTGTGCCGGGAATGAGCAGGCAGGGTGGTGCTGAAGATCCGTTTTGGCTTGTGTCGCAAGCAGGAATCACTGTAATTTATATTCCGTCAAGTACGAGTCTTGATGGGATAATGGAGGATATTCGCTTCATTGCTGCGGTTTTAGATGCAGATGAGCGTGCTAAAGTTATTATTTCGGAGATGCAAGGTGAGATAGATAGGGTGAGGGCAATCGGGGAAACAATAACCGATAGAAGAACTGTGTACTTTGAGATTTCGCCTGCTCCGCATATGGTGAGTTTCGGGAATGGAACATTTTTAAATGAAATGCTGGAGCTTATTGGAGCGGTAAATATTCTGGCGGAAGATATCTATAGTTGGATATCTATTTCTGATGAGGTGATTCTGGCGGCTGATCCTGATGTAATTCTTACCAGTACGAATTTTATTGACGACCCTATCGGTGAAATAATGTCAAGAGGTGGGTGGAACAGCATTACGGCAGTTAACAATGGTGCGGTGCATTTTATTGATACTGATGCAAGTAATCGTCCCAGCCATAATGTAGTATTGGCACTGCTCGAGATGGCATATGCTATTTATCCTGAAAAATCTTGGAGTAACTAGGAAAGCGAAATGAAAACAAAAGTCGTTATAGTGATAGCTTTAGCACTTGTTGCAATAGTGCTGGGCGTGGGAATAGGGAGTGTATGGGTGCCGCCCGGGGAAATCTGGGAGGTTATTCGGCATAGGGTCATTGGGTCAGACTTGCCTGAGCATATAAGACCTGCAACGGTGTCTATAGTCTGGGCTTCAAGGCTTCCGCGCACATTGCTTGCGTTCATTGTCGGAGCAGCTCTGTCTGTTAGCGGTGCTGTCATGCAATCTGTATTACGCAATCCATTGGCATCTTCATATACTTTAGGTGTGTCGTCAGGTGCGTCGCTTGGTGCGGGGCTTGTGATTCTCTTCGGTGTAACGATTCCGTTAATCGGGGTAATGTCATTGCCGGTGCTTGGGTTTGTATTCGGGCTGGGTACTATAATCCTTGTTATTGCATTTGCGTCCCGAATAGATGGGCGCATGGAAAATAATACAATAATATTGACAGGTATGGTGTTTTCGCTGTTTGTAAATGCCATTATGACTCTTATGTCCGCTGTGCAAAGAGAGCATTTGCAAAGGCTTATTTTTTGGCAGATGGGTAGTTTTTCGATGAGAGATTGGTCAACGGTGCTTATTCTGGCTCCGATTGCAGTTGTCGGAATTATCTTCATAGTGCATTACAATCGTGAGCTTGATATGATGACCTTCGGCGAGGAACAAGCCAAGACAATGGGGGTCAACCTCAAAAGAATAAAATGGATATTGCTCATAACAGCGGCGGCTCTTACGGGCAGTTCGATAGCGTTTGTCGGTGTTATAGGGTTTGTGGATTTGGTTGCTCCGCACATTGTTCGCAGGGTGTTCGGGGTTTCGCACAGATGTGTAATTCCTTTGTCGGCGGTGTTTGGCGGAACGTTTATGGTTCTGTGTGACCTTATTGCAAGGACTGTGGTTTCGCCGTCAGAGCTTCCTGTCGGGGCTGTTTCGGCTCTTATTGGTGCACCGTTTTTTGCATATATATATTTTGGAAAGCGAGCAAGAGCATAAATTTGCACTGCCTCTTTCCGCCTGTTTCACGTGGTTCTTAAACCAATCATTACTATCCATTCGGCAATTCACTACATTTTTTTCGCTAGAACGGGTCTTGTCGCCCTATAATGATATGAGTTTGCCAAAGGCGAACTAGCGGCGCAGGCCGCAGGTGCGAAAGCACCGCATTGAAATTTCAACGAAGTTTCATTCGCGAAAAAAATACAGCAAACCGCCGAATAGCGACAAAATACAGCAATGCACTAGGTGAAAAAATATGTTAACAGTTAAGAATGTTTCAGCCGGATATGGTGGGGTCGATGTCATTAGGGACATCTCATTTAGCGTGGACAATAATGAGAATTTGTCAATAATCGGGCCGAATGGTTGTGGCAAAACGACGTTGCTTAGGGCGATTGCGAACATTCTTCCATACAGAGGCGAAATAGAAGTAGACGGCAGAGCACTTCGTAGCATGAGACATAAGGAAATTAGTCGAAAAATCGCCATGCTCAGTCAGATGTCGGGCATTTACTTTCAATATAGTGTCTATGATACGGTGATGATGGGCAGATATCTGCATATTAAGGACAAAATTCTCGGACTTCCGTCAAAGGAAGACAAGGATTATGTGATGAATTGTCTTGAGGCGGTTGATCTTGCAAAGGTTGCCGGTAAGGCGATAACTGAGCTTTCGGGTGGGCAGTTGCAGAGAGTTTTTCTTGCTCGTACTCTTGCGCAGTCGCCGGATATTATTCTGCTTGATGAGCCGACGAATCATCTTGATCTTAAGTATCAGATTGAGCTTGTGGAGTATTTGAAAATTTGGGCAATCGAGAATAAGCGTACTGTAATCGGGGTTATGCATGATATAAATCTTGCCATTAGATTGAGTGATAATGTTTTGGTGATGAAGGATGGCGGGATTAAGGGGATAGGAAAAACCGACGATATCATATCCGATGCACTTCTTGAGGAGGTGTATGAGATTGATGTCGCCGGGTATATGAGAGATTCGCTTAAACGCTGGGAGACGGTTAAGTAGTTGTAGCCTATTGTCGGCAATTTACTATATTTTTTTCGCTAGAACGGGTCTTGTCGCCCTACATACGCGAAAAAAATATAGCAAACCGCCGACAACGGGCGCTTTTTGAATTATGACAACCTACACTCGCTAATTCTCTCTGCTATGCATCTTGCAGGCAAGCACCCTGCGGACTACTGTGACTCGTTCGTTGCAGTAGTTCTTTTGCCGAGCAAAAATGCGATGATAAATCCTATGACGCAGAGTATCGCACCGACTATGATAGCGGGAACGGATGTTCCGCTTTGGTAAACTATGGGGTTTTGGAATAGTGTTACTAGCGAGGCGATAATGAGTCCGAAGATCACTGCGTAAACTGATTTGTGGTGATCACGCAGGAGTTTTTCCATGATGCGTGCCATAAATATTACTCCGATGAGTGCGCCAATGCCAAATGGTGCCATGACGACTACAATTTCAAAGAGTAATTCTGTATTGCCCGGGTCAACCAGGTATGAGCCGATGTTAGAAACTGTAGATACAATAAGCGGATAAAGCCCCATTATGAGCAGTATAAATGCACCACTAAGTCCGGGTATGACTAAGGTTGCGCCGTTTATGATTCCTGCGACAAAGAGGAAAAGAATTACCATTATATTTAATCCGCCGTCTGCTCCTGTGGGGTCAATGTCAGGTGTCGAGAAGCCGACTGACAGAAAGTACAGGCCAATCATGGCGATGATAGCGAGAATGATTTCTTTTGGTGCGACTCTTTTTTTGCCGGCTTTGGCATAGGTGTATGTCAGAGGTAGTATGCCGGCTAGAAGTCCTGCAAAAAACAGCATTGTGGGTAGCGAGAATGAGTACAGTAGGAATGTTATTAGTCGGCTGAAAAGCACTGTTCCTACGGCGATTCCTATGAGAAAGAGTATGAGGTATCGTGCATGTTTGCGTTTGTCTTCTCTGAAATGGTTCATTGTATATATAAGTTCGTCGTAAAATCCCAAGATGATAGCGAGTATGGTCGCACTTACGCCCGGGATTACGAGCGTCATGCCGTAAACAGAGCCATTGAAGAGATTTCTGAGATGTTTTAGCATATTGTGTTTATACCTACTTTACGAGATTTGATATTTCCTTGCGGCGGGGGTGGTCGGCTCGTTGCATCATGGCAAATAATGCAGATTCTGCGGTTGTGATTTCAGCGCCTACATTTTCCATTAGTTTTATGGCATAGTGAAAGTCCGTCTCGTAGCGAGAGCCTATGCAGTCAGCTAATATACGAACATCATAGTCTTCTTCGAGCAGGTCAAGTACGGTTTGTTGCACGCAAATATGTGCTTCAACTCCGAGAATAAAAACAGTATCTCTATCGTGTTCTTCAAGTTGAGTTGAAAATTCTTCCGAGCCACAACAGCTAAATGATATTTTTTCAATGGGCTCAAAGTCTAAAAGGGCTTGTTTGATTTCAGGGACTGTTTCGCCGAGACCTTTTGTATATTGTTGTGTTGTAAGGATTGGCACGCCGAGTAAGCGGCAGCCTTCGATGAATATTGCAGATTTTTTGATGATTTCATCTTGATTACGTATCACGGGCATCATTTTTTCTTGAAAATCTATCACTACAGCGAGTGCATTATTTGATTGTAGCATAGTTTCCTCCTTGCGGTGCTTTTTTTGTTATTCTACCACAGCGAGGCAAAAATGTCATATGTTTATGTTGACAAAGATGTTTTCGGCATGATAAAATCATGACGAAATTGAATAATGCGTCTTCGGGGCAGGGTGAAATCCCCTACCGGCGGTCATAGTCCGCGAGCGAGTAATCGTTGAATTGGTGAAATTCCAATACCGACAGTTATAGTCTGGATGGGAGAAGATGAGATATTGTGATTACATGATATCTGTATTTGTACGACTGAAGGACGCTTGTTTTCAGTTGTATTTTTATTATGGGAGGACTACAAAATGTCAACTTTATCACATTCAACTTCAAGAGAGCTTACAAGAAAAATAGCGGCGCTTGCCATGCTTGCGGCAATGGCTTTTATAGTGTCGCTGATTAGGATTCCTGCGATAGCATTTCTTCGGTATGAGCCGAAAGATGTTATAATTACGATAGCGGGATTTCTGTATGGACCGATGGCGGTAATTCCTATTTCTATTGCGGTTTCGTTTATAGAGATGATAACAGTGAGTGATACCGGGCCACTAGGAATGATGATGAATATCATCGCTACTTGCTCATTTGCCTGTACTGCATCATTTATATACAAGAAATGGCGTACACATACAGGGGCAGCTGTGGGGATGATGTGTGGAATAATTGTTAATGTTCCTGTTATGCTGTTGTGGAATTATCTTGTAACGCCGTTTCATATGGGTGTTTATCGTGAGGTGGTAGTCGCGATGCTTGTGCCTGTTTTTCTTCCGTTTAATGTCGTTAAGGGGGCACTTACTACGGCTATGACGATGATGCTTTATAAGCCTGTGAGGGCGGCTCTTAAGAAGTCTCGTCTTCTGCCTGCTGAAGTCAGCGCTTCGCAAAAATCGTCAAAAGTTAATGTCGGGGCGCTTATTGCTTCTGCTTTTGTGCTGCTTACAGGTGTGCTTGTAATACTTTCCTGGCAAGGAATCATTTTTAGGTAATGTAAAAAATCCGCCTGCATCAAGCAATATGCCTCGAATTTTCCGCTAGAACGGGACTTGTCGCCCTACATACGCGAAAAATCCGGGGCATACCGCTTGATATCGACTACCCTGCAATTTGTAACGGCACTGCAAAATGACAAATTCAAATGAGGATTATTGTTGCAATTAGAACAATTTCGCACTATAATGTATAAAAATGCTTTTAAGGAGAATCGCGAATGAAAGAAATTTCAAGAATTGCAGCTGCAGTGCAAGCTTCAACAACATTACAAGTTGATGCACTTTTTAAACAAATGAAGGCTGATGGCAAGAATGTCGTTGGTTTCGGAGCAGGTGAGCCTGATTTTAATACTCCTGAGAATATCAGCGAGGCCGCTCACAAGGCTATTAGAGACGGACAAACTAAATACACTCCTGTCGCCGGAATTCCGGCACTCAAGCAGGCTGTGGTCGATAGACTACAAGCTGATTGCGGTATAAGCTATGCGCCGGGTCAAATCGTCGCTGCAAGCGGTGCAAAGCATAATATATATATCGCGTTGCAAGCACTTGTAAATCCGGGTGATGAGGTCATTGTTCCTGCGCCTTATTGGGTGACATATACAGAGGCGGTAAAGATGGCAGGTGGTGTTCCTGTTGTCATTACGGCTACTGAAGCTGATGACTTTAAAATCACTGCAAGCCAACTAGATGCGGCTGTAACAGATAAGACCAAGCTGTTTATTCTCAACAATCCTTCCAACCCAACAGGTATGTTATACAGTGCAGATGAACTCAAGGCACTTGCAGATGTCTGTCTAAAGCACGACCTTTATGTGATTTCAGATGAGATTTACTACAAATTATTATATGACGGAAAGAAATTTACGAGCTTTGCATCTTTGGGCGAAGATATTAAAGAGCGCACAATTATCGTAAATGGTGTTTCTAAAACATATGCAATGACCGGCTGGCGTATTGGTTATACTGCGTCAAGCTCGAAGCTGGCAGAGGTTATGAGCAATTATCTCAGCCATGCGACAAGCGCGCCGAGCACGATTTCGCAGATTGCGGCTGTAGAGGCTCTAAACGGCCCGCAAGAGGGAATCGAAGAAATGCGTAAGGTGTTTGAGCAGCGTCGAGATTACATATATGACCGCATTAATGCGATACCCGGGGTTAGCTGTCGTAAGCCTGACGGTGCGTTCTATGTTATGATGAACATTGAAAAGCTCATAGGCAGAACTTTGGGCGGTGTCGAGATTAGAAACAGCGATGATTTTTCACTTTCATTTTTAGAAAATGGGCTGGTCGCTCTTGTTTCATGCTCGGGTTTCGGTATAGATAATTTCTTAAGGCTTACTTATGCATCATCGATGGAAGAAATAAAAGAGGGCATGGATAGGCTTGAGAAGTTTGTAAAATAATGTTTTAAAGGTAATGAAATAGAGGTAAGCGTGTGAATATTACGATTGAAAGACCGCCAAGGGGGGGCGAGGTCAAGGCAATTGCTTCGAAAGCACATGCGCACAGGATGCTGATTTGTGCGGCACTTGCTGACAGGGAGTCATTTATAAAGTGCATTGAAAGATGCGATGATATTGATGCAACCGTCGGGTGCCTTGAGAGCTTAGGAGCAAAAATAACTCACGACGGTGCGGGATTTCATGTTAGGCCGGTTGAATATCCGATTTCAAAAGATATGATTTTGCAGACTTGCGGGGAGAGTGGAGCGACACTTCGCTTTCTTTTGCCTGTTTGCGGAGCTTTGGGTGTGCCTGCGAAATTCATTATGCAAGACTCTGTTCGCACACGTTCGACATCGCCGTCGCTTGAGCAGCTATCGGTAAATGGATGTGAAATAATTATGGCAAATGACTCTATTTCATGTTCGGGGCAGCTTCATAGCGGTGATTTTAATATTCCGGGAAATATTTCGTCGCAGTTTCTGAGCGGATTGCTATTTGCTCTGCCTCTATGTGAGGGTGAGAGTATAATAAATGTCGAGGGTAAGATAGAGTCTATGCTCTATGTAACGCTGACAATTGATGCGCTTAAGGATTATGGTATACAGGTGAATATGAGAGGTGCACGGGCGAGCGGGGGAGCGGTTTGCTTTATCCAAGGTGGACAGAAGTACATTTCGCCCGGCGATGTCGCAGTTGAGGGTGACTGGACAAATGCAGCAGTGTGGTTAAGCGCAGGTGCATTAGGGGGCTCCGGTGTCACATGTTCGGGGCTTAACTTAGGTTCAAGTCAAGGGGATATGGCGATCTTGCGACAAATAGAGAAATTTGGTGCAGCTGTTGAATATGAGGGTGGCAGTGTCACGGTTAAGCCTTCAGAGACAAGAGGCATTCAGATTGATGCCGGGGGCACGCCTGATTTGATTCCGATGCTTGCTCTTATCGCATCGGTTTCGGTCGGAGAGTCTTTTATTAGTATTGCAGATAAGCTACAGATAAAGGAAAGTGACAGGCTTCACGCCGTTACGCAGACGTTAAATGCTCTGGGAGCAGACATTACCGAGAGAAAAGATGGCTTGAGAATTGTAGGTAAGAATAGACTTAGGGGCGGAACGGTGGATTCATATGGCGATTATCGTATAGCTATGATGGCGACTGTTGCTTCGATTGTGTGTGAAAATCCTGTGACGATCAAGGGTGCTGAGGCTACAGACAAGTCATATCCCGGATTTTTTGAAGACTTAAAAAAGCTTGGCGGGGAGTTAAGTTAAGAGTATGAGAAATAGCATAGGACAATTCGGATTATTGGGCGAAAAACTAGGGCATAGTTTTTCGCCTCAAGTACATGCCCTGTTAGGGGATGATAAATATAAATTATATGAAAGAAATCCTGATGAAGTTGAGGATTTTCTCAAAACAGGGGAATTTACCGGTATAAGTGTGACGATACCGTACAAGAAGACAGTTATGCCTTTTTGTGCGCAGCTATCTGATGCAGCACAAAAAATAGGAAGTGTAAATACGCTTATAAGACGAAGTGACGGTACGCTCTATGGTGATAATACTGATTATTTTGGGTTTGAGTATCTTATAAATAAGCTCTGCGTTGATGTCAGCGGTAAAAAGGCTATCATACTCGGAAACGGTGGAGCGGCAGCAACTGTGAAGGCTGTGCTAGGCGGCAGAGGCGCCGGAGATGTCGTCGTAATTTCCAGAAGCGGAGCTGATAATTATGGAAATCTCGATAGGCATTATGATGCTCAGATAATCGTCAACACTACACCTGTCGGCATGTATCCGAATAACGAAGATGCGCCTATAGACTTGAGCGGGTTTAAGTCTTGCCGTGCCGTAATTGATGTTATTTATAATCCTCTGAAAACTAAGATTCTGATTCAAGCTGAGAGTATGGGGATACCATGTATAGGTGGGCTGTACATGCTTGTTGCTCAAGCCAAGCGTGCTCGTGAGATATTTGCAGGAGAGGTGGCACATGCTGATACAAAAGAGAAGTCATCGTGGAGCGCAGACCCGGTCATAGAGCGTGTGACATGTGAAATAATGCGCAATATGCAAAACATAGTTCTCATAGGAATGCCCGGTTGCGGTAAGACTACTGTGGGGCAGGAGCTTGCGAGACTGACAGGCAGAGAGTTTTATGATATTGATGAGATTATTGTAGAGATAGCAGGCAAGAGTATTAAGAGCATTTTCGAAGAAAGCGGGGAAGATGCCTTTCGGGAGATTGAGACCGATGCTCTTAAAGAGGTGTCGAAAAAAAGCGGTTGCGTGATTGCAACTGGTGGCGGTATAGTGTTGCGGGAAGAAAATCGAAAGATTTTAGAGCAAAATGGTGTTTTGATTTACTTGAGCAGAGCGATAAATGAGCTGTCGTCTGCCGGCAGACCGGTTTCGCTTTCAAAGGGTGTCGAAGTGATATATAATGAGCGGCGACATCTGTATGAGTCTTGGTGTGGGCATGAAATCAAGTCTCTGCCGGGAGTAGAGCAGACTGCTGTTGCGATAAGAGAGGTACTCAAGTTATGAAAGTTCTAATAATAAACGGTCCGAATTTGAATATGCTCGGAGTTCGAGAACCTGAAATTTATGGAGCAAGAACCTATAATGACCTTGTTGAGTTTATCTCGGAAGCGGCGGATTCGCTCGGTATTGAGCCGTCGTTTTTTCAATCAAATCATGAAGGTGCAATTGTTGATGCGATTCAGGGTGCATATGGGGTTATGGATGGGATTGTGATAAATCCTGCTGCGTACACCCACACCAGCATAGCTATTGCTGATGCGCTTAAGGCTGTCGGAATTCCGACGGTTGAAGTTCATCTTACAGATGTCAGTGCCCGTGAGCCATATAGGCAAAATTCATTTACGGCTGAGGCTTGTATTAAAACGATAATGGGCGAAGGATATGAGGGGTACAGGTCGGCACTCGACGTGCTTGTGCAAAATAGTTCGTATATGAAGCGGTAAACATGCCGATTGGATATATATACTCAATTTATAGCACAAAATTATGATAAAAAGCATATTTATACAAAACTTTCCTAAGAAATGGCTTTGACATAGACCATTTCTTCGTATTACAATAGGCATAGGTTGATGGGAGTCTAACTCCCCCCTCAGCTTATAGGCCTTATTTTTTATTACACAGGAGGAAATGGAAACCTATGAACAAAGTTTTCTTGTGCAAAGAAACCGCTAGAGACGAAACTCGCACGGCACTTGTTCCGCCCGATATCAAGAAGCTCATCGGGATGGGATATGAAGTCGCAGTGCAAAGTGGTGCAGGACAGTGTAGTGGCTACGCTGATGAGGATTATTCCGAAGCAGGAGCCAAGATAGTTCAGACCCTTAAAGAAGGATATGATTTCTGTGACATCGTAGTAAGAGTCAATAAACCTGATGAGATAGACGGCATTCGTGAAGGCACACTGCATGTTAGTTCTTTTGATGTTTTTAACCAAAAGGAAGCTGTCAAGCAATATGCAGATGCAGGCATAAAAATGATTAGTCTTGAAATGATGCCGAGAACCACAATCGCCCAGAAAATGGATATTCAAAGCTCGCAAGCCTCACTGGCGGGCTACTATGCAGTTGTGCTGGCAGCATCGAAACTGCCTAAGATATTCCCGATGATGATGACACCGTCAGGAACAATATCGCCAGCCAAGGTCTTCATAATAGGCGTAGGCGTGGCGGGGCTTCAAGCGATTGCAACCGCCAAGAGACTTGGCGCCCGTGTTGAAGCATTTGACACACGCCCTGTTGTAGAAGAACAGGTAAAATCTCTCGGTGCTAAATTTGTAAAAATCGATCTTGGCGAAATGGGTCAGACAGATCAGGGTTACGCCAAAGAGCTGACACCCGAACAAGTCGAGCTTCAAAGAAAGGCTCAAGCAAAGGTCTGTGCACAGTCGGATATTGTAATTACGACTGCAAAAGTATTCGGGCGCAAAGCTCCGATTCTAGTTACAAAAGATATGACCGAGCAGATGAAGCCGGGAACTATCATTGTTGATATGGCAGTAAAAACCGGAGGGAATGTAGAAGGTTCAAAGGCTGATGAAGATGTCATACTCGATAATGGAGTGCGCATTATCTCGGGTGACAGTCTTGAGAGATTTGTTCCTAAAGATTCATCAAACATGTTCTCAGGTAATATTTTTGCGCTTCTTGAGCATTTTTGGGATGCTGAGAACAAGACATTTAAGCTGGATTATGAAGATGAGATTATCAGCGGATGCCTGATAACGGCAGATAAAAAAATCGTCCACAAAAGTTTTGCGGATATAGGTTAAGGGGGGTACCGATATGAATATAACAATTCTTCTGGTATTTATCTTTGTCATAGCGGCTTTTCTTGGAAAAGAGCTTATATCAAAAGTACCATCACAATTGCACACACCGCTTATGTCCGCAACAAATGCTATTTCAGGCATAACTGTTGTCGGTGCATTTACAGCACTTGCAGTCAGCACGACAGGAAGACTGAGCATGATTCTTTCGTTTATAGCCATAGTGCTTGCGACAATAAATGTCGTCGGCGGATACATGGTAACGGAACGTATGCTCGGAATGTTTAAGAAAAAGGAGGATAAGGACTAATGGATATGGTGATAAATCTGGCGTATATTATCGCCTGCGTACTCTTTATCCTTGGAATAAAGAACCTAAACAAACCGACAACAGCAAGGCGTGGTAATTTCCTGTCTGCACTCGGTATGCTCGTAGCGGTCGTAGCCGTGCTTTTTGAAAGTGATGTTAGAGCCGGTTGGAGCGCAAACGTAGGTGAAAACGCTTATCTTTGGATAGTAATCGCAATCGCAATAGGTGCGCTAATCGGTGCAATATGGTCTAAGAAAGTTAAGATGACAGGAATGCCGGAACTCGTTGCACTTTACAACGGATTTGGTGGGCTTGCCTCTGCGCTCGTCGCATTTTCACAATTTTATAATGCGTTTACAAGACCCGGAGATTTCGAAAATGATGCAGTTGCTTCGATAGCCATCGGACTTACGATACTCATCGGTGCAATGGCGTTTACAGGCTCAATGCTTGCCTGGGGTAAGCTTTCGGAGAAAATACCGGGGCGTGCCATAGTTTTTAAAGGGCAGAATGCTGTCAACCTGATTTTGCTACTTGCCGCTATTGCAGCAATTGTCATATATGCGATGCCGGGACTCGATAGCGGAATAACAAGCGGTGCTATCATTGCGCTTGCGGCGATTTCGCTCGTGTTCGGTGTAACTTTTGTATTGCCGATAGGCGGTGGTGATATGCCTGTTGTCATATCGCTTATCAACAGCCTTACAGGACTTGCCGTTGCAGCAGCAGGCTTTATCATTGACAATACAGTCCTCATCGTATCAGGTTGCCTCGTTGGTGCATCGGGCATGATTCTTACTTTAATCATGTGCAAAGCAATGAATCGCTCAATCACCAATCTGCTCTTTAGTGGGTTCGGAGCTACAATTTCGTCATCGTCTAAAGGACCAGGCGCTGAGCCTAAGGCAATATCGGTTGAAGATGCGTACATGATACTGGAAGCTGCGCAATCGGTAGTGTTTGTTCCCGGTTATGGTATGGCAGTTGCGCAAGCACAGCATGTCGTAAAGGAACTGGCTGAAAAGCTGGAAGCAAATGGTGCGGAAGTCAATCACGCAGTTCACCCTGTTGCGGGGCGCATGCCCGGTCATATGAATGTTCTGCTCGCAGAAGCGGATATTCCATACGAGCAGCTTAAGACAATGGAAGATATGAACCCAATGATGCCGACTCAAGATGTCGCTATCATCATCGGTGCAAATGACGTTGTCAATCCTGCTGCGGAGACTGATGAGTCTTCACCGATATATGGAATGCCTATCATCAAGGCGCATGAAGCGAGGACGGTATTTGTGCTCAAGCGTGGAAAGGGCAGGGGATTCTCAGGTATAGAAAATGAGCTGTTCTCTATGCCGAATACTCTTATGATTTATGGTGATGCTAAAGCGACTATTTCATCGCTGTCAGGGGAGTTTAGTGCGGAGTAATATAGGCTAAGCCCGACGGGGATTATGGCCCCTCGGTCTAAGAAGTAATATGGAACGGCTTCTCCGCTTGCTATAAGGCGAAGAAGCCGTTTTTCTGAAGTTACAGTTCATAGTGGCACTTTCCTGAGAGATGACCTACAAAAAAAGCGACTAAACTGCTGAACTGCAATCGTATTGGTGGATTGCGTTAAACCTATTGCGAGGTTGGGTACTTTATGCTATAGTGAGATATCAGTAGCAAGGGGTCAAGTGTAGCGATAAATTATATTTCGCTGCTCTTGGCACCTTTTGTTAATTAGAAGCGTTTTTGAGATAAGCATCATCCTAAGGGGGAACTCGTTATGTATAAGTACAGAAAAGCACTCGCATTTCTCGTGGCAATTCTAATGCTCGGGTCAATAATAATTGCTACGGTTTATGCCGTAGATGTTGATGTTACAGAAAGTGACATTGTGGGTGATGGCTTTGGTGCTCAAGAATTGCCTGCATATGGAGCGGATGCAGACGAGACTGCGTATGACGAGACTACGTATGCAGGTTGTGATTCTTATAGCCACATCATAGATGATGAGGTGTATGACGATGCATACGCCGGGTCAGATATAGACGATGCGTATACTGCGCCGGAAGATGATTACCTGGAATCAGACCGTGAAACATATGAATATAATGAGCTTGAAGAATATGAATATGTTGAAGATGTGAGCACATTGGCTTTGCAAGATCCAATGCCATTTGGCATTGTAGCAGAAGGAGTTCTGCCCGGCGGTGCGCCGTGGACGCTTCACACCGGCGGTCTGCTTGAGATTGGGGCAGGCGGTATTGATGTTTGGTGGTGGAGTGGAGAGCAAAGTGATTGGCATAATTATGCAGACTATATACAAGAGATAGACATCAACGGAGAGATTGTAGCGGGCACGGAGTTGGTTGGTCTTTTTATCTGGTTGCCGAATGTAACAGCAATTAATGGGCTTGACTACTTTGACACAAGTAATGTTATAAATATGAATGGTATGTTTTGGGGTGCAAGCAGTTTGATAAGTCTAGATTTGTCCTCTTGGGATACGAGTAATGTGACTGATATGAGCTGGATGTTTTTTGGCGCAAATAGTCTGACAACGCTTGGTGTTTCAAGCTGGGACACAAGTAATGTTATGGATATGAGCGTTATGTTCACTGGTGCATATAGCCTGTTAAGTCTAGATGTGTCTGGTTGGAACACAGGTAATGTGACGAGAATGAATTCGATGTTTGCAGATGCAAGTAGCCTGACGAGCCTCGACTTGTCAGGATGGGATACAAGCCATGTGACGGATATGAGCTGGATGTTTGCGGGTGCAGCCAGCCTAACTGCTCTTGACCTGTCTGGCTGGGACACCAGTAGTGTTACAGATATGAACGGAATGTTCCGTGAAGCACACAGTCTTAATGCCCTTGACTTGTTAAGTTGGGATACAGGTAATGTCGCGGATATGAGCAATATGTTCTCATTTGCTACAAGCCTGACAAGTCTTGATGTTTCCGGATGGGACACGAGTAATGTGACGGATATGAGTTGGATGTTTGTGAGGACAAGTAGTCTAACGAGCCTCGACTTATCCGGTTGGGATACGAGTGGTGTGACTGATATGAATTGGATGTTTGCGGAGGCAAATAGCTTAACATGTCTTGATTTGTCAGGCTGGGATACAAGCAATGTCACCAATATGAGCGGGATGTTTAATGGTGCGAGTAGTCTGACAAGTCTAGATGTATCTAGGTGGGATACAAGTAATGTGACGGATATTAGATGGATGTTTGCGGATGCAGGCAGGCTGACGAGCCTTGACTTATACGCTTGGGATACAAGTAATGTGGTGGTAACTAATGGTATGTTCAGAGGCACAAGTAGTTTGACTAGTCTTGACTTGTCTAGTTGGGACACAAGTGTCGTGACGGATATGAGCGAGATGTTTTCATTTGCCACAAGTCTGACAAGCCTTGATTTATCCGGCTGGGATACAAACAATGTGACTGATATGAGCTGGATGTTTCATGGAATGAGCAACTTTGCAAACCTCAATATTCCCAATTGGAATACTGAAAATGTAACAAATATGAGACACATGTTTGCTTTTTCATACAACCTAACAAGTCTTGATGTTTCTGGTTGGGACACGAGCAATGTGGTGGAAATGGGAGCAATGTTTTTTGGAGCAAGTAGCCTGACAAATCTTGATGTGTCAAAATGGGATACGAGCAATGTGACGGATATGAGCTGGATGTTCTCATTAGCACACGGACTTAATACTATTGATGTGTCAAATTGGAACACAAGCAATGTTTCTTATATGAATGGGATGTTCTGGTCTGCAAATAGCTTAACAAGTCTTGATGTTTCTAGATGGGATACGAGCAATGTGACGGATATGAGCTGGATGTTTCCCGGAGCCCACAGCTTAACAAGTCTTGATGTTTCCGGATGGGATACGAGCAATGTGACGAATTTAAGCTGGATGTTTGCGGAGGCAAGCACCCTAGTAAGCCTCGACATAGTCGGATGGGATACGAGTAGTGTGACGTCTATGGTCAGCATGTTTTCCGGAGCAAGCAGTTTGACTAACCTTGATTTGTCTGCTTGGGATGTGAGAAATGTGACAGATATGAGTCTGATGTTTGCTTATGCAAGCAGCCTGACAAGTCTTGATTTGTCTAGTTGGAACACTAGTGGTGTTGAGCATATGAACCGGATGTTCGATGGAACATGCCACCTACGAGAACTTACGTTGGGAGATGATTTTCGATTTTATACGATATGGCCTGCGATGCTGCCACCTGTGCCATACAATGAAATTTTTACGGGATATTGGGTGCATACTGTAAGTGGCTATACTCGTACATCTGAGCAGCTTATGGCAAATGACTTTACTCCGGGAACTTGGATTTGGCAAGCACAGGCAGGTGCATCAAATATAATAGCTTCCGGAATTTTGCCTCCCGGATTGCCATATGGTGCCCCGTGGAGATTGTATAATAATGGGATTTTGGAAATAGATGCCGGGAGTATTGATGTTTTTTGGAATGTAGATTTTCATGCTTATGCAAGCTATATCACAGAGATTGTTGTTACGGGTGAAATTTTAGCCGGACCGAATTTAGGTGGCTTATTCGGAAATTTACGGAACTTAACTGACATACAGGGACTAGACTACTTTGGCACAAGTGGTGTGACAGATATGAGAGGGACGTTTTCATGGTCGCCTAGCTTAACAAGTCTTGACTTATCTAGCTGGGATACAAGTAATGTCGTGTATATGAATGGGATGTTTGCTTGGTCATACAGTCTTATAGACCTTGACCTTTCCGGTTGGGACACTAGCAATGTCACAGATATGAGCCACATGTTTTCATTTGCAAATAGTCTGACAAGTCTTGACGTATCCGCATGGGACACTAGCAATGTCACAGATATGAGTTTTATGTTTTCACATACATGCAATCTTCTAAGCCTTGACGTATCCGGATGGGATACAAGTAATGTAACAACAACTGAAGGTATGTTTAGAGATACATACAATCTGACATGTCTTGATTTGTCTGGTTGGGATACAAGCAATGTAGAGAATATGAGAGATATGTTTTCGCTTGCGCAAAGTCTGACAAGTCTTGATTTGTCTAGTTGGGATACGAGCAATGTGACGGATATGAGAGATATGTTTTCGCTTGCGACAAGTCTGACAAGTCTTGATATCTCCACTTGGGATACGAGCAATGTGACTTATATGAACTGGATGTTCTGGGAAGCAAACTCCCTTACTATTCTTGACTTGTCAGGCTGGAACACAAGTAATATTTCGAATATGGCACATATGTTTACTAACATGTTTAATTTACGTGAACTTACTTTGGGTGCTAGTTTTGAATTCCACGCAAATGCAGGTTTGCCTAGTGTACAAAATAACACAAGATATACAGGTTTTTGGGTGCACACAAGCAGCGCAACAACACGTACATCTGAGCAGATTATGGCAAATGACTTTACTCCCGGCACTTGGGTTTGGCAAGCGAGAGTAGCCGGTGGCACCGGAGGCGGTACAGGCTTTAGGCATCCTCAAACCACTCTTACTACGCCGCCAACTGACGAGATTTCGCCGGAAGTATATGAAAGATTCAGCGAAAGTTTCATAACCGGATTTCCGGACGGAACATTCCGTCCTGCCGGACTTATCACACGAGCAGAAGCGGTGGCAATAATGGTTCGCACGATGATAGAGGAATTTGATTCTGATGCAACGATTTCTGATATGGACGGATTATTTAGTGATGTTGCGACGAGTGCGTGGTATGCCGGATATATAGCATGGGCAAGTACTCATAGCTTGGTAGAGGGTTATCCTGACGGAACTTTCAGACCTCATGCAGGAATCACTAGGGAAGAATTTGCGGCTATGCTTGCAAGAACAGGAAATATAATTACGGTGAGCGATATGCCTTTTGCTGACACAAATAACATAGGAGAATGGGCGCAGAGCTATGTTTACACTGTTTTCAGAGCCGGATGGATGCGAGGGGATCAGCACACAAACTTTAATCCTCGCAATGATATAACAAGAGCGGAAGCAGTGGCGGCAGTCAGCCGTATGTTAGAGCGTGGAACTACTACTTCAGAAAGTATTGTGAATGTCAGTGATGCTATACAGACATTTAACGATTTAAATACAGGTGCTTGGTATTTCTACTACGTGATTGAAGCCGCTAACAGTCGATACTACACGATAGAGTATGGTGTTCCGATTTGGGTGAGCGTTACTTAGGATTTTATCCTTACAAAGAAGATACCACATTTTACAGTGCGGTATCTTCTTTATCAATAAGCCCTATAACAGTTGAAACAACTACAGTAATGTGATACAATCTAACACAGTAAATTGTCAAACAAAACATCATAAAGAGGAGGAGCACTTTTGTCACGCATTATAGCTGTCGCAGGAAAAGGCGGCACCGGGAAGACTACTCTTTGCGGAATTTTGATAGACTACCTGTGCAAAAACGGAGGCGCACCAATACTTGCCGTTGATGCAGACCCGAACTCAAACCTAAATGAAGTCCTCGGTGTCGGGGTTAATACCACACTCGGCGAAATCAGAGAAGAAGTCGCCCTGACACAGCAAGGAATGGATGACGGACCTGTGCCGGCAGGAATCAGTAAGCAAGAATACATGGATTATAGATTCAACTCTGCCCTCACAGAAGAAGACGATTTTGACTTGCTCGTCATGGGACGTACGCAGGGCAAAGGATGCTACTGCTTCATAAATGGGCTATTAGAAACACAAATAAGCAAGTTTTCCGGCAAGTACAGATATGTAGTCGTTGATAACGAAGCCGGAATGGAGCATATAAGCAGAGGAGTGCTGCCGGCAGTTGATACAGTCTTGCTCATATCTGACTGCTCACGCAGAGGAGTGCAAGCCGCAGGGAGAATCGCTAAACTCGTTAAAGAATTAGGGCTAAAACCCAAAGAGCTAAAGCTCATAATAAACAGAGTGCCCGAAGAAGGTCTTGCACAAGGCATAATCGACGAAGTTTCGGCACAGGGGCTCAGTCTGGCAGGCACAGTTCCGCAAGACCGACTCGTATATGAGTACGACAGCGGAGGCAAACCAACAGCGACACTACCACCGGATTCCTCAGCAAGACTTGCTATGGAAAAAATAGCAAAAGAACTGTTAGTGTAAAGGAGACTATAGATATGCCTTTAAAAAGAACTCCGCAGAAATTTAATTCAGCAATAAACACAGTGACAATCGGCACAGATTGCAAGATAGGCGGCGAAAATGTGCTGCCATTTTATGTGTTTGATGCCCCGATTGAAAACAAACCAAAAGTTGGTGTGGAGCTATCCGATTTAGGACCAAACCCCGATTTGCCTAATTTGGCGAAGTATTATGAAGGGGCGACTTCTATTACCGCACAGGCTGTGCGAGCCTGTGCGATGCCGGGAGTGGATTTTCTTTGCCTGTCATTAGACAGTGCCGACCCTAACGGACATAATGCAACTGTCGAAGATTGCGTGTCGCTCTGCTGCGAGGTAGCAGATGCGATAGACAAGCCTCTTGCCATACTTGGATGTGGTAATATAGAAAAAGACGGAGTATTGCTCGAAAAACTCGCCGAAGCACTCCAAGGCAGAAATGTCTTGCTACTGTCGGCAAAAGAAGAAGATTACAAAGGGATTGCTGCTGCCGCTGGGCTTGCTTACGGGCAGAAAGTCGGCGCAGAATCTTCCGTTGATGTTAACCTGGCAAAGCAACTTAATGTACTCATAAGCCAGCTCGGTGTGAAGCCGGAGAGCGTTGTCATGAACATCGGCTCGGCCGCCGCCGGATACGGATTTGAGTACGTTTCTTCTACGATGGAACGTATCAAGGCGGCGGCACTGGGTCAGAACGACCAAATGCTGCAAATGCCGATAATCACAGTAGTTTCAAAAGATGCATGGTCTGTCAAAGAAGCTCTGGCTGATGAAGCTGATGCCCCACAGTGGGGACCACGGGAACAACGAGGAGTCGATATGGAGATCACCACGGCGGCAGCATGTCTCGTGTCGGGCTCGAATGCGGTAGTGCTTATGCATCCGGACTCTGTAGCGACTGTGTCTCGGCTTGTTTCCGAGTTAATATGAGGAGGTCTAAACGATGGCATTAAAAGGACTTGACATATTCAAGCTGACCCCAAGAACAAATTGTAAAGATTGTGGCAATCCAACTTGCATGGCATTTGCGATGAAAGTAGCACAAGGAGCACTCACAATAGACAAATGCCCGCATATGTCCGCAGATGCTCTTGAGGCGCTAGGTGAGGCAACGGCTCCGCCGATGAAAAGTGTCACAATAGGAGCGGGGGGAAATACTTTTACATTAGGTGGAGAAACCGTTCTGTTCCGCCACGAAAAGACATTTGTCTCAAAGAACCTCTTTGCAGTCAACATTTGTGCGGATTGTTTCAATGATAAAATCGGCAAAGTAAAGACGATAGATTATGACCGTGTAGGCGAGAGAATGTACATTGAGGTGCTGAATCTTGTGTACGAAGGAGATGCCGAAGCATATGCTGCACTTGTTAAAAAAGCAGTATCAGAAAGCAGAGCACTCATACTCGACTGCGCCGATGCTACAGCGGCAAAAGCTGCACTCGATATATGCAAAGACCATAAGCCCCTGTTAAATGGTGCAAATGTCGGCAACTACAAGGAAATGAATGCCCTTGCTGTTGAGACAGGAGTTGCACTCGGCGTATCGGGCAGCACTCTTGATGAACTTTATGACACTGTAAAAGCCCTAGAAGAACTTGGCAACAAAAATCTAGTGATGGATGTCGGTACTGCGAGCATTAAAGATGCATTTGGTAGCGCTGTACAGATGCGCAGAGCGGCGGTAAAAGATTCCGAGCGCAGCTTGGGATATCCGTCGATAGTAAATGTTTCTAAGCTCGCCCCTAACGATGCCAACATGCAGACAGCACTTGCATCGGTGTTTACGATGAAATATGGCTCTGTTATAGTAATGGACGACATGGCTTATTCTCAAGCACTGCCATTATATGGCTTGCGCCAAAATGTCTATACAGATCCGCAGAAACCGATGAAAGTAGAACCGGGAATTTATAAAATAAACGGTGCCGACGAGGATTCTATCTGCCTGACGACAGTGGATTTTGCGCTGACATACTTTATCGTGTCGGGAGAAATCGAGCGTTCGGGAGTTCCTGCAAATCTGCTTATTTCAGATGCAGGAGGTTACTCCGTGCTGACTGCGTGGGCGGCGGGCAAGCTATCGGCAGGTTCACTTGAGAAGTTTTTTAAGGAATTTGAAATCGAAAATAAGATAAAAAATCGGACACTAGTTATCCCCGGCAAAGTAGCCGTACTCAAAGGAGAAATAGAAGAACGTCTACCCGGCTGGAAAGTAGTTGTAGGACCAAATGAAGCTATAGGGATTGTCAAATTTTTGAAGGAGGCGGGAAACTAATATGGCAAAATTTATTGTTATCGGCGAGCGCATACATTGCATTTCCCCCGTGATACGTAAGGCTATGGATGAGATGAATCCTGAGCCAATCCTCGCCCGTGCAAAAGAGCAGCTTGATGCGGGTGCGGCATACCTCGACCTTAACATTGGTCCGGCAGAACGTAACGGAGAAGAACTAATGAAGTGGGCAGTTAAGTTGTTGCAAGATAACTTTGACAATGTACCTATCTGCCTAGACACAGCGAATACCAAAGCGATAGAAGCCGGGATATCCGTATATAACCGTGCTAAAGGCAAGCCAATTGTAAACTCGGCAGATGCAGGAGACCGTATAGAAAATATAGACCTTGCTGCTGCGAATGATGCAATCTGCGTAGCATTATGCTCTGCTGAGGGCGTACCGTCTGACAATGATGAGCGCATGGGGTACTGCCAGGTGATGCTTGAGCGTGCGATGGAGCATGGCATGGAGCCGGAAGATCTCTGGTTTGACCCGCTTTTTTTGGTAATTAAGGGAATGCAAGACAAGCAAATGGAAGTCCTTGACTTTATTAAAATGCTATCTGACATGGGACTTAATTCAACAGGCGGACTTTCCAATGTTTCTAACATGATGCCAAAAGACATACGACCAATAATCGACAGTGCTATGGTTGCAATGGCGATGACAAATGGACTGACAAGCGCCATCGTTAACCCATGTGACCGACGTCTTATGGAGACAATTCGCTCGTGCGATGTTATAAAAAACGAGACACTTTACGCAGACAGCTACCTGGAACTTTAAAAATTTATAAAATATAGGGGTGAGATAATGAGTGTATTAACTGATTTAATCTATGGTGGAGCAAATGCGGTTGCAGGGCTTACAGAAGGTGCAGTAAATGATGCGATTGCAAGTCACGGCGCAGATAAACCTATAGGATTTCCCGATACGGCATATTTTCTGCCGACCATATATGCGGCGACAGGAGTAAAGGTCAAGACCCTTGGTGACCTTCCTGCATGTGTTGGGGTACTAAAGAGTCTTATCACGAACAAAGAAGATCTTGGCGATGCGCTAAATGCAGGTCTTGCGACGGCGGTAGGTGCAGAAATAATAGAAGCACTGAAATTTGTCGGAAATGACAATCCTTATGCTGATGATTCAGGCATAGGATTTGTGCCGGACTCGATTATTCGCAGTCTTGGCGTTCCGCTTGTCACAGGCGATATTCCGGGTGTTGCAGTTGTAATCGGCAAGGCAGACGATCCGAACACAGTGGCTGAAACAGTCCGAGACTATCAGAGCAAAGGGCTTCTTACATTCCTCGTAGGAGATGTAATCGAACAAGTTGTAGGATGCGGTGTTAAGGCTGGGCTTGAGTTTAGAGTTATCCCACTCGGACATGATATAACGGCAGTGATGCATGTAGTCACTGTGGCTATTCGTGCTGCACTTATATTCGGCAATATCCAGCCGGGCGACCTTCCGGGACTGCTTGAATACACAAAACAGCGTGTTCCGGCATTTGTAAATACCTTTGGTGCGCTTGACGGTGTGGCAGTTGCCGCAGGAGCCGGTGCTATTGCACTTGGATTCCCTGTTATTGTTGATATCGACCTCGGTGAAAATCAAGTTCCCGGTGCACTTGTATCGGTACTTGACCATAAAGAAACAGCCAAAACATCGCTTGAACTGCGCAACATCAAGATAAAAGCCAAGAGCGTTTCGCTCCCGGTAGCTTTTGCTGCGGCATTTGAAGGTGAGATAATCCGCAAAGCCGAGACTTATGCGGAGTTTGATTCAAATAACAATCCAACTTGTGAGCTTGTTACCTCGAAGCCATTAAATGAAGTTGAAGACGGCAAAATAAATATAGACGGTCCTGATCTGCCCGAAAGTGCATCGGAGATAATCTATATGCCACTTGCAACGATAGTTGATGTATATGGTTCTAAAATGCAGCCTGATTTCGAGTCAGTTATCGAAAGACGTATACATACATGGTTTAATCATATCGAGGGAGTTATGCACACAGGGCAACGGAATTTGTTCCGCATTCGTATCAGCAAAGATGCATTTGCAAGAGGTATGCGCCTGAGAAACTTCGGAGAGGTGCTCCATTCCATGATTATGGATGAGTTTGGCAGTGTGGTTGATAAGTGTCAAGTGACATTTGTCACTGATGCCGTCAAAGTAAAGACGTTCTTAGATGAAGTGGCAATGCCTCGCTATCGTGAGCGTGACAATCGTTCGGCATCGCTGACTGATGAGAGTGTTGATACATTTTACACTTGTATTCTCTGTCAGAGCTTCGCACCTGCACACTGTTGCGTAGTAACACCTGAGCGCCTTGGGCTGTGTGGTGCGGTATCGTGGCTTGATGCCAAGGCAACGAAAGAACTCTCACCGGCAGGACCAAGTCAGCCGATACCTAAGACGGGGCTTATAGATGAGAGGCTCGGCGCATATGAATCGGTTAATGAAATCGTATCCGAGGCGACACATGGAGCAGTAGAAAGAGTAACTCTGTACTCAATTATAGAAGATCCTATGACCAGTTGCGGATGCTTCGAGTGTATATGCGGTATAATGCCTGAAACAAACGGCGTGGTGGTAGTAAATCGTGAATACGTCGGAATGACACCAACAGGAATGACATTCGGAGAGCTTGCATCAATGACAGGTGGCGGAGTGCAAACACCGGGCTTTATGGGACATGGACGGCACTTCATAGGTTCCAAAAAATTCGCAAGCGCAGAAGGTGGTCTCAGTCGTATAGTGTGGATGCCAAAAGAGCTTAAAGATGATGTATCCGCACGGCTTAACAAGAGCTTTAAAGAAGTTTATGGAATAGACAACTTTACCGACATGATTTGCGATGAGACGATTGCCACCGATTCCGAAGGTGTGCTTGCATTCCTGGAATCAAAAGGGCATCCGGCACTCGGCATGGATCCAATCATGTAAAATAAATTATGAAACACGAGAAATATGAATTAACATTCAAGACGGCGACAGGGGACTTAAAAAAAGTCCCCGCTGTCGTTGGTGAGAATATTCTGCAAGTGGCAATTAGAGCGGGTGTAGATATTGATGCGCCTTGCTCAGGAAACGGCACTTGCGGAAAGTGCCGAGTTAAGCTTATTTTTGGAACAGTGGATGCGGAAAAGAGCACTCATATATCCAAAGATGATATTAATGACGGGTGGCGACTTGCGTGTAAATGTAACGTTT
>Ga0123355_10002157_pt1 | contig 27767 bp, 12 predicted proteins | sample TergutEmb28metaG_3_FD_89872 | JGI IMG/M metagenome (GOLD analysis project Ga0123355, IMG submission 89872) | Embiratermes neotenicus P1 segment gut microbial communities from Petit-Saut dam, French Guiana - Emb289 P1 | ecosystem: Host-associated > Arthropoda: Insects > Digestive system > Gut ... | reverse complement strand
TTCTTTTGAAGCTACTGCAATGTTATTTATAATTTCCATTACTTCGCTTGCGTTATTAACGATGATATCTAAAGATCTTGATGTGGATTCTGCAATGCTTGACCCACTTTCAACCCTGTCAATGGAAGTTTCGATAAGGTTGGTGGTTTCTGAAGCGGATGTTTGGCTACGCCCTGCAAGAGTACGCACCTCTTCTGCAACCACACTAAAGCCTTTGCCGTGTTCGCCGGCTTATTATATCAATGGTAGCGTTAAGCTCTTCTACAGCACTTGCTTGTTCTTGCGCACCGTTGGCTAGGTCGGATGCACTGATGGAATCAACAGCCCGGCTTGCAACAGATACACCAACACTATCCTGCTGTTGATTTGTTAAGGGCGTTGCTACATCATTGCCACAGGCATTAAAAAGTATGGTGATAAGAGCTAAACTTAGTAAAGCTATCAACTTTTTCTTCATCATTGTTAGGACTCCGTTCAATTACTTTAAGATTTTATGTTAGTATAACGACATTTTCAGTCTTACTAAAAGGTAATTTATGGATATAATTCGACTTTTTGCGATTTTACAGCTTTGTCAGAGTAAAATAATGGCTTAAAAAAGGCAATATACAGTATTCAACCGATGACAAAATGAGACCGGTTGATTTGCAATAAAAAGCAGAAGATTTTTTTATGTTTCACAAAAATCTTCTGCTTTTTTTGTAAGTAAGAATATATCTGAACACAGTTTCTAAAGTAACAAGCCATATATACTTGCCACAGCCGAAAAAAGCATAGAGTATATTGCTCCTGTTATTGGTACTACAATTTGAGTGGTTGCACCTGTAATTATAAAAATTATCAATATTATCATACCAAATCTTTCAAAGGAGAGGAACATGCCATAAAATCTGTCAGGTAATAAGCCTGCTAAAACTTTTGAGCCATCCAGCGGTGGAATAGGTATAAGGTTAAAAACTCCCAATACTACATTAATACTAGCAAATGCCAGTAGTATTTGAATTATAAATGCCGGAACCCCTGATACAAAAAATAGTGGATACACGATCATCAAACCTACGAAAGCCATAATAAAGTTTGAAATTGGCCCCGCAATAGAAATTAATGCCATGTCAATCTTGGGATTATTTAAATTGTGTGTATTAACCATAACAGGTTTTGCCCAGCCAAACCCTACAATTAATATAAGAATCAAGCCAATAGGGTCTATATGCCTTATTGGATTAAGCGAAAGCCGCCCATCTCGCTTGGCAGTAGAATCGCCAAGTATGTAGGCCATTAATCCGTGGCTTATCTCATGTATTGTAAATGCAAGTATCAATGCAGGAAGCCGTAATAACATCTGCTCGATTGAAGTGTTGAATATCATTAAATCATCTCCTACCTAGCAAAATGCACCTGTCATTCAAGAGTGGTATCCTCCGGATGAAGGTGCATTTTTGCATTTAATCAGTCTGCCGTAATGCCTATCTTTCAGGTATCCACATAAAAGCTTCCAGTAATCCGTTATATATTGCACGAGCTGCTTGCCATTGGAATTCAGGGGTAGTCATTTTTGCAAGCTCTTGAGGGTTGGACATAAACCCAAGTTCCACTAAAGCCGCCGGAATGGTAGAGTACCTTAATACAGCAAAATTTTCTGAGCGTACACGTCGGTCATGAGATCCCAGCATAACAAGTTTGTGTCGATGCATAATATCTGCTAAGTTACGGCTGGTAAGCATACGGAAGCTATCATGGATAGTTTCGCGATAAAAAGTTTCTATGCCATGGATAGCAGTATTGGTTACTGAGTTATGATGAATAGATATAAACATGTCACCAAAATGATTACCAAAATCTGCTCGTGCTCTTAGGTCAGCAGGATTCAATTCATGTAAAGCTACATCCGTAATACGTGTGGTATAAGCCCTAATAAAACCGTCTGCTGCAATTAATTGTAGTAATTTATGCGTAACCTGCAAGTTAAGGTCAGTTTCTCGTATGCCACCTCTGATAGTACCGGGGCGAGGGCCTCCATGGCCGGGATCAATTATAACTATGCGTGGATAACGTTCCCGTGGGTTTAAAATTCTAATGAGGTAAGATTCCGCATCTTCTTCTACAACCAAAGAAAATATTTGATTACCGTTAAAAGTTAATTGAGTTCCTTGGACATTGTGAGAAATGGAAACATAGTGTAATAGTACATCTCCAATAAAAATATCTCCAAAACCCAAATGATCTAAAGCATTTAATGGCAATCTCAAAACATACCTGCGCTGGTGATATTGATCAAAATGACCAATTTGATCAATGGACATGGTAAATCCATCAGATTTAGGAATACGGAAGGTACGTTCTGTAAAGTTATAAAGTATACCGCGATAAGTAGCGGGATGCAAGCGGATGGTTGTTTCGTTAGGGCCTGTTTGTATGATAGAGTGGGCTGTAAAATTATTGACAGTAAGTTCTAATAAAGTTGCATGAGAACCCCACCGGTGCAAAGTTGCATGAGTTGCAAAACTACCCTCCAAAAGTGTATCAACATTAATCGCTGATTGTGTGTTTCCAAGAAGAATCCATAACCGTTCATTGCCGGGCTGAACTCGTACTGCCGAAGAGCGAATTCCGGAAAGTACAATATTGTCTTGTCCGTCCGCAGCTTCAAAAGTAAAATCTTGCAATGTGTGTTGGTTGATAGTTAGGGTTATGGTAGTGCGACAAGTAGAGATAGTTATGCTAAACTCTGTACCACTATCCAAGTCGAAAACTACTCGTGTAGTATTTTCTGTAAATTGAGACACACGTAAACCGCTAACACTCATAAATGATGGTACCGGTAATGCTCCGCTTAAAGTAGTAGTAGAGTTAACGATGTCTAAAGCCAAACGATTATCAGCTAATAACGTACGTTCTACCCCTGTGATAGGAGAAGAAGCCATTATAGTATACACTTGATTGTTAGGATCCATCATACCTGCAAAAACAATAGTTGTATCAGGATAAGAAATAACAGGTATTTGCACTGTCGAAACATCTCTTGCCGGTAATACCATGCTCGCCGGGATAGGGTTAGGGATAAAGGTTAAAGGGGCAGCAGAGCTTGGCGGTTGTGGCTCCGGGTCTGTAGTAACATTATCTTCATCATCATAGCGATAAACATCTTCATCATCAACACCATCGTATTCATAAAACTCATATTCATCGTTATCATCATCGTCAGAACCTTGTGCTTTTCCGGAATTAAAGTAAGCATCATCAAGAGGAACATCATCGTCAGAATCTTGCGTATTACCGGAGGTAAAATAAACTTCGTCAAGAGGAACATCATCGTCAGAACCTTGCGTATTGCCGGAGGTAAAGTAAACTTCATCAAGAGGAACATCATCGTCAGAGTTTTGTGTATTATCGGGAGTAATTGCCCTTGCTGCGTTTACAAAAACAGTGCGATCCCTAAAGTCAACATCAAAGCCTAAATTTTCAGCTACTGCTGCAACAGGAATCATTGTGTTTCCATTAATAATTTGTGCCGACACGGGCATTTCTGTAGGATGTCCGTTCACCATAAGAATTGTTCTGTCTATAGTGACAACCACATCTTTGTCTTGGTACTGTATGTACACTGCACGGGTATCCGGATACCATTCAACAGTTGCTCCAAGACTTTCAAAAACTGCTCGGGCGGGAACCAACATACGATCTTGCCTAATAACCGGGGGTGTTGGCATGTTTTGGACATTTTGTCCATTTACCACTAGTCCAATTGATCCTTCTTGCGCATTAACTGTTGTATTACTCATAAATATAAGATGTCCCAAAACAACAACCATGCAGATGACCATTATTCTTCTTATGTGGTTCATAAAAATGTCACCTCTTCTTTAAAAAATAGTTAGCCGGTGTTTAGAGCCTGTTTAGACTTTAAACAGGCTCTTACACACGTGACCAAGTATAACAAAATTTGCAGGGGATTGCAGTATGAAATATGCGGCATAATAACTTTGTAACTATATTGTAACATATAAATATAGAAAGGGGTTTACATGGACATCAATTGTGTAGACAGATGCTTCTATCAAAAAGACGGTAAATGTACCCTAACTTCAATAAATGAAGCACCAACATTTTATCAAAATGTAAAAAATCATCATATAAATTGCCCTTATCATATCCAACCTCAAGAGTCCTTTATATAAAAATACGGCTACTCAGTTAGTTCATACTGCAAGTGAACAAGTTTAACACTGTGCAAAAAGGAGGGCAACCGGTAACAAAATAGACCTATCTGCTAACCTGTTTTCCAAAATACAATGGAGTGAGGTTGCAGATAGGTCTAATATACAAGCATTAACCGTTACTCGAATGTGTTAATTTTGATAACGTGTTAAAACACAAACCCCCAAGACATTGAATTCTTGGGGGTTTTAGCTGAGCTGGAAGGATTTGAACCTTCGAATGACGGAGTCAAAGTCCGTTGCCTTACCGCTTGGCGACAGCCCAATTAAGGTGTATTATAAATCATATTTGTATTTTTGTAAAGAGTTTTTCAAAAGAAAAATTCCTAACAAAATAAACTAAATAAAATTTGGAAAGGAAGCACTTTATGAAACCCTTCATGGACAAAAATTTTTTACTTAACAGTAAAACAGCAGAGGCATTGTTTAACCAATGTAAAGACATGCCTATTGTGGACTATCATTGTCACTTGATACCTCAAGAAATAGCTGAAAACAAGCAGTTTACAAATATCACAGATCTGGCTTTAAGAGGAGACCATTATAAATGGCGACTAATGAGAGCAAGCGGTGTAGATGAAAAATTCATAACCGGAAATGGCACAGACGAAGAAAAATTTTATCATTGGTGCGCTACAATAGAAAACTGCATAGGTAGCCCGGTATATCACTGGACTCATCTGGAAATGCAGCGTTATTTTGATTATGATAAGCCTATAACTAAAGATATGGCCAGTAAAATCTATGATCATTGTAATGCTATAATTAATAGAGGAGATTTTTCTGCTTGGAGTATTTTCAAAAAATTCAATGTAGCGCAAATAGGAACTACTGATGATCCTATAGATGATTTAAAATATCATAAGCAAATGGCAGAACATAGGGCAAAAGATGCTTCATTACCTTTAGTTCAACCTACATTGCGCCCATCTAATATCATGAATATTGAATCTCCTGACTTTATAAAATATATCGGCAAATTGGAAAATGCAAGCGGTTTTGCTATTGAAAGCTGGAGAGATTTGCAAAATAGCCTTAATAATAGAATTAACTTTTTCCATGAAATGGATTGCCGTTGTTCAGATATTGCTTTAGATCCGCCGGTATTTGTACCTGTTGCATCTGAAGAAGCTGTAGATAGTATCTTAAAAAAGGCATTTAATGGACACGCTTTAAATCCTATAGAAGTAAACCAATACAAAACTGCCCTAATGTTATGGCTGGGAGAAGCTTTCCATGCCAAAGGTTGGGTTATGCAACTTCATATGGGTGCCCAACGTAGCAATAATACTCGTATGGTACAAAAATTAGGGGCGGACACAGGTTATGATTCTATGTCAGATGAAACATTTTCTAGCCCATTGGCCAAAATTTTAGATGCATTAGAAGCAAAAAATGCATTGCCAAAAACCATTTTATATGGGCTTAATCCTACATCCGATGCAATGCTTGCTACTATGATAGGTAATTTTCAAGGTAATGGTATTAAAGGCAGGATGCAGTGGGGATCAGCTTGGTGGTTTAACGATACAAAAATTGGAATGCAAAAGCACATGGTTACGTTAGCAGAATGTGGCGTATTATCACGATTTATTGGCATGTTGACGGATTCTCGCAGCTTTATGTCTTATCCTCGCCACGAGTATTTCCGCCGGATATTAGCACAACTTATTGCTGGTTGGGTAGATAATGGAGAATTTCCTAATGATACTGAAAAACTTAATCAAATAATGGGAGACATATGCTATCGCAATGCAGTAGAGTATTTTGGATTAGAAATTTAATAAATTTAATAAATCTTTAATTTGATTTTAATTGGTATTTGTCATATACTGATTACAAAATTAAATTATATTTACTTCAGGGCAGGGTGAAACTCCCGACCGGCGGTTATAGTCCGCTAACATCTGATTTTATCAGATGCCGACCCGGTGCAATTCCGGGACCGACAGTAATGTGCTAATGCACTAAGTCTGGATGGAAGAAGTCATTTTAATTATGACATTGGTACTTTATTCTGCACCTTTTGCCCTGTGTAAACTATTTTGCACCGGGCTTTTTTAATTGACTACAAGCCCTGGAAATGGAGAAATCATTATGCAAAACAAAAAAATGCCTACCGTAGTGATGATAAGAGCGGCTTTGCTAGGGGCAATTGGCAGCGTATTAATGCAATTTGAATTAAGATTACCTATTTTTCCGGCTTTTTTATCGTTAGACATAAGCGATCTTCCGGCATTAATAGGTGCGATCACATCAGGCCCATTGGTTGGACTGTTATCTTCTTTAATAAAAAATTTACTTAATCCTATCCTTTTTGGAACAAATACCGGCGGGGTAGGTAATTTTGCTAACTTTGTTATTGGAACAGCCCTTGTTGTTCCAATCGGCTTTATTTATCAAAAACGCAAAAACGTTTTTGGATATTTAATGGGCAGTGCAGTAGGCATAGTAACAATGGTTAGCGTAGCAGTTATAATGAATTATTTTGTATTGCTGCCTCTATATAGCGAAATATTTATACCAATGGATAGAATACTTGAAATTGCAAATGCAGTTAATAGTAATGTGACAGACGTATTTACCTTAGTACTATTTGCCATTGTTCCATTTAATTTATTAAAGGGTGGGATTACTGTAACACTGGGTTATGGCCTTTTTAGAGCCTTAACCCCCATTTTAAAAAAGATCTCTTAGAATTTTCAAACAAAAACCTTCACTCTTTACAACAAAATTTTCTTTCTGAGATAGTTTGAACATTTGTTTGAAAAGTTTCCACGTTATGATATAATATGAGAAAATTTGAGTAATATCTACTAGACCTAAAAATACAGCTTCTAAGAGGTCTACTATTATAATTTGATAAAACCTGGAGGTGTTTTATGTGATCGGAAACACTAAGCCCCATTTATCTGCCAAACAGCAGATGATTTTGGATTTTCTTAAAAAAGAAATTAAAAGAAACGGATACCCTCCTACAGTGAGGGAAATATGTGATGCGGTAGGTTTAAGTTCTACATCCACAGTACATGCTCACTTAGAAACATTGGAACGTAAAGGCTATATACGACGTTCGCCTACAAAAAATCGTTCTACAGAAATATTGGAAAACGATTTTTATAATAGTGGACATGAGTTAGTAAATGTACCTATCGTAGGTAAAGTAGCAGCGGGCATTCCCATATTGGCTGAAGAAAATATTGAGGATACATTTCCAATCCCGGTGGATCATGTAAAAAACGACTCTTGTTTTATGCTGCATGTAAAAGGCGATAGTATGATTGATGAAGGGATTTTAGACGGGGATTTGGTACTTGTACGTCAGCAACAGACTGCTGCTAATGGAGATATTGTAATTGCAATGATAGATGATTCTGCTACTGTTAAGACTTTTTATCGCGAGGCAGATAATATTCGTTTGCAGCCGGCTAATAAAGCCTTTGCTCCTATTATCATGAAGGATTGCACAATATTAGGTAAGGTTATTGGACTGTATAGAAAATATTAAGCTAAATTCTATTAAATTCTACCATAGATTTTCGGAAATGTAAGGGAAGGTTATTTCTTTGGAGTGACTTGTTAGTTCGTTCCTTAATTGACACACTATCAAAGAAAGTTCCCCATAAGCTTTGTATCAACTCTTCTTTATCATCATAATCTAATTTTACGTCTCTGATATTTTTAGGGACATCTTCAATCACATATTGGTGGCCATCATAAATGGCCGCCTTATTTCTTTTTTTATCATGGATTATCCAAGCTTGATTCATCATACGGTCTTGAAAATGCTCAGCTAAAATGGATAGCACATTATGAATCGGAGAAATAGAACAGTAGAATAATTTCTGCTTTGTTTCAGCAAAACGGCAAAAACCGCTTAACAAATGAGCTTCTCGGGCTACTGCTCTAGCTTGTTTATGGACAGATAATACACAATCTTTTTGCAAATGATTGTCTACACTTTTACCTACCTTAAAACCAAGTATTACATAATGGAACATATCCAAATAGCAGTTGTGATTATTGTTTTCTGAAAAAGACGAGCAAGACAAAAAAGCATAAACCAAATAATCTTCTGCTTGAGAAGAAATTTTATTTCGTATTCCGGATTGTACTCGTACTGCTTTATCATAGTCTGTGGCTACATAATATTCCTCTACGCCTAAAGCCTGCTGGCGGCTACTGTCTGTTTGTATATATAGTGGAGTGACCTTGTCATAATAATAAGCGTATATAGTACATAAAAAGCCTTCAAAACTTCCGTCAAATATTATAGCTAGTTCAGACATTGGTATCTCCCATTAATTAAGTTAATTATGCGAAAAAGTAGTATTGATAAACTAATAATAAATGCGTTACCAACAATGGTCAAAGCTAAATAATATTATCCAAAATAAAAGTCATTCTTTAAAATTTCTGTGAATTCTTCACCATTAATTGTTTCCTTTTCAAACAAATACTCTGCAATTTGATCCATTTTTTTACGATATTCTTTAAGTAAATCAAGGGCGCGCCGGTAGCATTCTTGCAATATTGTATTAACTTCTTTGTCCAGTTCGGCCCCTGTTTGCTCAGAACACGTAAGAACATTGCGCCCGTCCAGGTATTTACTTTCTACACTTTCTAAACTCATAAGGCCAAATTTTTCAGACATACCATATAAAGAAACCATAGATCTAGCCATTTTTGTAGCCCGTTGTATATCATCTGCGGCACCTGTAGTTTCTACATCAAATACAATAGATTCTGCTGCACGCCCTGCCAATAAAGTAGTTATGCGGTCAAGCATTTCATCTTTAGTAGAAAGATATTTTTCCTCTTCCGGCAAATACATTGTATAACCTAACGCTCCTTTGGTTCTGGGAACGATAGTAATTTTTTGAACAGGTTGGGCGTTTTTAGCAAGAGCCGTTGCCAAAGCATGGCCTACTTCATGGTAAGCTACTATCCGCTTCTCCTTTTCGGACATAATTCGGTCTTTCTTCTCCTTGCCGGCTATGATTATTTCAACTGCTTCCATCAAATCTTCTTGGGCTACTTCTTTACGATTAAGTCGAACAGCACGTAGAGCAGCTTCATTTATCATATTAGCCAGGTCAGCACCGGCAGCACCGGGAGTAGCCAATGCAATTTTTCTCAGTTGGACAGATGCCCCCATTTTCACTTTTTTTGCATGTACTTGCAAAATATCTTCCCGACCTTTTAAGTCCGGTAGTTCTACATTTATTCGCCGATCAAAACGCCCCGGCCTAAGCAATGCTTTATCCAAAATTTCCGGTCTGTTTGTAGCCCCAAGGATAACTACGCCCTTAGAAGAATCAAAGCCGTCCATTTCAGATAACAGTTGATTAAGAGTTTGCTCTCTTTCATCATTGCTACCAATTTGATTATCTCGACTTTTACCTATAGCATCTATCTCGTCAATAAAAATGATACATGGGGCGTGTTGATTAGCTTGCTTAAACAAATCGCGTACTCTGGAAGCACCTACACCAACAAACATTTCCACAAAATCTGATCCTGACAGGGAGAAAAAGGCTACGTTAGCTTCACCGGCTACTGCTTTAGCTAAAAGCGTTTTACCCGTACCCGGTGGGCCAACAAGCAAAGCTCCCTTAGGCTGTTTGGCTCCTATTTCTGTGTATTTATCCGGATTATGCAAAAAATCAACTATCTCTGTTAGGCTTTCTTTTGCTTCTTCCTGGCCTGCCACATCTCCAAAAGTTACACCTGTCTTTTTTTCCATATACATTTTTGCATTACTTTGACCAATGGACATAAAGCCGCCCCGACCTCCCATTTTGGAGGCCAGGGATCTAAATAACAACATAGAAAGCCCATAGATAATCAGAAGAGGTATTACCCACTGCAAAACAATATCTAAAACCACATTGTTATTGCTTACAGGTGCAGAAAATTCTACACCATGAGCAGTAAGCAATGATACCAGCTCAGGATTTTCTACCCATCCGGTATAGTATTGTCCGGAATGTACTTGCGTAGGAGCCTGCGCGGCAAGCCGTTGGTCTGTCTGTAACCTTACTTGATCCAAAAAGCTAAAAGGACCTGTAGGAACAACATCAGATTCATAAAGAGTAGAGTCCGCCTCTGCTGCACTTCTCTCTGCGATACTTCCGGGAATATATCCTTCTTGCATTGTAATTATCAATCGGTCCGGTTGAACTTCTACCCGCTCAACATAACCAATTTGCACTAACTCCAAAAATTCGCTGTATGGAATGCGTATAATTGAACCACTAAAGAGTGTTTGCAACAACATGTTAATGAAGAAGGTAACAAGCAAAGCGGTAATTAAAATCATCATAAATCCGCCCGGTTTCCTTCCTTGTGGGGAATCTGATCCTTTATCGTTCATTTATTATCTCCTAAATAAAAGGTTTTTGCTTTCCGGTACAGAATAAATTTTTTTATAATTTACTTATAGCACTAAAAGTGCCCGCTAGGGATTTATACAGGTTGTTATAAATAGGATAATGTTTTTCGTAGCGAGCCACTGCTTCAGGATCCGGTGTAAAAGATTGGGTAACAGAAATCAATTTGTTGCAAGCATCCTCTACACTAGTAAAAGCTTTTGCCCCTACTGCTGCCAAAATAGCTGCACCAAAGGCCGGGCCTTCGTCGCTGTTAATTTTATCTACACGTAAATTTAGTACATTAGCCATAATTTGACACCATAACGGACTTTTGGCACCACCACCAATAATTCTTGCCGATGTACAAGTTACGCCCATATTTTTAATGGCTTCTAAATTATCGCGTAAGCTGTAAGCTACACCTTCCAGTACTGCTTGTGTCATGTGGGATCGATTGGTATAAGTAGCCATACCCACAAAAGCACCACGAGCATAAGGATCATTGATAGGAGTACGCTCTCCACTTAAATAAGGCAGGTAATATACTGTATTATTCCCTAAATCTGAAGATTTAATGGCAATTTGCTCTTGTGAATAGTCTTTAGTACCAAGTATATCTTCCAACCACCATTTAGTTGAGGCGGCAGCACCTAAAGTTACGCCCATCATATGATAGCGTCCATTAGAATGACAGAATGAATGCACAGCACTTGTGCCTCTATCTACTGCAAATTCATCACCGGCTACAAAAACTACACCACTTGTTCCAATTGAAAGAGAGCACATGCCGCCCGAGACAGTGCCGGTTCCTACAGCTCCCACTGCTTGGTCGCCACCACCTATTACTACAATAGTTTTTTCTGAAAGCCCTGTCTCTTGTGCAGCTTGTGCGGTTACTGTACCTATAGCAGCACTAGAGGGATATACTTTAGGCAATCGACCTTCTTTAAGTCCTGCGATATCCAGCATAAAAGGAGACCAGGCTCTTTTGCTTACGTCTAACAGCAAAGTGCCGGAGGCATCAGATTCGTCAGTGGCAAATTGGCCTGACAATTTGTAAGCAAGATAATCTTTTGGCAACATGACCTTTGTTATGCGCGCAAAAAGTTCCGGCTCATGCTCTTTCATCCATAGGATTTTAGGTAATGTAAAGCCCGTTAAAGCAACATTTGCCGTATGTTCAATTAATTTGTCTCGTCCTATCTCATTATTAAGATAGTCGCATTGAGAGCCGGTGCGCTGGTCGTTCCATAGCATAGCTCTGCGTAATACTTTATTTTCTTCATCTAAAACTACCAATCCGTGCATCTGCCCACTAAAAGATACAGCGTCTATGTCTTTAAATTCTGAAGTTAGTTCACACAGACCGTCAACAGTTTGCTTCCACCAATCATCAGGGTCTTGCTCTGAATCGTTTCCACTTTGATATAAGGGATATTCTCTTGTGACAATTTTTAAAATTTTGCCTGTTTGATCCATTGCAAGTATTTTAACCCCACTTGTACCTAAGTCAATTCCTACTGTAATCATTGATTATCCTCCCGTAGCATGAAATTTATAGTGAAGAAAGTATAATCAAAGGTACAGCAAATTGCAAATTGCCCACCGGAATTTTTTGAACAGGCTCATAGCCTAATCATGCTAGATCTGCCCAATTTTAAAATGATATGCAAACCCTTCTGCTGTTACTGCAAACTCTGCAAATTCTCCATTATGAAAGCAAATAATATGTTTATTTAAAACAATGGCAACTTTTAATAATGCATCAAAATCTTTAACAGGAAAGATGAGAAATTGCGAAAGGGGCAAAGGCATACCGGATAAAACAATTTCATTAGCATATTTTTTAAATATCATGTCAATTTGCCCTTGGTTCTTATTAGGATTGGCAGTAAGCTTTTTTATGCTAACAAATAAGCCAAAAGTGCCAATTGCAAAAATTGCAACAAAAAAGATAATAACCGGTAATGTGGCTTGTGTTGGAGAACCATTCAAGTTTGCCGAATTATCGAATGTAGTGGTACCGGTAGCCACAAGAGTATAAACTTCACTTGAGAGTGGTACTCTATAACCTCGTGTTATTGATTCGCTTATCCCCCAATCAGGTACAATTATGTTATATGTAAAATCAATAAAAACTTCCGCAGAAAAACTCCGTGCGTTATGAGTAGTCAAACCCTCGCCGGTTTCCATTTGCTGAATTTTAGCTTCTATAAAATCCAAATAAAGGTTTATATATCCCCCGGGATAAATAGTATAAGTGTGCGTTGGCAAATTTATTTCGCGGCCACTGTAACTTCCGCGTGTGTTTGATAAAGGATAATAGGACTCAAAAACGGTTGCTCCTCCATCTGCTGATGCTATATAGCGTATGACCAAACGTTTTATGGATGTATAACTGTAATAAAACTCTACATATTCACTAAGTTGAGCTGAAAAACCGGTATCCACCTCAATGAAATCTGTAAAAGCCATGATAAAATGCAAGTTTTGAGGGATAGGGTTATCCGGGAATATATCATTATCCAAATAAAACACCCGAAAGTCCATGTTGGCTCTGCCGGATAAACCAACATTTACATCATCCTGCAAGTGCATTGCCAAATAATTAAAAGCAAATAAAAGCACAAATAAAATAGCCAGAGATGAAAAAATAACTATATATATTTGAGGTAATTTAGAAAATTTCATTAGTGTCACACTCGCTTCACTTTAAAATGTCTAACCAAATGGCCTTGTAACATCACGGATAAATATATGCGGATATCCGATAAATGGTAAAAATGTATGTGCAATGCCTAAAACATCTTTTTGTGCCACCGGAAACGGATCAGGGAAGTCATTAGCATCTCCCTTGGTTATATATTTCCTGTCACCATCAATTCCATATGTAAAATCAATAACCCTATGGATATACTCAACTCCTCCATGGCTTGTAAAGTGGATAACATCGCCCTTGCTTATTCTAACAAAAGCCTCGCCCTGCGGTACTCTTTCTATAAAAACCATACTACCACGGTCAAAAGCCCCGGTCATAGAACTTGTTAAAACTACAATTGGATAAAAAGGTAACATTCCTGTAAAAAAAGCTGCAATAATACTTATCACCAACGTTGTAACAATATATCCATGTCGTTTTTCATATTTTGCTGCCCGTTTTTCACACGTTTGTTGAGCATTTCTGTTTAATATAAAATGGCATATGACCGCTGAAAGAAATGCCAATCCGCAAATGGCAAGGGACATAGTAAGTGGTGTTATAGCCGGCAATATCGGCAAAAGATATGGTGACATAGTATAAGCAAAACTTATTGTAATAACCGATATAAAGCTTCCTTTTACTGCAAAAAAACTTGCCGCAACACTAATAACAATAGGTTTAAAAACAGATTCAAAGAAAACTGCCAAAACAATTGCATTGCCGTTAAACAGTAGATGCAAAGCATTCATATGTCCATAGGCAAGGGTAATTGTTAATGCAAAAATGATCCCCATGCGTTCTTGTATATCAGAATTTTTTATAAGTTTATATCTAATAAGCTCCCCAAAAAATATAATTGATCCACGCTCCCAAAGGCTACGCATAACAACCGAAAAACTTACTGTCATAATATTAGTTCCTGCACCAACAAGGAATGAAGCTACCAATATAAAAATCCCAAACGTTACAACTAATAAAATGGCAAGCATATTTGATTCATAAGCTTTATGTACAGGGCGTAAGTCACGACCCATGAAGGTGTATACTGCTATTGCAAGCATAATATATATAGCCGGACGTAGTGCCAAATTATAAAAACGTATAACATCAAATGAATTTATGGCTATTATAAAAGTAGTCTGCATGGATATTAATATAACGCATGTTATCACAGTAAATTTAAGGCTATTTGTCCATCTTATCCACATAACTCTTACCCTCTAAAAAACCGGAATGGTAATGCAGTAAAAAAGAAAACCGCTTACCATTCCGGTTATAGTCCCTTAATTAATAAACCTGTCCATTTAATCGTTTTCGTTTAATTAAGAAGCTGGTGCATAATCAAATGTAATTGCAAGAGATGCAGCAAATGCATCTTCGCCACCTGTAGGGAATGTAAATCCTGCCGGTATAGTACCATCCCACATAACCATTGCGGTCATTTGTGTGGTTTCATTTGGAGGAAGCACTGTATTTACAAATCCTCCGGTTGATAAATCAACCATCAGTCCAAAATCGGCGGCACTAACGCCGGAAAGTGCAGTATTAACCCATTCAGCATTTGCCCCTGTAATGATAACAGGGTGGAATGAATGATTTCTTACCGATGCTGTAATTGCAGCAAATCCTTCTTCAAAGAAAGTCATTTCCCATTCGATGCGCTGAGCAGTTCTGCCACGCTCACTTACAATACCAGCTGAATGTATAGCACCAACTTCAAACCCTGCCGGGACAATAGGCATAAATTCAAAATCAGGACCGGCTACAACATTTTCCCAAACCACATATAAATTATCAGGTGCAGTAATATTTACTGTACCTGCAATATCAATTATGCCCGGAGTAAAAGCAAATGCAGAACCCGTAGCAAAAACAAGCATGAATGTAATCACTAAACCTATGAGACGTTTCCTATTTTTTAAATTATGCATGTTTTAAATCTCCTCTCAGTTGTAACCTCTACATTTTAGAAGTTCTATTAAAGTTTGCGCCCATCTGTTCATCTGTAAAAATTATTGTAAATGGGCGCAACTTTTTAAACGTGATGTGATTATTTGGTATTATCTTGGAACAAGATTATTCATTGCTGTACGAAGATCATTATAATGTCTGCAAATCAAGGTTATGTCTCTCATGTTACTATCATTAACAAGATTTATTGCTGCTATTAACCTCATTTGAAACATTCCCCAGTTGCCTAAAAAGTCGGCTTGCACCATTGTCCTTGCTTCTGTAACAAGTTCATTCAACCTATCGATTGCCGGTCTTACAGTTACCGTAACCTCTTTAGTAGCCGTAACTCCTGCTTCGTTTGTAACAGAGTATTCAATTCTCCAAGTTCCTACTTGGTTGCCATCAAATTCACCTGTAGGGTTCCCGGATGGGTCAATAATCCGAGATATAATGACCAGATTAGAGATATCAACAATTGGGTCATATGCTGTAACGCCATCCATTAAGTTGATTGAACTACATGAACTGCACCCATTAATCGTACAACCATTCTGCCAAACCACACGGTTTTCCGCTATAATAACAGGATCTTCCGGAATAATTAAATCCAACTCAACACCTACTACAGCAACTTCAGATCTGAGATTCATAATTGGCGTGCTCATTGTCCTATACTGGAAAGCAAAGGATTTCCAAGCTGTTTCTCCGGTCATTGTTACAGGTGCGGCATTGGCTCTTATTACTACGCTAAGTGTAGCATTAGGCGGCAGTTCAAGGTTAGGGAAGTGAATTCTGTAGGATTGACCAACATCCCCTTGGTTCCATGGTGGGGTTTCTTGCCAGCCTGCTCCACTATTCCACTGATTTGGGCTAAAATCGCCAAGATGGATCATATACCCAATTTCCACTTCGTCCAATGGTATTAACACACCATTAACCCGTGCTTCCACAACATCAACAAAGTCTATACCAAAGTTACTTTGTCTTGGAATATTAGCATTAATCATAACGCTATCGTTAATGTGTGGCATTCTTCCAATAAGTGTTACATTGTTGTATGAGCCCGGGGAAGTATTCTGCAATACCAAAGTATAATCAAGGTTTTCTCCCCAAATGCCGGGCATCAAGTTGTTTTCGTGATTGTTTCCGCTTGCGGAATAACGGCCTTGAGCAACTTCTATATGTGCCAAAGTGGTATGAACACCCACAATAAACACACTGGCAAAGGCTTCCAAAGCATTTCCATCTTGCGTTACTCTGCCCCTTACAACCCTATTTCTGTTAAAATCCTGAACCGGATTTGGAATTAGGTTTGCAGTAAAGAATAATGGGTCAGCGTTACCGGACAATTGTGCCTGTGAGAATAACTCAATTCTTGCACTTCGGTTAGGTTGTAATCTAAATTGATCACCACTAAGTTCCAAAGTAACAACATGAGATAAAGGCGCAAATGGATCCGGATTGTCTATAACATTCACGTTTTCCATCGGAATTGGAATAGGTGCTTGCGCAACTCCATTGATAATTGGTATAAAACGTGGGGCTAAGTCCGGTTCTCTATCTGTTCTTAGGTCAAGAATATGAAGGGAAGGCATAACCACTCGTACTGTATAGTTTTCCAATGCAACATGTGTGGTATTAAGCGACCCACCGATGTTATCAATCGTAACACCCAGTTTAAAACCATCGGTTCTTTCTGCTCCATGTACAACACCATTAATGGATGGTGTAAATGTTAATGGGCTATTTGGAGTATTGTTAACCAGCCTTGTATTACCCAATACTTGCAACCTAACACCCGGATATATTACTTGCGGAGCAAACGAATGAACTATCGAGTTAGTTGAAAATCCACTGTTTGCAATCCGATTAGTTATATTAGCTACAGTTGTCATGCTTTCGCCTTCGCGAATTGGGGTGCCATTATTGTATAGCCCCGTTACTTCCACCCTATAGCTAAACTCTATCACTGAGTTGGCAGGAACAATTACATTTGTCCATTCAGCCCTAGATAGGATGTTATTAAAGTTAGAGCCTGTATCACCTGCAAATTCGATAAACCTCATGCCACCCGGGATCATAACGTAAGTATCTGTAGCAACCTCTGCGTTACCATTATTAGTTAGTCGAACTGTAAATGTTATTTCTTCTCCAACAAAAACTTGACGACCCGGAGGAGCAGATATAAGTGTAGCTGTAAGGACAGGTGCTTGCACTCTCAAATCTACTGTATTTGCCAATGTTCCATCAACTATTGCAGTATTGTTGCGTACAACCGTTCCGTTTTCAAGCATTTGAACCCTAACTTGATATGAAACCAGTACATACTCTCCTGCCGGAATGCTAGGCAGATTCCATGTTATTATTCCATACCCATCTACCGTTCCATTGTTGCTTATAGATGTAGGTACAAGAGTCATACCGTTAGGTATTTGGTTAGTAACTACTGCTACGCCGAAATGATCCCCAACATTTTCTACCCTAATAGTGTAGGTAACTTCATCACGGTATCTGATTGTATTGATAGCCGGATCATCGTTTACTTGAGCTGAAAGTACACCTCTAAATTCTGATGCCAATATTACAACAGTAACTTCGTTAGTTCTTGCACTGCCATAATGCGCTGAACTTCTTATGATTTGACCATTTGGAAGATTTTGCGCTGTAACAGTGAAGCTAAGCTGTACACTACCGCCATTACGTGGCACTACTACTTGATCCCATACAATAACATCATTGGAGAATTGACCATTGCTTGGGATAATGCTGTCAAGTACCAAGTTAGTCCCCGCAGGTACTTGGTTTGATACTACAACGGTTCCATCTACCGGGGCAGTGTTAGTTAATGTTATGGTATAGGTTATCTCATCCCCGGCAGTTACTTCATATACATTAGCTTCTAATACACCACTAATGTCTGCCAAAGGCACATGATGAACGATAGCAGCCGGTATTGTTTCCCTACCATGTACCCATGGAGCATTACTGATTTGTGCGCCATTGGAGATGTCATTGTTTACTGTTACAGCAAAGCTTAGGACAATCTCTTCCAAAGGAGCAATTGTTAAGTTCCATGTTATTACGCCGTCCACAACATTAGCTACGTGGCTTAATGAATTAGAATTTAGCGTGGTACCTGTTGGTATAGGGTTTACAACTGTTACATCTACATCAATTCCACCACTGTTGTTAATAGTAATGTAGTAGGTTATTGTGTCACCCGGTAACACCATTTCGCCGGGTTCAACAACAGAATCTTGGGTCGCAGTGACACTTGGGGCTTGAACCACCAAATAAACCATGTTGGTTCTTCCTAAACCAAGACCTATTTCTCCGCCAAAATCAATGTCAGGGTCTACTAGATCGTCAATTTTGGCATTATTGAAAATAGCATCGTTAGGGATAAGTGTTCCTTGCTCCGGAGGAGGAATATCCAGAGACGGATCAAAGCCCACTGTAGCCGTAAATGTCAGCCTGACTTCGCCGGGTATATTGTTAATTTCTCTCTCAACTAAAATGTCTTCCCATATGATTGTGTTGCCAACCAATGTACCGCCATGAGATATATTGCCTATATTATGAAGCAATTGGCTTATTTGGTCTTCAATTCTAACAAGCCCCATACCTTCACCTATGTTTCTTACTATAAGCATATATTCCACTACTGTCCCCACTGTAACAGGGATACCGGGATTTCCAAACATATCAGTAACAGAGTCAGAATTAATAAACTCTCCGCCATTTACAGAAACCCACTTGGTTGCAAATATTTCCGGTGGACGTGTGTTAAATACTAGTTCATTGGTGTACCTTCCGGCAATCATAGCCACATTTTCTACACTGATACCATTAGCGATATCGTCGTCAACTACCACTGTAAAGGATTTGGTTAATTGACCCGGTTCACCTGAATCATAAGCATCCACATGCACAGTCCAAAGCAATACATTATTATTGTCCGGATCTATATCGTTACTACTTTGTAGTAATGTTGTATGAAGAGGAATTTGACTCCATATATATGTCCTGCCTCTTGACAAACCAAAATTATATGCTGTCAAATCGTACGTTATAACCGTACCACGATCTACAAAAATCGTTTCAATCTCCTCAGGAGTAGCAGAGCGGCCATCAATCTCTACAAAATCAACTTGTACAGGTTCTCCGTTATCCATCCCAACGATATGACGCCCAATATAGATGTTCCTTCCAACAGTATCTACAAACCTAGCTGTTCTTGCACCAAATATCTCTGCTAACGGTACAAAATGGGACAACACTGCCGGATAAACACTTATTGGTTGCAAGTTCACCAGTGGTATATCGAAGTCCAAAGCGGGAACTTCTACTACTGATGGAATACTATCAATACGAGAACCGTTTATCATTTCATCAGATACTTCCATTATGAAAGTAACAGATGTGCGTCCGGCTTCAGACCAAGGCATTAGGCGTGCTGTTGCATGTGTATTAGCAACACTGCCTATAGCTATATAGATTGTCTCGTTACCATAGTCATCCACTACCGGGCCAATTACAACCTGCCCGGTTGCATCCGGAAGCAAACCTCTGCCTGCATAAGATGACGGAACCGGAACAGCCGACCAAACAAGCACATCAATAGTTGCGAAAAACGGCACATTATGAACATCGAATTGTCTGACAGTACGTCTTTCTACTACAGGAGGATGCATCCAAGGGTTTAAAGACCCATCATCCGGATTTACCATACCTGCAAATGTCATACCTTCCGGTATAGGAATAGCGATTTCAACATAACCATCTGCACCACCGGCGTTAGCCACTTCAACAGTGTAGGTAATTTCATCGCCGTGCCTTACTCTACCCCGTACCAGACTATTACTAATACTTGCACCATCTTCAATATGCAGAGGATCAGATTCTTGTCTGGCTACAAAAAGGGTTCTTTGTACATATACATCAACTTGATTAGACCTTCCCATACCTGCCATTTCGTTAATATCCAGGTAAGGGAAATCATGCAATGCATGGTTTGGTATTTGTTGACCTTGGTCCGGATCTCCTATTACCTGAACGTAGAATATGATTTCTACAGGATCAGTAATAGTAAAATTCAAACCGGATACGGTTGTATCATCAGCATTAGGGTCGTTTCTTCTGTGAATCCATGTTCTTGGGTCTGCTTCATTTTCCCTGTCATATAACATACCATGAATGAATGCTGTACCCGGATCAACCCGTATAGAATCCCACTCAAGCCAAGTTATATTGTTGGAATCAATGTTAAGACGACCTCCAAGGCCACGAGGATCTGCTATTGTACCCCTGTTGCCAATTGCACTAATTGCCTCAACTGTCACTCCGTCTATGCCTATTTGAGCTTCAACTACACGCAGTAAACTGTTGATTTGATCACGAACCATAACTGTACCGGCACCAAAACCTGCATTACCCAACGAAATTTTATATGGGAATACTTGGCCATGGTTTACAAATATCTGTTCATCAGGGGTTGGAGTATGAAGCCCCGTAATCCAATCCGTTGATTGAACCCATCTTAGCTCACCATCTTCTACGATTCCCACAAATTTTTCAGCTACAATAGCCGGCCTTGCTATCTCGTGGAAAACGGAATTGGTTCTCCTACCATTTACATAGGCTCTGTTTTCAATCAATAGCTGAGTATATCTGTTTAAGGTTAATCTCTCTAAATCAACTTCAGCCCTAACAGAAAAGCTCAGTGTAACTTCTACGCCTTCAGGAACTTCTACAAAGTTCCAGTATAGATGATTACCATCAAAGCCCATCGAATCAACATTAACAGGCGCATGATCTGATCGTGTTATATGCGGACCGTCAACAAGCTCTGTTCGTCCTACAACTGCACGAATTTCATCCGGTAAAAATCTATCTTCATATCTACGTACTGTTATATCCGGCAAACGATCTACAACATTAACAAATCTTGATCTGTTTGTAGAATCATCCGGAATTGCACCCGGCGGAATTGATAGGGTAATAAAGTATTCTATAATGTCACCATTGCTAATTACAGATGCATTGCTTGGATAGTGCCAATTGAGCCTTCTTGTTGCTTCATTTACTCCATCCCAGGGAACTGTAGAGTATTTTTCAAAACCTACAATGCTGGGAGTGACAACGTCTCCGGGCTGGACAGGTGGTAATGGATCACCCGGTATCCACGGCGGTCCGGGTCGACCCGGAATCCGATCTACATATCCGGGATCCCAGTCCCATTCCCAATATCCCAGATCCCAGTCCCAGTGTCCGGGAGTCCAAATCCACACGCCCGGTGTACTTATAATCATACCAGGGTTTCTTATTGTCCATGTTCCGCGTGGTCTTGAAATAACAACTCGATCATGTCTATTAGTGCCACCGTTGCTATATACAAACTCCCAGCTTCCACCATGCCCTCTATCGTTAGTCCAAATCCCACCACCACCGCGGATAACTTTACCACCACGTCGGATTACTCTACCGGGGTTATAAATAACAAACACATTATTTATGATTATAGAACCCTCTAATATCTGTTCATTTACTTCTACGTCATAGGTTACAACTATAGAATTGTAATCATAGTATTCTGTATAAGGCCCCAGATGTACAACCCAAGCCAAATATCCATTATTATAAAAATATCTATCCGGGTTATACCTATAATCATCCGGCTCGAATGCTAGTTCAGTATCAGGATCTGTACCACCATATCTAAACCCACCAAGTCCTCCTATTATTTGGTCTGATCCTTCAACAAAAGTTGTGTGTCTTGAGATTCTATCTTCGATCACCATATTTCTTGCAGTAATCGGCTGTTCATTAACCATTGCTATAGCATAACTAATGATATCTCCCGGGTTAGGTTCGACAAGGCTACCATCAGCCCTTACAGTAAGGTTATTTACCTTCGTAAGGCCTATGCCTCCTGAGCCCGGTCTTCTATACACAATCCTGTGTATTACTCCATTAGAGCCATTTCCATTAAGGAAGCCTTGGTTTATAACCAAATCACCATAAATTTCTTCATGAACAGGGTTAACCATAGCTGAAAACCTTAATTCTGCACGCTCGCCTGGTTTTAGTCCACCTTCCCAGGTAATTGTCCCGGAAGTTGAGTCGTAAGACCAGCGCAACCCGGGTAAATTCATAGAACCTGCCGGAGACGTGAAAATCCTATTTGCATCAATTGGATTAGCAGTATTAACCGAAGATACTATATTTCCGCTACTATCAAGTATTACTGCTGAAATAGTATTTCTTATATCGAAACTGCCAAACGCATCAACCAGATTATAGTGAAGTGTATCGGTAACTGTGAATATGTCCGGAGCACTTGTGCTACTGTTTTCTATGCGCAAGGTATAATCAATACGCTCACCGGGCTGCACAAATGGGTCATTTCTATTTTCGGCTATACCGGTTTTAACAAAAGTGGAGTCACTTCTTATAACAATATGCTCTACTCTGTTGGTGATACTATCCACGGCTCTATATGAACCGTCCGGTAGCCTAAAATTGCCCATAGCTTTGCTATAGTGGTCAATAATCCTCACGTCTGTATGTGGCGGTACTTGTACTATTACATCTACAGCCAGCACAACAGGTGCGTTCATATTAGCAGTGGTTCTTGGTAAATGAACTTGATTCCAGTTAATCGTATATCGTGGAACATTCATTCCTTGATATCTGACAACATCCTGAGAGGTTGTTATTTCCCCTATATTAATATCAATAGCAGCAGGGCTTGCAGTATTTACAATCCTTATAGAATCTGCTACAGGGCTTACAAATAACGGAAGAACGCTAACAACATCCACCACTGAGCGACTACTTTCTGACCATAAGGTAATATAGTACGTTAACCTTTCACCGGGGCGTACTACAGTTGGGCCAAATGGGTCAAATGCGCCTGTACCATCTCTACGGTGATCTACCCCGTTAGAAAGGTGGCTTGGCATACCAACAATGTAGGTGTTATCGTTTTCATCCAATATCCAAGGATATGGAACCAGCGGCCCGTTTGGCCACAATGTTTGATAACGTCTTTCGTCATTAGGAACACTATCATCAAATCTAAACCTTGGATGTGCATATGGACGGTTAGCGGATTGAGCTATTGTCACCCTTGGGATAGGTGAAAAATGATAGATTGTACGTGAACGGAAGCGATTAACCCACGCTGTGTATTCAATTCTAAATCCATCGTATACTCGACCTACTTCTACTGCAAAAGCAAAACGCATAACAGATCTTGCAGGAACTTCCATGAAGAAAACAACGCCATAAACCCATTCGCCGTTTTTGTCATAAAATCCTCTGCCTTCTGTTTCAAAATATTCATCAGATGATATAGGAACTCTTCTTACGACATTACCATCCTCGTCATGCCAATCTATTTCATTTCCATCTTCGTCCAGCATCACGATATAGGCTCTATCGCGTATCAATTCAGTTAATGCCGGAATTTCGCTAAATATTATAGCTATACCATCATCGTGACCAGAGTTTGCAATGTCTATGAAGTAGTAGATTGTATCGCCTTCTTCTACCCCATATCCAAACAAGGTAACTTCTTCGATATTCCTCATCGCTTCCGGATCAGCGGATAGGGTAAAGCTAAATATCGGTCGTACTACCATATGGCGAACGGTATTTGAAAACATATCGTTTCTGCCATCAAGCAGATCTGTTAATACAGCGAAGTTAAATATCTCCTCTGTATCATTGATATTTACGCCGTCCGGGTGCCTTGGGAAATCGCCATCATCACGAGGATCATTTACAATAGGGCCGGAGTCATTACCATAACCACTATCGTTTGGATTTCTTCCCATCATAAAATTGACTAACGCTTGAAACTCTTCTTCGCCAAAAACTTCAACTGCAAAAACCAATTCTACAGCAGGTACATCCGGGTCAATCCCTGCAAGTGCCGGCACTGCTACATCGTTCCATGTAAGGGTTTGAGATGTAGTACCGGAACGTGCCGGTGCTGGGCCATCAACTATACCTCCAAACATTACGCCCGGTGGCAATTGGTTTCTAACACGTACACTTCCATCTGCCAAACCTTGGTTTGTAAGTGTAATTGTATAGGTGATTATTTCGCCCAAGCCAACCGGTTGAAATTGGTGAGGTCTGTTAGGTATTTCAATATAGTCTCTGTCTCGCTCTGTCACGGCTGATTGCGCAATTCTTACATCAGCCATAGGTAAGAAGAAGTCTACTCTATTAGTAGCCTGACCATTTACACTTGCTTGGTTAGCAACATTGAAGCCGTTGCGTAAACCTTCGTTAACTCTAACTCTAAAAGAAACACTTGTAGTGCTTGGTTCATAAATCGGATTACCATACTCATCATTTCCTATAAAGGTAGCGGGATCAAGTACGATATCATCCCAAGTTAATGTACGGTTAGCCGGGTTAAATCTTCCGCCATGTGTAAAGTCATCAACAAGCGTAGTTCCATAAGGAATCAGGTCTATGATCTCAACCGAACCGGAACCTTGCCCAAAGTTAAATACATTGATTGTGTAGGTGATGTAATCGCCCTCAAAAACATAGGTGATAGTTCTACTATCAACATCTGCATCTAAATCCGGGTCAAAAATGATAATACTGCCGCCTTCTTCAATTTCAAATACGTTATTTGTACGTTCTGCAAGATCACCATAATCATTCAAATGTTTGATAACGGCTGATTTTCCTTGTCCTAAAATTGGCAACGGCAGAACATGATAAACCATTTGCGTGTTTAAATTATTGACATACGATATTTGTTCCAGCCTATATACGTCAACCATGTTCCCTAATGTAACTTGGAAGGAGAAGTCAATGGATTCACCTGCCGGTACATCCACTACATATTCTATAAATTCGTCAGTTACAGTAAGATTAGCAACATTAACAAGTTGCCCGTTTACTAAAATAGTGCCCAATGTAGTTCTTTCCGGTATTGAAGCAACAATGTGTGCTTGTCCTACATAATCACCTGCATTATTTACAGTAATGGTATATGTTACTACACTACCGTTGCTTACAGTAGAACCTATTGGAGGGTTAGCTTGTAAAAGAAAATCCAACTCCGGAACAATAATTCTATGAGATATTGTGTTAGAGAAGCTTTCCGTTCCAAGCACATCCAATATAGCACGACTGTTTAATACTTCATTGTTAACTCGCGTTGTAACTTCTACATCAAACATCAACTGTATTACATCGCCTGCTGACATAAATATGTCACGCCAGGATACTGTGGATTGGTTAGTTATAGGGATTCTATAATACGGTACACCGTTAATAGTAGCCGTAAAGCTGTTTGCATCCGGCAAAACACCTGAAGGTATTACATTGAATACATTTACTAAAGCGTTACCCTCTCCTGTGTTTTCTAGTGTTATTGTGTATGAGATGATGTCGCCGGGTCTGACTCTTTCATCATCAAAGTCATTATTTGATACACCGGTTTTAGAAATTTCAACATTTGCAACGGGAGTACGCAAAGTCACCATATTGGTGAAGGTACCGTTAACCCTTGCAGTGGCAGAAATATCAAATCCGTTTGCCACATCATCATTAACTATGACTGTGAAACTAATACTCTCTGTAGCTCCGGCATTTAATGGTAAATCCCAGCCCAGTCCATGAGCACCCGGAGAGGCAGCACCTAAAGCAGCGTCAGCAGAGTACGATACTAAGGTAGTACCTGTTGGTATTAGCGAACTTACAGCTACTACTGTATGGCCTAAGCCTGTGTTTGTAACTGTAATGGTATAAGTGATCGAGTCACCTATTCTAACCATTTCGTACATTTCTCTGTCTGCCGACAATGAGAATTCCAGATTTGCCACAGGTGTAGCATGAGAAATACTTAGCGGTCGACCATCTACAGTTACATTACCTGTGATGTTAACGCCATCCCTTATGTCATTATTTACTCTAACCCAAAATGTTAGGCTAACGGATTCTTGACCTCTTAACATTAGATTCCATACTACAGGGTCATCTTCGTTGTCACGAGGTTCAAATCCCGGGTCAGCATCGTAGAATGTAGTCCAAGTTGGGATTATTCCTACTACTTCAACAAACTGATCTCCCCAGCCGGTGTTTTCGATTTCGATTGTGTATTCAATCAATTCACCTGCCGGTACCGGGCTTTCAGTTTCAGAAGTTAACCTTGCTGAAATACTTGATTGAAGAATTGGGATAACAGTATAAGTTTGAGAGCGGTTTACATGTTCTGCCGAACCTACTACAGGCAAAGCTGTAAATGTAACTTCACTTCTTATTCTGTTTTCGATAGTTGTGCCATTGGCTGCATCTAAAAATATCGTGTTGAACAGTGGTATATCCACATTAAGATTTTCTGCAAACAAGTTGACTATCAAGTCAAGGTTATCAATTTCTCGAAGCCTTGTTGCAGCTATACTACCGTTCCTATACAACCGATATGATTCATTATATTTAGCTAATCGGATTTCAAAGCCAACTATACGCCCATCTTCCGGCATAGGAGTAATTACTGCATCTTCTTCACCTTCAACTTGTACAATGGGGTTATCATAGGCATCAAACCATGTGTATCCATCTTGCGCCCCACCAACAACATACACCCCTCTAGGGAATGTTATTGTGTTTAGAACTACATATTCCCTTGTAAATATTGAGCCTGAATCACTATTTTGAGATCTAGCCCTTATTTGATAATTAATGTTTCTATCTAACGTACCGCTTGTTGAATCACCGGATGGTGGGATAATTGAAGCAGTGCCTTGATGTGTGCCATGTACTATGTCTGCATCATCCCAGCCAAAGGAACTTTGTACATTCAAAGTTGTACCATACATGGTTTGTTCGCCAAGCGTTCCATAGCCATAATCACTTTCAGGCATTAACACAAGCGTTTCGTTGTATGTTATACCATTAGGAAACATAAAGGTGAATGTTATGCCTGTTGCGCCTTCATATGCCCTGTATTCAATAAATCTGTTTGCTGTTCCATCGTCTCCAAATAGCCTAAACTCCATCAACCTAAAGTTAATAAAAATCCTTATAAGTCTATAACTTAAATCTCTTACATGATCAAAACCTTGACTGGCATCAGAGCCATTAAAATCTGTAATTATTACCCTGTCATTAGGTATTGGAATTATTACTGTTGCATACGCCGGCACAGGCATTCCATATATGCCATGAGTTGGTGCTGAAAACTCTGTTGATACATATACATGTATCTCGTCACCGGCATAATGAGGCCCTCCCGCTGCTGAAATACTTACTCTTAAATTTGATTCTGTTCCCTCTTCGTGACCACCCGGCCAAGCAGGATAATATGGGAGTACTAAACCCGGATAAACATAATAGGGGGGATAATATTCATCTTCCGGTTCTTCCTCGCCGGGATACTCATCTTCCGGCTCTTCCTCGCCGGGATACTCATCTTCCGGTTCTTCCTCGCTTAGATGTTCATCTTCCGGTTCTTCCTCGCTAGGATACTCATCTTCCGGCTCTTCCTCG
>Ga0123355_10002156_pt1 | contig 27773 bp, 14 predicted proteins | sample TergutEmb28metaG_3_FD_89872 | JGI IMG/M metagenome (GOLD analysis project Ga0123355, IMG submission 89872) | Embiratermes neotenicus P1 segment gut microbial communities from Petit-Saut dam, French Guiana - Emb289 P1 | ecosystem: Host-associated > Arthropoda: Insects > Digestive system > Gut ... | reverse complement strand
CCCGATCTAGCTCCGGCCGACTTTTTTTTGTTCCCGAGGATCAAGACCACACTCAAAGGACGCCGTTTTGATAGCATTGACGATATCCAAGCGGCCGTGACAACAGTTTTGAAGGAGGTTCCCATCGAGGCGTTCGAGAGGGCGTACCGGGCATGGGAGAGTCAGTGGAAAAAATGCGTAGATGCTCGTGGAGAGTACTTCGAAGAATATTAACAATTTTAACCGGTATTGTCAATAAATCTTTTTAAAAAAAATATATTTCATTACTTTTGGGACACACCTTGTATAAACTGACTATTCAGAAAAATTTCTTCAATCCAAACAGTAATACAAATGATGTAGCATGATGTAGCCAAGTTCTTTAGGTTTTGCTTGCCATCTCCTCTGTCAACTATTTACAGACCAAGTGCTTGAAATTTTAAAAATGAATGTGGACTCTGTTTAGCTCCCTGTGTCAAGAATCACTGTGCCTATACAGCCTGAAGTGTCATGTCCCACAAGGAACGTAATGTCAGATGTTCCAGATATGTGCTTGCTGGGACGGCACTACGACAGGTGCAGTGAGCAATTAGGTAATGGAACGCAGACCACGATCACAACCAAATACAGACCACACTGCTAACCCTATGTAACAGGATAGGAAACCTCACACATGCCAAGATGACACACTGGAGGTGTGTGTGCCACATTTGAAAGTACAACACAATAAATTATACAATGAGGATTATGGTGAACAGAAGCAGGCCACAGTGGTGCATATCATTACTTTCAGACTGATGGAATACAAGTGAAAATAAGACTGACATATGGAAATACAACTCAAAATATCTGAAAGGGCTAGAAAAAAATAAAGCAGTGTTCAAATATGTAAAAAATAATGGACATAAGAACAGAGAGGATTAAGGTAATGTCAACAGAGCAAATTTGTACCTGCGCATGTGGAGAAGGCATGCAGGCAAAAGGAAGGTTGTGCCTAAATCACTCTTAAGCCTGACATCAGATGGAGATGAGCGGCTTGCTCCATACCCCAGCTACTATACCCCCAGCATGCACTGAACAGGAGGCAGGGTGGGCACCACAGGCAGTCTGCACATTTTGGACAGGATAAAAATCTCTTGCACCATCAAAAATTGAACCCAGAAATGTCCAGCCCACAGCCCAGTCACTACAACGGCCATGCCATCACAGGTACAGGTCTGTACAAAACAGGACATTAGAAGTAAAACCAAAGAAACATACTTGTGAAATCAGATGGTGCATCCAGATACCAGAAGACACAGAGAGGAAAGTCAAGAACAGAAGGAAATCAACAAGGGAAGACAGAACAGACTGCAGATTTTCCATACACTGTTCAGTATAAAATGGAAATAAAAAAAAAAATGCAAAAAAAAAAAAAAATAAGAATAAATTTTTCTTTTTAAAACAATAAAAGCTGACATAAAAAAAGGGTTTTACACATTTTATGGCAATCCAACTTAATTTTTACATAAAAAATTTTAAAAAAACAATTAAAAAAAAAAAGAAAAAAAAAAAAAAAAAGCAAAAAAAAAAAAAAATAAGAATCAATATTGCTGTTCATAACAGTACAAGCTGACATGAAACAAGGGTATTACACACTTGATGGCAATCCAACTTAATTTCTACATGCAAGATGTTTAAGTAACTCAGTCACCAAAATTCCCATGCAATTAACACACACCTTGCCCCAATAGTACTTTCACACTTCCAAGGGTTTTCACACCTCAGAAGCATGAAAGTCTGTAATGCACAACAGAACTCTCCCCCATTTAATACAATGTAGTATCAAAATCTTCAACAGCTTCCTAGTCATTCAATTTGTTACCAATACATGGTAAAAAAAAATAATGCTCTCAGTTCATGAAGAGTAATCGCTGAGGTCTTTTCAACCAGGAATTAACTCCAAGTTAATCTGTTGAAATGTGAAGTGAAAAATGACGTTTCATTCTAACTGTGCTTCCACACATTTCTACACGTGCATTTAACATGATGGTACAACATACTGACACACACACACACATATGTAATCCACAGGGTGAACAAATGTGGAATTTTTAAGTCTAATTTGTTGAATTTTTCCAACCTATGTCTTAAGAGCGTTCCACTCTATAAGCTACCGCAAGTTGGACATCAAAACTACAGTATATACTTACAATTTGTTCAGTGGTCAGATCAAACAGTTTAGGTCCTAGAATGGCTGGAGCAAAGAACCTCAGAAAGATGAAGCCAGATATCACAGAGTATCTTACTTCTTTGTTGTCTGGAAAGAAAAATCAAATCCACACTTTCAGCACAATGTAACATAACACAGCTCTGACAGTCACTGAAAACAGTGAACACTTGTACCACCTGCTGTTGGCACTGTGCACCGCAGTCAGCATAGTGACTTGCCTATGGACTGTACGATCTGGAATCCAAACTGCGGTCAGGGTCAAGACATTTTTCTCTTCTCCAAATGTTCGTTGTTCCAGTGCTGGAAGTTATGACATGAAGCTCACAACACACCTTCATCTAGTGCCACGGTCAAGAATGAGTGGAGCTGTACCTGCACTCTGCCCTATACGCCCCCCAAGCGTGCACTGCGGCCAACTTTACCTTTTAATGTATAATAAAGGACCAGGATTTTCAGACAATACTCAACCTGTGAGGGTGATGGTTATGGTCATGATGATCAAGCCAGCATAACATTTCATCAGCTGGTAGAAGAGTCATTTCTAAGTGTGCTTGAACCCTGAATTGTTATATGTAATTTCCCGAATGCGAGATTTAGATGTTTCAAAATTACAGTCACCAGAATGCACAAACCTATCCTTCCTGAGAAACTGATAATTGCTTAATCAGTCAAGAAACTCCCCTCCTACCAAAAAACTAAATGTTTCATTTCACCTCCCACTGATCCCTATCGTCCACCCCATCTGTTCACACCCTCACACACTATCTTCACCCAGTTCATCTTAGGTAATATCACAGGGTGGCAGGTTCAATTCTCAACACCTTGTAACATATGACATTTAAACAACCAAGTTCTCTGGGATGTGAAGCTGTACCATTGGGTGTGTGGCTCCCGTCATTTTGAAGGACTGTAGTGCCTTCATCGTCTACTGGGGCTGCTTGACTCTGAAGATGGAGGCATTACAGTCTATCAAAATGTCAGGAGCCACTCCCCATACAACACAGTGTCACATCCCAGAAGACTCCGACCGTCAGCAACACTGCTGTGAGAATCCAAAATCTAGTACTTACTGTACTGTTCCACTGTTGCATGACATCTGGTGTCAGGTAAGTCCCACACAAAATGACTGCACATGACTTACAATAAAGATTAGCAACATTACACTAAATCTAAAGGGGCAGTACCACACAGCATGATATCACAACACAGAGCACCCTTCGTGTCCCTGCACATGACAGATGCAATATATAAAAAGTGCGCATCTACCAGAACATCCTGCAACACTTACAGTGCTCAGGGGCACACTGAGAGCAACACTCTGTATTTTGCAAGTTAAGTCACAGTCACTATGTTACTGACAGAAACAAAATGGTACACACAACACAAATATATAGGACACTCAAATTTCAATATCATAACAAGCTAAACAATCCCAGTCATGTGACAGGGTACCACAACAGTCATGGAATGTTATCTGGTGGTGCTATCAGAAGGAACTTGTATTTTCATTTGACTACTACCACCTCTTAGGTTCCATGGAAAAAAAGTGTGATGCAATTACATGGAAAGGATGGTTGCAATAGGGACAGTTTGACATTTCCACGCACTATGGAGTATATAGAGTTCTTTATACAGGATAACTGACCTGGAAAATGCGTACTGGCTAATTTCTTGAGATCATGGAACATTTGGCACATGAGCACAGGGCAGTGGAGGGCTGATGTGGTGATAGCCTGGAAGATGTTCTCCACATACTCTTTGAGATTACTGAGGTTTGTCTCAATTGCTGTGAGATCTTTCACCCTTGTGGGATCTATCTCACAGGGTTTGTGCTCCTGGAACACCAGGTCTAGTGATGGTCTGAGAGTGTTGTGCAGGTAATGCAGACCTGCCAACTTCATTGCTTCATCCATCATCTTCGAGACAAGTGTGTTACCTCTAAATATCGTGTTGGCGTCCCTATATAAGACAGAGAGGAAAATGAACAATGGGAAAGAAACACATTAACAATAAAATTCTTAATCCACCACTCACTAATATGGCCCATGCAATGTGTTCCATCTGCAAGACTTTTAACTTCACACTTCTACTGTGCTAGTACACTGTCTCACCATGAAGAGAGGCCAGTGTTACACACGTTATGCCTTTGACCAAAGAATACATCTTATTTACTGATACAGATCAAGGATCTAAAAATAAGATAACACTGCAATCACAGGGACCGTCTGCCTTTAAAATGTTTGTCATGGCCGGCAGTGTACCATTACAAGGAGCATTTAAGGGGTTAATCCAGGTGGCAAGTATAATGCACAGGTCAGACACAAATGTGCATATGATTAAGTGGTAAGGCAAAGGCAACAAACTGAAGTGAAAGGCAGACTGAATACTGTGTATTAAGGGGCAACTGTGCTTATAAGTGGGGACTGTGCGATCTAGTAAGAATGTGGCTTGATATAGTAACTCTACCCCAAAAATTAAGGCATCATATTCAAGAATATGATATTCTGCAGCTAATATATCGTTTGTAGATGTGGTACACTTCAAGTACTTCAGCAGAATAGTAAGCTGAAATAATATTCATAATTAAAGTAAGCCAAAAATCTTACGTGACTTTGGAGATTTCCCATTTAGCGAGAGAGCGGATCATTGGCACAATCTGTCCATAATGCATGAAGATACGAACAAGAGGCTGTGCAGCATCCACTTTGCTTGGTACAATCTCTCCCAAGATATATGCAGCACTTGATGTGACAGGCTGATAAAAATGCAAAGTCAATGTGCAGTACAGACTGGCATCCTGACTTCATTTCAAAATTTGATGTACAGGATTATTCATGATTCCCTAACACATTTCACAAAATTGGTATACTTGAATGGCAAAAAGGACTCTAACATGCAACCTACAGATGGAAAGAGAAACTTCCCAATTTTTTTATACCTTCTAAGTGCACTATGTGTCTGCCCACTGTGACAGGCAGATGTCAATCTGACAAGCCATTTTCACCCATACCTGCTGCAGCATGTCACAATTAATTTCTGAATTGGCTACAATGATTCATCTTCACAGCTCAGGCAGGTCCTGTGGTAGATGCAGTAGAATAACAGCATCATTAACATATCCTTAATATATCCCCATAAGAAAATGAAGACAAATCATCCCTGCAATCTCAGAAATTGATTATGACATGCTACATTGGATCTGGCTGGAATCGGATTATCGGCTTGACGTTTGCTGTGTCACAAAGGGCGGACACATAAGCACTCAGAAGGTACACAAGAAAACAAAACATGTAGAGTTTCTCTTTCCACATGTAGGGTGTATGTTACAATCCTTTCTGCCATTCAAGTGTACAGATTTTGTGTCAGGAAATTATGAATAACCCTGTACTTCTAATATATGATTAATATTTATCACTGATTGTGACATCATGTTAAATGCATTTATGTCTCTTACAGAGAACAGTTTTGATGTAATCTTACATTCTCACAGTAGTACTATCGAAGATTTATGTCTTCCGGGATGCAACACTTTCAAAACACCCAAACTACTGCACAACCAACAAAGTGCCACATTCTGGAAGACCTGAATTTTCAGCTGTTTTTGAAACCTGTTGCTTCATTATGAAATCTACTTAACCCTTTAAACGCCGAGTTAAATCCCATCTGCCATCTGCTGGCATTATTAGGAGCTCACCATATTCTCCACGTTAGCAGGGTAAGGGTTAATAACATTCCCTTTGAGGGTAAATCAGTCAGGGTGTAAAGCTAACAACTCAGCTTCATCCAATGTTTAAGAATCTGTGGAACTATACCCCCACTCACCCATATGCATTCATGGTGTTAAATTAACCACAGCAATAACGGTACCTTTCTGCATTACTTATAACAAATCACTGACTACAATCTGAAACTGATTCACTGCATCTGAATACAGTATGCCCTTGCTAAATGAGCACAACTGCTTCCAAAATTTCTCCTTGTAGCTAACACTCACACAAGCAATTCAGAATTCCCATTGAAATGCCTGCAAAACCAGTGTTCATTTAACAATGGAGCTCATTAATGGAGAGGTGGGAGGGGTTCCCTCTTCCAACAAAAATATGTATGTGTGCATATCTTTCACTTTGGCAATGACTCATAACTAAAGAGCTTGTTTAATGAGGCACAACGATTGCATTAATGATGCAGACTGTAGTGAAAATTAACAATATTCTACAGACACGCAGTTCACTTGTCAGGTACTGTGTTAGCAGAAATTGCAGAACATGTTTTTTTCAGTATTTTTAAATTTGCAAATATAGGCTCATCAATTAATCTATTGGTTGCCACTTCCTGTTGGCTTGTTTTAGGTGTTAATGAACTTCACACAGCCAATTGCCCACATGCACAACACAGCAGTGGCAGGAAGTAACATATTGTAGTTAGATAAATTAAAGATCCTCTATAAGACAATCTACTATTTCTGAATAAAATTAACGTGCAAAAGTGTTATTGGTGAAGCAAATTTTCCAAATTATCAGATGTCAGATTAAAGAAATTTTGCTGTATTATGAGACTGACTGACAGTAACAAATAATACATACACTATTCCTAAAATAAAATCCTGATATCAATGGCATCAAAGTACAGTGAAACCCTCTTAAAATGCTTTTGGAAAAATTCAACAAATCAGGCTTAGTAAGGGAAAAACTTCTTAAATGGGCAGGACTAAAAATACGTTGTAATTTTGTAATTGTGCATTAGAATGTACTAGATTAGTATTACATAAAACCCAGCAATAAATTACTTTCACTGCCATACCACACTTCATGTCCCACCTCCATCAGTCATTCCCACACATTCTTGAAAGCAATGCATTTTTGGAACACAGAACTGTGCACATCCCTATCAATATACATGTCAACATGTGCAAAAGGACAACATTCAGGAAGTTAAGTCGCTTAAAGTGTTTAGAATTTAATACAATGACAGAATGTGATGGTCTGCCTGAACCCCAAGGGCACAGACCTGTATGCATGTTGAGCCCAGCAGTACAGTATTACTTCCACCATCACTACAAAAGCTGTCACTGACATTCATAAAATAACCAGGCATATCTGATAGGCTATCAACATATAAATCCTGCAAAACATCTGCGTTTCATATGCTTTGCTGTTTGCACTGTGCCATATAGTTAATGATTGGTACAGCAAAATAATGCCATGGCACAAATATGTATAGCCTCACAATGGAGTGAAGTAAGAAGAAGAAGAAGATATACCTTACACATCACAGATCTTTCTCCCATCTTAACTACCATGTACTTCTAAAATACACCAAGTGATGGCAACAGCAAGCTACGAAAACTCATGTGGAAAAGCACAAATTAATGTACGCCTGTGAACTACACACGGCCATCGAACTACATTAACTGCACACTGCAGACAATGTGTTCAGTACTTTTTTTTTCTAAAAAAGTGGAACAATGCAGAGCCCAATGGCTTCGAGCCAAGTGCCCTGGACCATCAGAGGGGCCTTACTGCACTTCTCCAAATATTCTCAAGCCTTATGAATGTGGGAAGCAATCTGCTATCATCAGCAATGGGTTGTCCCCTTCTGAATCTCCGTCTGAATCTGTGAAGCAGCTAAGTTGACCCACATCCTGCTCTTAACATGTAGTAAGGGCATTTCTTCAAAAGTGGTGCTGATGTTTAAATACATCCACTCTCAATTCTGACCACATATCACTTCTCTGCAATGTTTTCCCTTGTATGCCGCACCACCACCATCATCACCACCACAACAACAAAACTGGCATAGTAAACTACATTAGCCAGACAGAACCAAATTAGGTGGCCTAGACCACAATGGTTACATGGTTCAGAATGTGAAATGTACTTGAACTTTACAGGGGTGATATATATATGTAGCACTTCTGCATTCATTTTGAAGCAACCTATGATGGTGTCAGGAGAACAAATCCTCAGATTCAAGGGCTGGAATACCAAAGCACTAGATACAAACCAATTGAGGAGCTTAGTTAAGACAGAAAATACCTGAGTCAGTCTGTAGTGAAGGAGAAGTACAACTGGGCATTTTTGAGTCATTCTGACGGCAAGCTTATGGTAATTCCTCTTCTATGATCTGCATGCAGACTACTCTTTAAGTACTGTGTTTCAATTTCATATAACTTTGTCAAAGGTGGCATGGAAATATCAAATTCTTCAGTGAGTTTTTTGCGAGTAACATTCAGACAAGCATCCCCCTCCTTTATAATGACCAGCTTTCCTGAAGTGAATGTTTCACATTTTATGCTCCATTTCTGATGCAGCAGCCTTGATGATCATGCGATCAATTATTAATCACTCTATAGGATGAAAACTGCACACATGCAGGAAAGTGCGCATGCACACACATACACACACACACACACAGAAGGTAATGCCCCATCCTCCCCTTCAGTAAATATTTATTCCTAAATCATGAAAATTACACAATTACACATTATGAAGTGATGATTAGACTCCATACCCGATTTTTCCACAAAGTCTCCGTCCACTTCTACGGCCTTTCAACAACAAGGAACAAGTACTGGTATGCCTTGTTGGTACCAAGTCTTTTCCTGCTCATATAGCCAAGTTCTGACTTTCCAAATCACATTGTTATAAGTCATACTACGTTCTATGGATTGCATCCCTCAGACTCCAAATAGGCAAAAATCTGAGGGTGCTTGATCTGGGCTTGGGTGGATATATTTGACCAACCAAAATTTGTGACAGCTTTTTAGGTCTTCAAACATGTGTGTATGGTCTTGCATTGTCAACATGAAAGAAGATTTACGTTGTGATGCCGAACTTGTTCAAAAAGATTCCTGACTTCTGTCAGCATCCTGATGTAGGCATCAGAGATGACAGTCTCCCCTCTTGGTATCGCATCTACAAAAATCACTGATTCACACTCCCAGAAGACAGTGGTCATAACCTTGTTCAGTAAAGGAGAAGTTTTGGATTTTCCCTTCCAGGAAGACTGAGGATGGTGGCATCCGATGGATTGCCTTTTGTCCCTGGTTCAACATGATGAACCAGGCTTCATCAGCTGTAACGACAGGGGATAAGCAGGGCTCTCCCTCAGCTTCAAAATGAGCCAATTCATAAGAAACGGCTCTCTCTCACTGTTGTGTTTGAACATGAGGCTGCAAGAAACCCATCTCCAGCATACACTGGAACATCCAAGACCTTGAATGATGTGATGAACACTTCCTGTGCTGATTGACAGAATGAGCACCAATCGTCAAGCTGTAATGCACTGATCCTCGCAAACAATGGCATCAGCACAGTGCTGCACATCAGGACTAAAAGCAGTGTCAGAATGGCCTGAGAGAGCCAAACCCAGTCTGAGTCAGGCAAATCATAGAGGTTAGAATTTTAAGGTGTGGCATCCCTGTTGTGCTCATAGAATACACAATTAAATAAATATAACCCATCAGTGCATAACTTTATGATGATTGCTACATGTTTCAGCTACATCACTGACACGCACATCAGACCACAGCGATCAAACCTGAAGAGTATACATTCCGTGCAGTGGACATGCAAGGTGTCTTTTATATTATGGTTTAAGCAAGTTGTAATTTATTTGTAAATTACTCTGTGTGTGTGTGTGTGTGTGTGTTTGTGTGTGTGCAACTGCACAGTGACCAAGTCTATATCTTATATATAATATGAATATTATATGTGATTGCACATTCAAAGAATTTACATGGGATGTTGCAAGAATAATTTGCATATACAAATGTCATTAAGTATCTGATATCATACACGAATGGCCAACATTTTCGATCCCTGGCACAAGTCACCTGCCATGCATCAGCCTAAAAAAACATGGACATTTATCAATGATTCTAGCTTTCATTTTTTAAAACTGTGTAACCTTGCTATTAATATTTTTTTACAATACATTTTATATTGTAAAACACTGCCTATGTTTAACATTCATATATACATCATGTAAAACCCACGCCTTGTCCATTATCATTTCATAACTGTATGCAAAACTACAGATACATAATTCATTTACACTTCTGGCATACACGGTCTGATGATGGCTACTTTACATAGCCGACAAGTGTTGTTGCCATCATCATCATTACAATAAAGTTGTGCAGTGACGGGTTATATTTCTGTCACTGTGAAATCATGGAACTCTGCTTCTCCTGTTTTAGAAACCATCACTATTTTCACCCAGTGACCAACGATGCTTGTCAACATATCAGTTCCGTGAACTCTGCACACACATTTATAGACATTCCTCACTGGCTCTTTCTTGTCTACAATGACTTGTACCACAATATGTTCTTTGTACCACACAGCACTGACCAACTCCATTGTGAGGCATTGCTGTAGGGTGCTGTCAGAAATCTTTAAAATGTTGTACATGAATGCAAGAAACTTCAAAAATTTTTCAGCTTTGTTACTGGCCAAGAAAAACAAAATGCGGCAATATGTTCTGGGCAACATATGTATTAAGGGGTAAAAAGTTCTTCGTATCATGAACTTCTCATGCTTTTAGGTGGGACATTCTTCCTAAAGGGCAAAATATATGTCAATCATACGGGAATATTGTGGTACTAAATTACTCTAATGTCAAAAACAGAAAAAAAGTCTTTAGTGGCATCATCTTAAAGGGGTTTTACTGTATTTTCAGGTGAGACCAAATGGAAGAAAAGCTTACACTAATTACTTTAGCATTTACACAGATTATCACACTTTAAATAACCCCAACCTCAGTCTGTGCACTCTGCAGGATGAGTTGCCGCAGAGCGGTGTACACATGACTAGGGAACACATGATCAGCTGTATAGTGGATCTTGAGCCGTAGGGTACCCAGGCTGTCCTGATGTGCACCAGGAGAAGAACTGGAGTTGCCAGGTGACTTGCTGCAGGGACGATTTTGAAGTGACCTTGGCTGGAGGAAATACCTGTAACATGATCATGAAAGTGCATGTCAAAATTCACTTCACTTCACTTTTGCCACACTTCGTCTACCAGCAGATGTGGAGGGAGCAACAGAAGTCTCAAAGTGCCAAACCCAACTTCTAATAACTCCTTGCAGTTGCTGATAAAAACTTACTACTTTCTCAAAATAGTAATACACTCGTTCAGTTCCTACGAACAATACATTTCACACAAGACCTATCTTCTGGTGTCCCCCACAAACAATAATGTGCATAGATTAATACGGTAATCTAGAAGGAGTTACTAGTATTCACCAAATATATTTTCCAGGGCAGACACTAAGAAATTGTGGGTCCACTGAATGTTTGTAAATACGTAAGATGGAGCACAAACTGTGTCACTGCTATTACTGGCTGCTGGATACAGACTACAAGAGCCTACAAAATAAAGATTCACTTTCCTAATATCTGTATAAGGCTCACTGGGGCTGATGCTGTGATTTCTCAGACATGGATCCAACAACTGAACTTATGCATTACTCATCACACTCCAGCCTCAGAGCAACATGTGGCAGATCCAGTAACTGACATAATCATCCATAATGACGTCAAAACAGACCACCCTAGCTTGAAGTAATGCGCATCCCAGCAGTACTTAGCTAGCTGGTGTACAGCAAACAGTACGATATAGGCAACAGCATTCACATAAAAAGTATACGTTTAAAATTAAAGAACACAGATGTCTGAAATAAACTTTTACATCTAGAATTATTACATTTGGAATATTTATTGCATTACAGGATATTCTAAAGAAAAGACTAATTAGACAAATTAGACACAGTAAACACACAACACACAATAATAACAGCACCAACACAAACAACTGATATTTTGAAATGAATAACAAATCGTAAGTAAATACATAAATATATTTTTAATTATTTTCTTCTTTAAAATTAAAGTATTAAGTAATTTTATCAGTCATTACAGACATAACTAGAACATTTCAGATACATGAGACCATGTGCACTCAAATATGTACAAACAAAGAAACTAAATATCCAACAAGCCAAACAGAACACAATTGTTGTGAAACATTTTAATAAGAAGCAATGAACCATAGCTTAAATAACATAAAAGATACACAAAATAAGAAACCTAATATACCAGGTTACAATAATTGAAAAATTCCTGAGATCTCGCAAATTCCAACATATTTTCAAAGTGTTCCACTTGTTTTAAATCAGGTACATTTATGCCTGAGAATGTTCATGCAAACTGAAACATCTAGCACTGTGGAGCACTGTTCAGTACAATAAATTGTTGTCTTTGATGGGAAAAACAAACTACCACTGATTTGGTATAAGTGCAGCAGGAAGAATTCCATCAAAAAAAAAAAAGATCCACTATGTAGTAACAAGTGACCAATAGCAATGAAGGCACTCAGAGTACAGTCTGTTTTTGTGATTAACTCGGAACAACAAGACTGCCACAAACATCAGAATACATTTTTATCGCACACCTATTTAGTTCCAAAAACTTCTGAAATACCAGTAGCAAAGTACTGACAATTTTTGGAAGCATAACACACACCTAATAAATAAGGGTGTCTCAATCCACAAAGCACAGAGCAATCAACCCCAATTAATGAAATACATACTTCACAGAGCAAACACAACAGCAGGAGTAAGGGAACCTGACACACAAGCCATTTGGTCTGAACCTTGTTAGCCAGAACTGTCAAAAACCCAAAACAATAGCATTAAAATGGGAGATCAAGAAAGAATGAAATGCCAAACTACGAGACTACCATGTTAGGCAGAGTAACATTATCTTCATGGCTCTGACAGACTACCATGTTAGGCAGAGTAACATTATCTGCATGGCTATGACAGACTACCATGTTAGGCAGAGTAACATTATCTTCATGGCTCTGACAGACTACCATGTAAGGCAGAGTAACATTATCTGCATGGCTCTGACAGACTACCATGTTAGGCAGAGTAACATTATCTACATGGCTCTGACAGACTACCATGTTAGGCAGAGTAACATTATCTGCATGGCTCTGACAAGACTACCATGTTAGGCAGAGTAACATTATCTACAAGGCTCTGACAAACTACCATGTTAGGCAGAGTAACATTATCTGCATGGCTCTGACAAGACTGCCAAGCAAGGCACAGTAACATTATCGGCATGGCTCTGACAGAACAAATGAACACAACAAAATCACTCACCACTTACTGCTTGCTGCAAACTGCTGCTGCTGGGGACCTCTGAGGGAAATTCTCACTTCACCGAGAAACACATCATCAGCCATTCCAGGTGAATCATGCCACAGAGCAACCCTCAGCTCACTGAAATCCACGTCTTGCTCTTGCTGCAAGCTGTAAGTGTCCCGATCGTGGTTCTGACCGTGGCTGTTTGGAAGCTGCGGTAACCATATTATTTAGATTGCAGTATTATTGTATATATTTAAAGTTAAATGCTGCCAAAAGCTCAGACTACATTATGTATAATGATAAAGTGAGATGTGAATAATATACTAGAGAAAATACAGAAAGAGGTGGTTATGGTGTCTGTGAGTGCAAGCCGAGGATTCAGGTCTTCCGGGGTATAATGCTGTGTCAAGTGAGGCATTCCTGATGTTCTGATGAATCGTGAACTGCTTCATGCTTGAGCATGAAGACATAATATTCTGAAATGGTACCCAGTGAGACTCGAAGCCTGGCCATGGTCTAATTTATGGCACTAAACTACCATCTGTGTGAATGTTCTGAGAGACAAACAATACATGTGTCAGTCTGGATTTATGGCTGCTGTCGAAGCACAGGCCTGAACATGGTGCAGCACTGTTACCAACTTCAATGAGCACAAATCCAGACATGACACAGGAGTGATACCTACTCCATCACGCCAATCTGCTGATTGTATTGTAATGCAAGTAAGTGTTTGGAGCCAGGATGGCACAGTAACTACAGTTAGTGAGCTGTACGCTGGACAATTAAGGATTCAAATCCCCAGAGGAGCAAGAGATTTTCCTCTTCTGAAAAACATCTATGCCTGCTCTAGGGTCCACCCAGTCTTCTATTCAAGGGGTACTGGGATTCCTTCCCAGGGGTAAAGTGGCAGGGTGTGAAGGTGATCAATCACCTCCATCTCTGCCAAGGTTAAGAATGGGTGCATCTATTGTACTTCATTGTGTTCGGCTTCCAGAAAACATTAAAGCATAATATGGGTCCTTTCTCTCACAACAAAGTGGCCAGGATGTGAAGCTAACCACTCACCTTGTATCTAATGCCAAGGTTAAGAATGAGTGGAATTGCACCTCTACTCCCCCTTCTTTGTACGTAGCATCCACACATACAACTTTATGTCACAAGTTATTATATAAACTTGGAAGTTTATGAATGTGCTGACTAAACACACGGCAATAATCTTAGCATGCTTATCAAATTCCTTTATCAAACTGTCAGTGTGTGCAAACAGATAAAACAGCCAATACAACCATTCTGTGAATGGGGAATGAATCGGCACAGCACTGCAAATTGAATTCTGCCAAAACAAACAGAACAAAAGCCATGCACAAAGTTCACACAATAGAATATGAAATGAGTATTTACAAACAAATAACACTAGTAAGATTTATGATGCTCTTTCCTTCCACTTGTATAAAACTCATAAAGCCAACAACTGTATAACCTGACTATATTCATTCATGGTTTACGGTTTATTAAACAGTGTTGTCAATAGCTCAAAATACACAGCATCATATGGTACAGTGAATAGTGAGTAACGAATAGGAAAGGCTGTACAAGAGATCACAAACTAATTTGAAATGGTCTCTGAATTATTTGCCACGAAGCACTGAGAAACACAACAACAGAGCGCACTCAGTATACTGAAGAGTTCTGGCCAAAATTAAAAACAAACAGCCCTCTTAATGCTCAGTCCTAGCAACATGTATAGAAACAGGACTGCATGCTCTTGCATACAATAAAATATTTAGCCATTGTGATCAGTGGAGAAAATGATCAATGCTGGATGACAACAGTTGCTAGGAAACACGTCGTGAGTCAGAAACATGAGAAAATAAAAAACAGAAATTAAGCATGTTCTGCTCAGAACCACAAAAATAATAAACACACAACAGTTACTTTTAATGCTTGTATGAAGATCACAATTTAAGTATTCTTTACAAAGCCAAAGAACGCCTTATTTAAAGACTACATCCAGCCGTGACCCTAACTGTTGGTGGATTCTCATGAAATTTAGCACAAGATTCTTACAGGAACTTTTGTGAAACTGGGACTGTGAAGCAACTGTTTACTTAAGGTCCTAAATAAATTTACATCTGTGCTTTCCATATTTGTTATCTAATTTGGGCAAAATTCAGTACACGGATCTGTCTTCAATCATTGGTGAGTTTAGAAAAAAAAAAAAGACACGGAAAACTATGTTTATTATAGCTGTGCTGACATCACTGTCAGCGTCATTCCCTCACCCCTGCTGCCCACCTCCATTACCCACTTGGCCAAAGCAGGACAATGTTTCATAATTACCATTAAGGGTGTAACACTAAATACCAGTATGAGAAGGTACCACTTCAGAACATTCCAGAAATATTATGATGCATTTGCTACTTTTTTTAAATCAGAAACAATAATTCCATGAATACTGTGAATCAGGACCAGTAATGATGAACAACTGAAACAGAAAGACGTGCTGAGAGGAATGATGTATACAATATAATAATACATTGTTTCTATGCCAAATTTTTCATTACCAGAAGAAATTAATGATATTTATGGGAAAATGATGCATGCAGGAACAATAGATAGGAGTTTCTCTGTATATTGCCAGGAGCCAAGTGGCAACAATACTACCAGCCTTTGCATATATATACAAATAAACTGACTGTTCTGTTACAGCTTTATAACAGCTGTCTACACAGTAACATAGCGTATCAAATGCATTGAGAGATGAGGCCTTCGCCCTACACCATGCAACATCCCAAAAGACTGCAGACCTAAACTATACTGCTGCAGAAGCCACAAACCTCTCACAATGACAAATGCATGAAAAATTTCCATCAGAATTGAATCGTCTAACTTTGAGCACCTGGAGACAGAAGCTGATATGCAGGGGGCTGTGTGTATGATGAGCTTGCACTTGGTGACAGAACTGCTGAAGGCATCAGGCCAAATGCACTTCAAGCAGTGCTACTACTATGAAGATTCAAATGTTCTGGGTTATGATCCCATGTTCAGTGAGGAGCTCCTGACATTTCAAAAGTTTCTACTGCCTACATCTTCAGGGGCAGCACTCCAACAGAAGACAACCTCAGGCTGCTAGACCCTGAAGATGAAAGCACCACAATCCTTTGAAACAATGCAAACTACCTGTCCAATGATGAGGCATCTCAATCAACAGTTGAAATCTCCAACAACACTGCTCTGAGAATCTTGCAACATTATGTTACTAAACCTCTCTTATGTGTTTGCATAACAATACCACCAACAAATAGGTATCTCTTACCCCTTCAAAGCTCAGTGGTCACTATATGTACCACCAGTTTAACATTCAACACATCTATGTTCTGCCCACACAGTGTATTTGTGTGTTTTGGGTGGATTTGAGAACAAACAGCGATTATTTCACTGCACAGAATTAACTGACTGGTTGGTTTTTGTAACCGAGACGAAGTGTGTTTACTGTGTGACAAAGACTGAATCTACAAGCATAATTCAGGTTAATCTCTGTCTTAATCATTTTGCCACATGACATTTGGGTGTAGTGTTTGGGCTACTCTATAAGAAAAGGTACCCTATGTGCCCAAATTTTGTCAACAACACAACCCTTTGGTCCCACACAACTGCTGACACACTCTTTGTTTCTGCATTGCTGTCAATAAAAGCAACCAAGTCCCTGATTGGATCAGTAATAAGCATTTTTCTATCTCTCAATGCTTAATGGTTTGTATATCATGCCCTAAAGACACCATAAAAGCTGTCACACTCAAATATGTCAAATAAAACAATATAAAACCTGTAGCATAAATCCAGATGCCTGGTATCAAATTTTAAACATCTAGATATAGTAACAGCTACAAAAATAATTCCTCAAAACAGACTCCTTGAGAAGCTAGCAGGTGGTCAGCTAGTTAACAACTTCCCTCCTCTTATGGAACTTGAAAGTTCAACACTGTATTTACAACAATGCCATTGTCCTCAGTCCTCAGCCAGATAAAAACCAGTCCACAAGCTCACATCCTTCTTTGAGATCCATTTTAATATTACCTATTTATGCCTAATTCTCACAAGCACGCCCTTCCTTTCATGTCTTCTGATCTAAATGTCATATGTGCTTCTGATCTCCCTTGCACTTCACAAGCCCTGCCCATTCAGTCCTCTTTGATTTCATAATCAAAACTACATTTGGTTTAGCACAACCATTAAGATGTTACAGTAACATATCATATTGTTACACATCACAGCAAAAACCTGAATACAAAACTTACCTCAAATACTAATGCTTCATCAAAATGGGGGGACACGGTCTTCTTTTTCACCTTTGTTCGTTTTGACTCCTCCCTGCTGTTTGAGTAGCACATTGTCACAATTGCAAATGGATCACAGCTCCCATTCTTTATTGTCAGATCACTGCACTCTATCAACCTGCAATCATTACACATAAATCACAGTGCAAATGCTGGGCAGATCACACATCCAAGAAATTGTCTGCTGCCACAGATTCACCACTGCATCCACACCAACTCTGAGTTCAACCACTCTGTTTCAGGCAGCACAGTTCCCATTATTGCAGGACTTACCTAATGATAGCTTTTGTTCAATGTTTAGCATTATATCCAAAATTATTCCACATTCAACAATTTGTTGCCCTGCAAGAACAGAATTGGCCTTGGCAGTTGTGAATGGGGAAGTCAAACCGTTAAGGTATTGATGACCACTAACCGATGAATTTCAGTTGAAAACACAATGGGATGAAGTGCAGTTGTGTCTTGTAGGTATACTGCTATTGTGTCCTACATCGATACAGCTGTGCATACATTTTAATTTAGGCTTCTCATAATCTGAACATCTAACAAATGTTGACAACTGGTAAGTGACCAAAGCTGTGGCAGTGAGTCACAATTCTTGCAGGAACTATATATTCCCTCCATGCTGGCCTGGAGATGGCAACCTCCATTCGCTGTCAATGTACAAGCTGATCTGATCACTTGAGGACAGTATTTGCACTATATAATAAGAATTTCAATGGGCTGGTATATTTCAGCAACTATTTCTTACTGTTTATACGAAGGGTCGTTAGGGCCCTTTTCTGCAACAGTGAAGTTCATGACGACCTGCATCTCTTTCAACTCTAAACTAAGAATTTATGGTGCGATGCGTGATTTCATGCTTCTGCAGTGAAGTGGACAAGAACTGCATACTTCTGGGATATTATGCAGTGAATAGTGGTAATAACCCAAAAGAACGCAGTTCTCAATGTACGGGGCTATTCCTGAATGCCCCCCCCTCCCAACCTTCAAAGCAGTGTTGAATTAAGCTTGTGGCAACTTACCTTTGTGATGATGAACAGCATTAATATAAATAAACATATGAGCATCACAATATATTGGTAAATCATGATACACTTTAGTCAAGCACAGCATTTTTATACATTTTCACCACACATTTCAGTACAGCCATATCTTCACCAACACCATCAGGCAAGCAAGTTAAGTTTACTTAGTGTATCGCCTCACCATAAACATTACACTTACTAAAATTCACAATAATTAATATTAGACTTACAATGTTAATTACTAAAGCCTGTAGAAAAAGTGTCAGCACTGCACGGCATTGTGTATGGCCAGAAAAGAGAGTGGCAGTACTGCAGTGTTGCGTACAGCTAGAAGCTGAGAAGTGACAGATCCACGGAACTGACCTTCGTGTTGCTGTATTTTAGCACCATGTTACAGTCTTGTTGTGGTACCTGTGACAGGTTCCATATTTGTTCTGTCACACACAGCAAACACACACACAAATGTTTTATTGAAACCATTTCTAACTATGACACTGCAATTACCTGCCAGTACTGCAATGAAACACTTACATATGTCTGACAAGTAACAACAAGGAACCTACAATACGTGCTTCATGACTGCCTATACTATGCCCCCAAATCAAGGAATCAAGGGAAACAAATAGGCTGAGGGTGTTCAAGGGTTAGGTGCTGATAGAGATATTTGGGCCCAACCAGGAGGAAGTGACAAAAGATGGGAGGAAATCACACAATGAGAAGCTTCATAATTTTTACTCATGAAATATTTTTCCAGTTAAAAATTAGGAAGGATAAAATGTGTAAGGCATGTGGCATGTATCAGAGGGAACAGAAATACATACTAGGTATTGATCAGGAAGCCTACGGAAAGATACCACTTAAGAGATGTTGGCACATGTGGAAGGATAATATTACAATGGACCTTACAGAAACAGGATGGGATGGCATGTACTGGATTCATTCAGTTCAGGACAAGGACAAGTGGCTCTTGTGAGCATGGTAATGAACTACTGGGTTCAACAGAAGGTGTGTAATTTCTTGGCTAGCTGAGCAACTGCTGGCTTTTCAAGTAGGACTCTGCTCCATTCAGTTAGTTACTTCTACAGTCCCCCACAGTACATCAATAACTGAAAAGTTTGAACCCTGAACTGACCTTACAGTGACCCTGCCATTCTGTTGCTCCACATCAGCATTGTTCCTCCACACTGGGTCTAGCTTCACATCTATATTTGCCTTACCCTGCAACAGTACAGCACATGCACAGTCAGTCCAGTTATACCACCATCCAGTCTAGTAGGCAGATATCTACATTCTGCAGATGGAAGCAGTACATTGGGTAACTGCCTAAGTCTCCGGACTGTCACAATGAAAATCACAACACAAATATTCGCCAGTGTGACCACATGGCAAATGAAATCTCTCAGCAAGTGTGTGCAGAGTTTTGACACTAGTTCCAAAAGCACAGTCCTAGAAGGTTAGTTTATAAACTACACCAAATCAGAGATATTACAGCAACAACTGTGGACAAAAACAATTGGTGAGGAAGGCACAGGTCAACAAACAGGCTAAATGTTATGTTGACAAGGCTGCAGCAATGGATGCTGTCACTGAAATGACAGCAAAATGTTCTAAAGGTAAAACAAATGCTAAATTTGAGGTTCTCACAGCAGTGTTGCTGAAGATACCATGTCACTGAGTGTGCAGTTACCCAAACTAACCCCTTACCCTATCAGGGTGGGTATTCAAATTTAGCACATGGTTTATGCATAAACATGAGCAGTATTGAACAAGAAGATTATGCATTCACATATGCAAAGGAAGGCATTTAAAAGCTTAAGACCAAGATTAACGTCAACTGTATATAAACATTCAGTCTGTACTGTACAGTTACAAAAAACCAACCAGTCAATGCTGTACAGTGAAATAAGCGCTGTTTGTTCTCAGATCCACAAAAAACACATAAATACACTCTGTGGGCAGAACGTAGAACGTACCGCACAGTAAACACACTCCGTCTCAGTTACAAAAACCAACCAGTCAATGTTGTACAGTGAAATAATCGCTGTTTGTTCTCAGATCCACACAAAACACATAAATACACTGTGTGGGCAGAACGCAGAATGTACCGTGCAGTAAACACACTCCATCTCCATTATAAAACCCAACCAGTCAATACTGTACAGTGAAATAATCGGTTTGCTTAGATCCACACAAAACACATAAATACAGCTATGTGGGGAGAAGGTAGAATAGGTTAATGTTAGACTGGTGGTGCGTGTTGTAACCACTAAGCCTTAAAACGTTACATCATCAGACACAGTTAAATCACGTACCTAGTTTTATAACACTAATTACTCATCACACATAGAAGCAAGAATTCTTTCCCTTTGCAAGCATACAGACCCCTCTGTCACCAAAAGCTGATATTCCCCTGCATAATGCAGACTTACACAGTCAACTGTCTATTCAAAACGGGCAATGCAGTTTCACACACTAATCAATGAAATGTGCAGTCACACTCTCTTTTGTTCACCTACATAAAACAAACCACGTCTTCACTCTGCAACAAGTCAAATGCCAGCCGTAGCTGACCTTCTTAACTTCAAGACCAACAATGCTGTAACATGCTGCCTGGCCAGAGCTTTCAGTGACAGATTTGGATAGGGTGATGGTGGACTGATAATTGGCAGGGGAAAACTGTAGAATGTAACACAAATTTGCCCAATGCTACTGTATTCACTCAAATGCAAGAAAAGGGTTTTCCCTTAAATTTGGTGCCTAAACATGTTAGAACGTTTTGGGTTCGCATATAAAACGCTGTACCAGACTGCTCTGAGTCAAACCAAGGCCCACATTGCCAAATTGTCATCTGCAAACAAAGAGAGAACAGAACAGCTGTAGCAGTGTTAGTTCTGTTTCATGAGCAATGTAAGTCACGCAATGCCCCACCATGTAGCACAGAGGGCCACAAGTGGAACCTGCATTCTGACCGGAATCATGTGAAGTTACGATGCCAAATTTACACTAACAGTAATTAACTATGAAGCGAAAACAAATAATTGCAGAGCAGGAAGAAAGGTCATTGTTGCAGATGCAAAGGTTCAAAGTTGCAGAGACAAAAGCAGCAGATGATAAACTCGAACTCCACCCAAATGTCCTTCATTGGCCCAAAGCAAGGACATTTCCAAGAATCAGAACAGGAATTGTTGACTGCCTGCTTGAACAGAAGAACTGGAGTGCCAGTTAGATGAGACAATAAAATATACAGCATGGCAACTTGCCAAATCACACACCGCTGTTTCCAGACCAGCACAGGTTGATGGACGCACATGATGCAAAGGAGCATAACCTCTCTTTGTATAAGAACTTCATTTTGCCAAAAATAGCCAGCAGACATCTATGAGAATCCTGTTGCTTCTCAGCAAACTATAATTGGAACCCTCCAGAGCCAAATATACAATGCCAATGAAATGCCACTGTATTTTGTTATGCCATCCAATTAGATTGTTAATGATGATGGGACAAAACCTGTGGTGATTCCAACATTTGATTATGAAAAGATGCATGTAACTGTCATGTTGATGGTACTAGCAGATGGCAGCAAGTTGCCATCATATATGATTCTAAACTGCAAAACGATGCTGAGGGAGCAACTTCCTAGATGATTCAATGTCAGATGCCACCCTAAAGGTCAGATGGCCAATGAACCTATGAAGGATTGGTTGGCAGCAGTGTGGAACAGAAGGCCAAGGGTGCTCCTGAGAAAATGGGGGATACTGCTCTTGGATACATTTAAGGAACACCAGAAATAAAAGCCACAATGACTGGTTGTTCAATGAACACAGATGGTGTGGTCATAAATGGGGGGGGGAGAATCTCACAACTGCATGTGCTACACATATTGGTGAATTAAGCCTTCAAAAATCGCCTAAAGCAGCTGTACAGTGAGTGGCTCTTGACAGGGGACCTTGCTTTGACTGCAGCTGGAAGATTCATAAAGTCCAATATGACTCTCACCAGTGGATCATAACAGGATGGCAGCACATCTCACCAGATGTAATTCTGTATCCAGTATAATGATGATATGTTGCAAAATAACAGTGATGAGGATGGTAATGTTAGCAGTGAGTGTGAGGAAGATGATGGCGCTGACTGTAAAGATGTCAAGTGACACTCGGTAAAGGTAGATAGAGTCTGACATGCTTTGTGTACGAAGTGTATGAAATTAATGGTACAATATTTTTCTAGCAAATTTTTTATTCCTGGAGGGTTATCTTCAATTAGGGTTGTCTTGCATTTGGGTAAACAAAGTACTCTGTTCACCAAAAAATTCACATGAACCAAAAGCTTTGCAGTGACAGACCAATGTCTAAACCTTGAGCTACAGCACACCTGTGATAAACTTCCCTTCTCAACACTTCAAAGTTTGCATGCAAGCTTTCAAAAACTGATTTATACACCGAGTGATCCAAAAAAGTGTTAACACTTGTACTAGGTATTTTGTTCTAAATGTTTTGTTTACAGTGAAGCAAAGGATAAAAACCAAGCTGAAATTGGGGCAGTGAAGAAAGTCTGTAACCTGGATGGAAGACTACCAGGCTGCAACCTTCCTTTGCTTCTCCCAGGTCAGCCTCATTGTCATGTCAATGCTTCATTATCAACAAACCCTGTAGAAGAACAAACATCAACAATGTTAACATATTTAAATCACCCTGTATTTCAACCATAATGACCTACAACTTATAGACTGTCAGCAACTCTATGATGAATGACATCAATGCACTGGAGTTCTGCAAATTACCTGAACTTCACTATCAGCATCAACTGGAAGGATGGGAAACCAGTGATCCTTATTGTGGTAAGTGTGAAGATCCTCCCGCTTAATGGCCACTTTGCCAAGAACTTTATCTTGCTTCAGGTGGCGGTCCCTGTCGTACACATATACAGACAGGTAACGGAACTGACGGGGCACATCAAACTGGAACTCCTCCCCAAAAAACGGGCTGCAAATAAACTGAACATCAATACCACAGTGAAAGACCAGCAACTTAATATCCAATACATGCAGGCCAAACTGGCAGCCTGCATGCCACAGCCTACATGTGGCCTATTTGAAACCTTTTGGTGACCTGAAAAACTGTTCAAAACAGTGAATACAGATTACAATTAAGAAAAGAAACATCTGATAGGATAAGATGGTAAATGTAAGCATCAAAGTGTTGAGTGAAATTCTCTTTACCATTTCAAATTTTGATGTCACTAATATCTTGCTTGATGATTAATTTCAAAAAATTATTAAATTCGCTTGCCCAAAATGTGTAACATTCAGTACCAAGTATTTGTGTGAACAATTCTTTTCACTCATGAAATCAAATGAGAGTTCCAGAAGACCAAAATTCACAGACACACATGCACTATTAACAATTAAAGTAACATCAACATAAAATTTTAAACCAGACAAAACTAAGTAGACACAAAAGAAAATGTTTACAGGAAACTGTATGAGCTGAAGTGAGATATTAGAACAGTACCTGTTTCAGTATCTAATGTAGATCTTCTTTCAGATTTTGATGAAACAAAGCAATATTTCACTTACGCTAGTGTGGTACAGTACATTATACTATAGTACAATATCTATTTATTTTAAAAATTTTGTGGTCCAGCCCTGTCTCTTAGTTCACTGCAGCCTGCATGATTCACATGAGATTTACATGCCTGCCACTGGTGACAGTCCTGGGCCAGATGACTCCAAATCACTGGTGTCATCTCATGAATTAATTAATCGGCTATTCAAACAACACTATCCTCCAGGATGTGACGGTATTCAGCCTGGTAGAAGTGTGCCCATGTTTCAGAGGAACCTACTGCCTCCATAATCAGGGTAGGTGATCACAGCTGCTGCTGCGATGAACCTCAAATTTCAAATTATAATTTAATCCAATTACAGGTTCCTTCATAGTTTCTTTCTTATTCTCATGTTTTCTAATAGTCTGAATCCTTGCAGGTGACATGACTGTCTGTACTAAGTAGGTGTCAAAATATTAGAGCAAAATGTATTAACAAATTCAATTTTCACTGGTCCCATTGTTTAGTCTACCATGTTCTGGTACAGATTTTGTTATATGTCTATTATTAAACCCTCTGTTAGGAATATTAAGTTCACAGTCTTCTGGTATGTGACTCTTGCATGCTGGTGACGGAGGCAGCAGGTTGCAACAAAACACTGGTAGCTAGCTGCCACATAATCTTGATGCTTACTTAAGGGTTCGCTCTATGGTGGTTGTACGGAATATCTCCTCTTGGTCTAATGAAAGGGTGCAGTACACATCTCGCTGGTTGATGGAACCGTGGCTTCGGCACTGCAGATTCTTTGCCTCACCTGCAAACATTCAACATCAGCACTTTATGCACCCTGTTCCAACATTAACTCCACTGAGCAGAGTCACTCTTGAGAAGCTAAATGTTCATCAGCAGGTCAAGACATTCCTTCCTTCATGGACCCTGAAAGTTCATTAAATTGTCCACATGTAGTCTCCAATCCCTACACCAAACCATGAAAATCCAGTTCACGACTTCAACACTGTTTCATTACAATACAATGTAAATATCATCATCCCATCTATGCTTAGATCTAACAAGTGGTCTCTTTCCCTCTGGTTTTTTCCCCACCAAAACCCTGTATGCATGTATATTCTCTCCCATGGATGTCTCATCAACATTTAAACAAACAAATAACACCTGAGGTGACTCACAACATTCGGTCCATACATCAATGATGGTATTACTGCAATGGGTATACAACACTTCCAACATCAACTAACCAAATGACTGACTGTGCACACTACGCTGCATTCAAAATCATCAACAGTCCACCACTTAGTCTCGAAACATATAAATAAAAGGAAAAAATGTATGAAAATTAACTCCCCAAAACACAGCCATATGCACATTTCTTTTGCTTGGTAGATGAATTCTAAATGTTGAAAAATGGCCTATAGTTCCTTCCAAGGTTTCTGTATATAAACAGCACAAAATATGTGGCCTGCAGCTCCGTATGGGTGTGAAACTTGGTCACTCACATTAAAGAAAACAGGCTGAGGGTGTTTAAGGGTGCTGAGGAAGACATCTGGGGCTAAGAGGGAGGAAGTGACAGGAGACTGGAGAAAACTGCTTAGTGAGGAGCTTCATGATTTGTTCTGCTCACTAAATATTATTTGGGTCATCAAATCAAGGAGAGACTTGGAAGATCTAGGCATAGACGGCAGGACATTACAATGGATCTTTAACAGATATGCTGGGAAGGCAGTGCACATATGCATCTGGCTCAGGACACAGAGAAGTGGTGACCTTTTGTGAACATGGAGATGAACCTTCAGATGTCATTAAGTGCAGGAAATTTCTGGACTAACTGAGGAACTGGTAGCTTGTTCAGAAGGATTCTGCTGCATGGTGTTTGATATATGAAATTTAATGTAACATCTACTGTGAATTGTACTTCATCAGCATTCTGTGCTTTTTCTGGTCTGTTCCACTTGCTATACCCATTATGACATTCAAATCCAAAGAATGTCTGGACAAATGTATACAGGGTGCACAGTCCTTATTGAGAAACCAACAGGCACTCAGGTGTTCTCAAAACTACACTCCATTTATGTAACCTGAAAGATCATCACCACATTCACAAAAGTCTGATACTGATCACTGTCCTCTGAAGAAGTTCAATATCAAGATCATGGTTACACTAATCTCTAAATATATTTAAAATTGCAAACATGACCATACAGAATCAACTCCATCCTCATTGTTAAAGATTTACGGACGCTGCTGCCTTCCATATTCAAGGCACACGCAGTCCAGTATGATAACCAAACTGCATTTTACTGTTGCCTTACAAGTTTCATTATATTATATTAATAGTGCACAATGACCGTTGGCTTGAAAGTTTCTTCCATTTCCTGCTAAGTCTTGCAAATTTTCATTTTTTTGACTGTCCCAATCATACAAGCAATCTTGTATAAAATGTTAAGTTTCTTATTATACTCATTTATTTACAGACGCTGCCAGTAATCGGGGCAACAGAATGACTGCGCCACACTGAGTTACAAACGGGTACGGATCCGGAAGGAAGTGGTCACGGCTTAATCTACGGTAATATTCCGTCAAAGATTCAGTCTTCTGAAGTACGATGCCGTTTCGATTCGTAAATAGCTGCTGACTTTTACGAGCAGTTCGCTGCTTCCATCTCCGGGGTACGCGCAATGGAAGAACGGCCCCGCGGACGGTGATTCGCTTTGACATCCAGCCAGTCGTCTGTCTTGGCAATGGTCTTCGTTATTGTCCTGTCGGTCACCTTTGCCATCCGCACATCTTTGCTGTGGCTACACTTAAATATTCACGGTATTTACATCACACAATGTCATTACTTTATCTGGCAATCATCACTTGCACGTAGCCCACTCAGCCGATGTTGACACGCGCGGTACAGTAGAAACGGTCCGCGGATAAAACAAGAACCCTGCACAACATACGCATGGTCTCTGTCGGTCCAGGCTTTCAACGGCAGTTTAGTTCCTAGATTAAACCTCTTATAGAAGTACCATTATTTTAATTGATCCTATTTCCCGTTGGGTCGCTTAGTCTATACACCAAGCCCACTCACCGGCTTGTTGCCACACTGATTACCGGATACTTCGTTCGGTCCCTAATAGCTGCAGTCGCTGTATTTCTGTTCGATATATAACGCCAAACACAGCCACAATAAGTCTGTTCGTAAATTCAGACGAAACTTTCCGAACGATCGAAGTCTACACATGAAAACAATTTACAGATAAGTTCAAAGGCCCCGAGCAACAGGTTACATTATAGACGGTACGAGAAAACGCCCTAGACACGTGCAGTCGAAAAACTGGACGATACTGGTGCTGGATTAGACACCTATAAATTCCCTAGCGCGACTTGCACAGCAAACGGGTGCCTGTATCACCACCACGAAACGGGGGGGGGGGGGAATATTTGCTTTCGTTTTAAGCAAACAGCGGTTAACAACTGTTACAATGGAGGTCGCCAACCAAGACGCCATTT
>Ga0123355_10002155_pt1 | contig 27778 bp, 27 predicted proteins | sample TergutEmb28metaG_3_FD_89872 | JGI IMG/M metagenome (GOLD analysis project Ga0123355, IMG submission 89872) | Embiratermes neotenicus P1 segment gut microbial communities from Petit-Saut dam, French Guiana - Emb289 P1 | ecosystem: Host-associated > Arthropoda: Insects > Digestive system > Gut ... | reverse complement strand
TTTCTGCACAGTCTTTGCACAAATCATCCCCCATAATGTCCCGAATTGCGCTTGGCATATCTTAATCGGTGAAAAGAAGGTATTTTATGCCACCGACACATCAAGCCTTGATGGGATAGAAGCAAAGAATTACGATTTGTATCTTGTCGAAGCCAACTACGAAAGGGAGGAGATTGCAGAGCGTATAAGGCAAAAACAAGAAGCGGGCGAATACAGCTATGAATATAAAGCAATGGAAAATCATTTGTCCAAAGAAGCAGCAGACGAATGGCTTCACCGAAATATGGGGCAAAAGAGCAGATATGTTTATATGCATACCCATTCGCCGTTTGGGATGTAAAAAAAAGGGGAAATGAAAATGAAGGCAGATGAAAGATTTTTATACAGAGTTTGGTTGCCTGTAGTAAGTAAAATGGTAACACCAACCAAACTGCATTATTTTAGAAGCGGAATTGCTGTCGAATACTCAAATGAAATTGGCGAACGCTGCATCGCTGATGCAAGACATAATATTCTCATGCAATGCACAGGACTTAAAGATAAAAACGGCAAGCTGATTTTTGAAGGGGATATTGTACGATATCTTTACGGCTCGGAAAATGAAGAAACCCCGGAAGACGATTGGACAATCTGCACCGTCAAATGGTATGGCGACAGTGGATACCCCGCCTTTGATTCAGATTGCGACCATGATTTTGACGGCAGTAACGGCTTATCAGTCATTTTTCAAAGCGGCGATTATGTAATCAAGGTTGTCGGCAATATTTACGACAACCCGGAATTGGCGATGCATGAAGTGGGCGCACGTTTATAATGGCATAAAATACTAAAATTGGAGGAATCATGGAGCAATTAACCGGCAACAGCGTACCACATGCAATAGAAGATAAGATAAGAAAATGGATACCGTCGGTTACTATAATACGCCCATGGTCTACAGGCGGCAGTATTCCGATAGCAACACGCCCTTTAAATGTTTTTCGCAATACCGGGGGCAGGGATACTGTGACAGACGATATTCATAATCCAAACAATAAAGATATCTACCCTTTTATCTTTATTGAACAATTAAGCCGTACAAGGACGCACAGGCAAAGAGTGGGGGCGGCTGTACGTTATTTTTATCAATATCTTATTTCCGTACGTTATTATATAGACATCAATCCGCTTGACTTGCAGCAGATTCCGCTATTGCAAGAAGAGCTGGACAAAATGGATTTGATGCTGGAACGCGTTTTGCAGGAAATTGATGTCTTTGGGGGCGTTTACCCGACCCAACAAGCCAACCCGACCCATAAGGAAGCAGGCGTATTGCATACATTCTTAACCGTTGAAGTGAGTGAGGATACAGTTGCGCTTGTATATCCCAAAATCGAACATGTTAATATGGATATATCACTGAATACCGATACGAGGGATGAAGATGATTAAAACTGACATTTCGGAGCTGGAATCTTTTGTGCAATTATTGGAAAATGCAATTGAGGAAATGCCGAAAATAAACAAAGAGTTTATGCAGGAAGAATGGTATTTTTTCCTTGATTCAGTTATTCCTTACAGTCCATATCTTACAGGAGAACTCGTGAACAGCTACAAAATGGGAGAAATCAAGCAAGAAGGGACGAAAACCAAAGCCGACTGGATGAATATAGCCAAAAACCCGGCAGGACAATATTATGCAAGCTTTCCGAACTATGGTACTTCACGCCAAGCACCTCAATATTTCTGGGAGAGGGGATTGAACCATGCCGAAGAAAGGAGAAATGAAAGGTATTGGGAAATGATTGAAAATACTCAACCATCTTAACTGAAAAACCGCCATTAACCGGCGGTTTTTTTATTGGCTATAGATATATACTTTTGATACTTGGGCGGAATATCAAGTCCTAATTCGATTGCCTTAAATATCGCCCAAAAAAACTTATAACCCCTGATTTTCCGAAATTCCGTTAATTCCTCCCATGTCTTGATTTTTGTATATTGATTATACGGAGCGTCAAGGATGCGGCGGATGCGTTCAAGGTCAACCTCAACAACGGCGGATATATCAATACTTTCTTTTTCTGTCAATTCAAATTCAAAATCACAACTAACGCATTTTTTAGCAATCAAATAATTAACTGTATTGCATTTGGGGCAGACCTTAACAGGCGCGTCCCCTTTTTCTGTTTTTCTTGTTTCAGTCAAGCTCCATTTTCTTTCACTATCGGGCAGACCATGTTCAAGGGAATTTCCGACGCAATCAATTATAATTGCTGTCTTATCCGGCTGATACCTCATACAACGCATTGTTTTTTGCAGATATCTTGCAAGTGATTTTGTTTTTGCCAAATCTATGACAGCTTGGCAGTCAACAACATCAATTCCTTCCCCGAATAAGTAGAAGTTTGTTAAAACTTCAATTTCACCGCGCCTGAAAGCCTCTAATTTTGCATGGCGTTCTCTTTTCGGGGTATAACATGAAATATCGGCGGCTCTTATTTTTGATTGAATAAAGCAGTTTGCTGTCATTTTTGCGGCTTTGACGGATACGCAATAAATTATTGTTTTTTTTCCTTGCAGATGTTGGTTATACAGGTTTACGGTATCTTTATAGATTTGTTCATCTTCCATAAGCAGGGCAAGAGCCCCTTGGTCGTATTCCCCGTTTCGCACCGAAATATTTGATAAATCCGCTGAGGGCAGTGAAAACATTCGGTAAGGCGCGAGATAGTTATTGTCAATCAGCCATTTTGCAGACACGCCCACGATAATTTCATCAAAGATATCTCCTAATTTTTTCTTGCCTAATCTTTTCGGCGTTGCAGTGAATCCGATTTTAACGGCTTGGGGGAATCTTTCAAAAAGTTTTACATAAGATTCGGCGCGGGCATTATGGGCCTCATCAATCAGTATGATATCCGGGTTAAATTCATCAAACCTTGAAACTGATTGGATAAGATAGAATCGGCAATGCAGAAAGCAGACGCGCTGTTCAAAAAAGGTATCTTTGATTTGCTCCAAAAGTTCTTTGCGGTGGACAATAAAAAGAATTCTCTTGCCCTTAATCGTGGCTAATCTTGCGATTTCCGCTTGGATTACAGATTTACCCGCGCCGCAAGGCAAAACATTCAAAATTGCTTTATAACCCTGCTTTATTGCGTTTCGGATATCTTGGACATTTTCATGCTGGAAGGGGCGGAGCGTTTTATACATCCCGCCACCTCTCATTCGGGATTCCTAATTCTTTCGCCAAGACAGAAAGTTTTATGCAATGGATTTGAGGAATTTTAGTGCTGCCGGTTCCCCAATTACTTATAACTTGAATGTTTACACCTAAAACTTCAGCTAATGCCGCCCTTTTCATTCCTAAATTCGCCCTTAACATGTTGTATTCTTTGGGGCTTATTTCTTTTGATAATTTTTTAATTATTTCCATTGTCATTTTTTACACCCTTTCTATATTTATTATAACAATTATATTTTAACACAAAAGAGTAAGTTTGTCAAATATATTTTTTTTTATTATTCTTGACAAACTTATATAAATATGGTATTCTGAAAAAAGAAAAAAAAAAAAAGGATGAGTATTATGTACAACGCAAGAATTATAAGAGGCGTATGCGAAAGAGTTGTTAAAAGGCACAATATTAAAATCGTTGTGAGTACAGACGGCAGTGTCCGAACCCCATATTATTTTGACGGCAGGATATACCGGCAAGGCAAAGAAGATATTGCAAATCTTGTGGGTTGCGAAGAAGCGCATATATACCGCGAATGGAAAACCGGAGTATCCAGCGAATTACATGATGCAATCGGCTTGATGGTTGAAACCTCGGATAATCCCAAAAAGGTTGTTGGCAGCAGATATAAGCAAAGGATTATGAATGGGGAAAATTTTGAGATATTCCTTAATTTTACCGAGTGCTTGAAAGCCTGTAAAAGAATTATACCCCTTGCGCCAACCGCCGTTATAGGGCAAGGTACAGACGGGCTTTTATGCCTTGCGGACTGTATTCTGAAGATAACCGAAGACGGCGTAATGGCACGCGACCATACCCCCGAAGCTTTTTTTATAAGCTTTTTGGATATCAATTACAATGTCCGCGGGCGGGAATATGTCCAAAATCTTAAAAGATATATGGGGTATGTGAACGATTGGGCGGATAACGACCCAATGACTGCTAAATTGATTTGCCAGATATTAGGGGCTGTTATTCGACAAGGCGAGGGTGCAGGTAAATGCTTTGTGCTTTGCAATCCTTCAGGTGGCAACGGCAAATCGACATTTCTTAACAGTATTATAAAGTTTGTCGGACAAGAAAATATTTCAGGCACTGCTTTACAGGCAATGGGCAAAGATTCCCACCAAGCCGCCGAAATGGCGGGTAAATTTGCAAATATAATTGATGAAATGAGTGCAAACTATGTTGGCGATATCTCATTTTTAAAAACATCCGTGACAGGGGGATATGCTTCGATTAATCACAAAAATATCAGACCGTATATTGCAAAAGTCACTGCCACAACGATAATAGCCTGTAATGAAATACCAACCATTGGCGATAAAAGCGGGGGGTTGGGCAGTAGGTTATGCATAATGCCATTTACAGGGAATTTTCGCGGCAAACGAGATGAAATTTCAAGCGTAAAAATGGAGGATTTTTTTTCCGACCCAATGACAAGACGGGCAATGTTGGAAATTGCGATAAAAGGCTTAATCGGTACACTGGAAGATGGTTATGTAATTCCTAAATCCGCAGAGGAACTTACTAAAAATTTCCTCATAGATAATCTTATGGAAGTTGACAGTGCTTTTCGATATATTGATTATATGGAAGAAGATAACATTTTAGGTATGAAATGTTGGGATGGGGCGGTTTCGAGGATTATTTTTACGGGTTATGAAGAATGGTGCAAAGAAAGAAAAATAACGTCTGTTCCCCATAATAAGTTCACCGAGCGGTTTAAGAAGCATAGGGGAGCCTATTACGACCTGAAGGACTTTAAAATAAAGGGGCAAGATGGCGGGTATGTGAGAGGAAAAAGATGGATTGCCAAGAGCGGGGTGATTTTCCCCGAAGAGGAATAGTATGATGTACCGCCCTTAACCCGCATATAGAGCGGGGTGGGCGGTTTTTTTTTTGAAAATTCCATCATAGTACATTGTAATTAACCCCTTTGTATTATAAATATATATATATATATATATTTTTTTTTTTTTTATATATATATAGTAAGTGGAATTAAGGAATAACCTTTTAATCAATGTTTAGTCGATTAATCGACATTCCATCATTCCATCATACCTATGATGTATTAAAAGCAAAATACGGGGTATTATGCGCAATTAATTGATTACATAAAAAAGTCTTATAAAAGAAATAATAAATTAATAATATATCAGTAAATATTATAATTGGTATAATTTAGGAAATCAATTCAGGCGTTTTGACACACTTTTCAGATAAACAGTCAAAATGTTATAAAATTCTACATCAAAATTCAATCGATTAAATAATTAATGAAATGATAGTGGAATGCTTAAATAACATCGCATAAAACTATTGATTTTTGCGTTGATTTGTAGTATTATTAAAACAACAGAAAAATCCCCCCTCCAACCCCCTTAATCGAACCGAAAACAATCAAGGCTATGTTAGTCCGATTAAGAATATGTCTACAGGGGATAATGTGAAAAAAAACGAAGATAAGAGCTTTGCGGAGGCAGATTAAAGAATCAAAAAATAGAATGCCCCTAGAAGGCAATAATTTAACCAAAATTCGCTTTAAAATTTTAGGTATAGCTAGACACCTAAAAACTAAAAAAAGCAAATTATCGAGCAATTAATGCCCAAATACAGCAAATCGGCAGGAAGGAGGTGCTTGAATGGGAAAAAAAATTGAAAGCAGGAGAACACAAGACGTTAAACAAAAAATCGAAGAATATTTTAAAGAATGCAAGGGCGAACTTGTTGCAGACAACAGAGGAAAGCCGATATTAGACCGATTTGGCAGAGATATCCGAATAAACCCGGTTATTCCCACGTTATCAGGGCTATGTTATGCTTTAGACTTCAAAAATTTAAAAGAATTCCGTGAAGCTATGGGGAATGATGACGGCATAGGGCATATCCTTAATCGGGCAAAAACCTATATTGATTCATGCTATGAGGCATTGCTTGCTGATAAAAAGACATTTGACGGCGCAAAGTATTATTTGTCGTGTCAAGCCGGATGGTCAGATGAGCAAATAAGTCAAGCGCAAGGCATTCCTGTGCAGATTTATCTTCCAAGTAACGGCATGGAAAATGCAAATTATGTAAATTAAATCAACTCTTCGTTAAACCGAAATTTTGCGAATAGTTGCCGATAAGTTGATGAAATGGGGGTTTTTGTGAGGATAATCAAACCCCAACCCAAGCAAGAGGAATTTCTTTCAAGCTCCGCAAATATAACGGTTTACGGCGGCGCGGCAGGCGGTGGCAAGACCTTTGCCGCAATACTTGCTCCTTTGCGGTTTATCCATAATCCGGGCTTTGGAGCTACGATTTTCAGACGCACTTACCCCGAATTAAGAAGGCAAGGCTCTATATTAGACGCAAGCAAAGCCGTTTACCCCCTGCTTAACGCCCGATTAAGAATGGGGTCTCCGATAAGGTGGACATTTCCGAGCGGCGCAACAGTTGAGCTTTCGCATATGCAGGATGAAAAAACCTTACGCAGTTTTGACGGAGCGCAAATGCCTTTGATTATTTTTGATGAATTATGCCAATTCACCGAAGAACAATTTTTCTACTTGTTCAGCCGAAATCGTTCGGTTTGCGGCGTTAAGCCCCATATTTTGGCTACATGTAACCCTGATGCTGAAGCTTGGGCAGCAGATTTTCTTTCTTGGTGGATAGACCAAGAAACAGGATATGCCATTGGAGAAAAGTCGGGTATTAAGCGTTATTTTATCCGAAATCTTGAGGAAATAATCTGGGGCGGCAATCCTGAAGAGCTTTTAAAAAGATATCCCGATTTTACCGTGAATGATGTTAAATCGGTGTCTTTTATTCCGTCTTCGGTTTATGATAATGATATACTTATGGAAATGAACCCTGATTATGTCGGGAGCTTGAAAGGTTTATCGCTGATAGAACGCGAGAGGAAGCTTTATGGTAATTGGAAAATCAGACCCGCCGCAGGATTATATTTCAAGCGTTCTCAAATACGTAATTTTATCTCCGTTATTCCTTCGGATGTAAAAAGTTGGATTAGGGGCTGGGACTTTGCGGCAACATCTGACAGAGAGAAAAAAGAGGGTGCATATACCGCAAGCGTCTTGATGGGCAAGCGGCGCGACGGGACATATATCATTGCAGATGTAACCAACGATAGGTTAAGCCCTTCGGAAGTAAGAGCCACGGTTTTGCACAAAGCACAGCAAGACAAAGCAATGTTCGGCAATGTCAAAATACGCATACCGCAAGACCCGGGGCAGGCAGGAAAAGCACAAAAAGAAGGTTACATAAAATTCCTTTCGGGCTATTCGGTTTGGATGACTCCCGAAACAGGCAATAAAGAAACAAGAGCAGAGCCTATGGCGGCACAATGGCAGGGCGGGAATTTTGAACTTGTTGTTGCCCCATGGAATGATATGTATGTCAGTCAATTGGAATCTTTTCCCGAAAGTAAATATAAAGATATGGTAGATGCTTCAAGCTCCGCATTTGCTGAGATTGAAAGATTAAAGCCGAGCATTATGAGTTATTTTTAGGAGTGTTGTGATGGAATCAGAAGTTATTTATATTGATGATGCGGGGCTTGCATTGAAATATGAAACAATCGGCATTTTTTCGCGCATTATTGACAGCTTGCCCGAAGATTCCATGCGGCGCGGTTATGAATTGGGCATTTCAGATTCCGAAATTAATAATTTCATTTTTTCGCGTATTGATGATTTAAAGATTAATAAAAAAATTGCTGATGCCCAAAAGAGAAGTCGTTTATTCGGCGGCGCATTGATGGTTATGTTCTTGGATGACGGAAATAGCCTTGAAAGCCCTTTATCGCTTGAAAATTTGCATAATTTCGCGGACTTGAGGGTTTATGACAGAACGGAAGCCATACCCGATTTTGCAAGTGTATATCTCTTTAATCAAGAACAGCCGTGGAAAACAGGCGACCCGGAATTTTATGATATAACCACAAATAGAGGGGGGCGTTTTCGGGTTCATGAAAGCCGCTGTATTACTTTCAAAAACGGGGAGCTTATGTCCTATAGCCAATATCAGCAATATCAATTTTGGGGCTTGCCTGAATATTACAGGGTTGCAAAACCATTGGGCAACTATATCAAAGCCCATGAGATGAGTTTAAAAATGCTTGAAAGAAGCGTTCAGCCAATATTTAAAACGGATATGGTTTCAATCTTGAGTGCAGAGAACGGCGAAGCGAAAATGAAAAAGCGTCTGGGATGGATAAGTAAATTTTTTAACCGCGACAAATATATCGGCATTGATAAAGAAACAGAGGACATTGAGTTTGCTCATGCGCCGCTTCATGGCTTGCAAGAGGTCGTAAGGGCTTCTATGGACGACTTGGCGGCGGCAAGCAGGCATCCTCAAACAAAGCTTTTCGGAACTTCGCCCGGCGGTTTGCAATCGACAGGCGAAAGCGATACCAAATTTTGGCACAGCGAGGTCGAAAGTAACCAAGAACTGAACTTAAAAGCTCCTTTGCTTTTGTTAATAGACCTGATAATTCAAGAGGGGCTGTTTAAGGGGAAAATCGCGGAACGCCCTGAAGTTAATTTTGTATTTAATTCCTTGGAAGTTTTATCCGATTTGGAAGAAATGCAAATAAAGCTGCAAGAAATGCAAGTGGCAAGGCAGAAAGCGGAAATTGCTGATATGTATTGTGAGATGGGCGTGCTTGACCCATCCGAGATAAGGAAGGGTTTGTCAGAGGACAATGAATATCAGATAGAGGATTTGTTGAGTTTACAGGATGCAACGCCCATGCTGTCCCGATTAAGGGACTTTAAATAACGCAACTCTTCGTTAAACGATGCTTTTGCGAATAGTTGAAATTTGGAGCTGGTTAAATGCGGAAAGATAGCGTAGAAAGTGCAAAGCTGGATACAACATACTTCACGCCCGAAGGCTTTATTGTTGATAATCCGATTGTTGCACGTATTGGCGTGCAGGAATATCCGCAATTGGATGGGTCGGTCAGGCGCGAAGCGCGGTTGCCCGAACATGTTTTCAGCGAAGCGAGCCTTGAGAGTTATGAAGGCAAGGATGTTATTTTAACCCATTATACTGACAAAGGCGGATTAATTGACGGTGAGAATTTCCGCGACTATACCATTGGAAATATTATCAATGCATATAGGGATGGCGATTATGTGCGTTGCAAGATTATGATTAAAGATGTTGAAGCTTTAAGAAATAATCCCGGTTTGCGTCAATTGTCCTTGAGTTATACCCCTGATATGGTGGAAGAAAGCGGGGAATTTAACGGCGAAGCATATGATTCAATTCAAACAAATATTTTAATCAATAATCTGGCAGTTGTAGAGACTGCAAGAGCGGGTGAAAAAGTCCGATTGCATATTGACCAAAAGGAGGAACAAGAAGTGGATAAAGCGGCAATTGATACTCCTGCAATGGAGGAAGACAAAGGTTTGATACAGGATTCGGGCGATATCCGAACCAAGCTTGACGCATTGAAGGGAAGGACATTGGATGAAAACGATTTTCCCGTAATATTGGAAATTATTGAAGAAATCATTGAGAGTCAGATGCCCACGACTGATAAGGAGCCTGAAAATCAAGATGAGGGTGAAAAAGGCTTGGTTGAAGGTCTGGAAAAGCTTGTGGATAAGTATTATGAAAATAAAGAGGATTCTGACACTTCAATCCATATCGACCCCGAAGATGAAGAATCTGCATTTATTAAGCTGGATGGCTATTTAAAAATGCGGGAAGCAGGGGAAAAACTTGGAATAGATACAAGCAAAATGAATGTTTCGGCGGTGAAAAAAGAGATTGTTAAAAAAGCTCTGCCCGGTGTCCGTCTGGATGGGCGCGACTTGGAAACATTATACAGTTTATCATTGGACGCTATTGCAAAGCGTAAGCCGATAATTTCCCAATATGAGGGAATGGTTAGGGCTGACGGCGTTCAAAGACCCGCCAATAATGCGCAAGCCGTAAGAGATAAGCGAATGGAAGAGATATTTGGAGGTGTAAAATAATGCAAACTGAATACAGACATCAATTTGTTGCCGGAACTCCGGGACTGGTATCTGATACCACGCCGAATGTTATTGACAGCCGGGCAGTTGAGGGCGATAATATGGAGTTTGGCATAGGTGTTGTTGTCGGTTCTGTACCCGGTGAAACTGTTCGTGTAGGTGTGGGGACATTTGAGGGCGTAAGCGTTAATACATGGGTTAAGGAGCTTGATATGGACGGCGAAACCGTGCGTATACCCGAAGCAAGCTCCATTAGTGTAATGCGCTGGGGTAGGATTTGGGTAAAGCTGGATACAGGGGCTTCTCCTGCTTATAACGACTCTGTATTCTTGATGCCGACGGGGCTTTTTTCGACAAGCGGCGGGACATCAATTAACGGAAGATTCCTCAGGGTTGATGTCGGCGGCGGATTGGCGGAAATTGAGCTTTTTTCTTGAGGGAAGTAACTGAAGTTAAAGATACTTCCCGCATTATTATCCAAGAATTTGAATTAATAGGGTTTGATAACCCGATAGGAGGTTTTAAGGTTGTCTGATTCAAGGCGTAAACAGCTTGAACATAAAGCTTTCAGTATTGAGGATTTGAGTGCATTAAGAAATTTACCGATAATTCAAAGTGCTTCGATTAGAAATGACAGCGTGGATGCCGCATTGCATATAGCGCAGCAATTGGACTTTTTAAAAATTGAATTTTATAACTTAAAGTATCCTGAAAATCACGCAATGAGCTTATTTCCTGTTACAAGTAGTGTAGAGCGTGGGGCGCAAACTGTTTCATGGAGAGGTTTTGACTATTTTGGAAAATCCAGAATTTATTCCCCTGAAGCTAATGACATTCCAAGGGTTGCAAATTCCACAAAATGGAGAAACACGAATATAAAGCCTGTAGCTAACAGTTATTTTTATACAGTTGACCAGATAGAAGCTGCAATTTTCGGCAATATACCTTTGCAAGCGGAGCTTGCCCGTGGAAGCCGTCTGTCTTTAGACCAAGAGCTTAACAGAATTGCATGGGTGGGGGATGAAGAAGAAGGTCTGATGGGCATTTTGACCCCCAATAAGGATGTTAGCTTCCCTATTTTTCCTACTCCTCTGGATTTTGCCGCCATGACATCAGTGCAAATTCTGGATTTTGTTAGAGAGATGACAAGCTCCGTAAGGATAACTACAGCCGGTGTGGAAAGACCTGATACATGGGCAGTCCCGACTGATTTATTCACTCGTTTGCATATGACGCGGTTTAATGACGGCGATACGAAATCAATAGCAACATGGCTTATTGATAACAGCGGCGGACTTTTGAGGAAAATTATAGATGTTCCCGAATTGAATCCGCGTAGTGATATATTGAGGGGTACTGCTTATGAGGCAACAGGGGTGAGTTTTTATTACTCCGACGACAGAAACAGTTTTTCAATTGAAACTCCTGTTCCTTTCGACCAAACTCCGCCGCAAGCAAAGGGGTTGGGATTTGAAATTATCTCCCGCGCTACAACAGCAGGGGTTTTGATTTATTATCCAATGTCCTCATTGATTGTTCCGCTTGCATAAGGAGTTGATATCATGAGCTGTTCAGCTTTGCCGTATTTCCGCATTTTGGCAACAGAATTTCACGAAAAAGCAGATGATGAAGTTTGCATTTGGGTTGAAATGACAGAGCCAATGGTTGACAGTGCATTTTTTGGCAAGATGTATTTGCAAGCTCTGGCATTATTAACTGCCCATAGGATGAAGATGGCGCAATTATCTCAAGATATGGCGGACGGTATTCAGCCAATCCAAAGCATAGCAGAGGACGGCGGCAGTGTGACATACGCCTTAAATCAGTCTGATATTGACAGCAAAGAAGGAAGCCTGAAATCAACAAAATATGGTCAGTCTTTTCTGGAAATCAGAAAAACAAGGATTGTGGGTATGATAATATGAAGCTTTATTATAACGCCGACCCTCAAAAGCTTAAAAAAAGATTCGGGCGGAAGAAGGAGATTGTCAGCAAATATGAAACACAATTTCCCAATAATGCGGAGCGGGAATATAACAGGCTGGCAAGAGATATTAACAAGGAGTTTCAGAAACATGTTGATTCGCTGATATTGTGGCGATTCAATAATATTCCGCTTTACCTGCCTGATTTGGAAGCCGTCAACATGTCTTCCCGATTAAGTATTATTGCAAGACTTCTCATGAGATTCGCAATCAGGCAATGGCAATTGTCAGTGGGGCGCACCTTGGGTATTGAAATAAATAAAGAGTATCACGAAAATAATCTTGCGTTGAAAATGCATGATTGGGCTGTGGAGCAAAAGCAAGATATAGAGCAAAAGCTCCGCCGGATATCAGGCGATATCAGATTTTACGAGTATTTTGGCTTAATCGGTACGAAAGATTTTATTGAACATGCAGAAATTAAGAAAAAACAAGTTTTGTCTGCATTGTATTTTATATCCGCTAATAACATTGGTGAAATGTTTTCGGATATCATGGAATATTTTTGCAGGGATTCAGGAGTTGAAAAGTATCAATGGGCGACAAAGGGAGATGCCTTGGTTCGCCCCGACCATGAGGAGCTGGATGGCGGCATATTTGAATGGGATAACCCGCCGATTGTGAACCAAGCAACAGGCGAAACGGGACATCCGGGTGATGATTATAATTGCAGATGTGTTGCTGTGCCTGTTTTTGCAAGCCCTGTATTATGAGGATTTAACCGCATAAACATAACAACTGTTCGCTAAATGGTGATTTTGCGTATGGTTGATAAAATAATTATAAAAGGAGAAATGAAAAATGGCAAAACTTAACGATTATCAAACAGAAAGAGTTTCGGAACTCATACCCGCTTTTGTGGACGCAATTAAAGAGAGCTTAAAATTCCCTTGCAGATTTAATCCTGAGCTTATGAAAGGTCTTGGATTTGTTTGCGAGTTGGTCGGGGAAAAGGAGGATAGCCTTGGGAATGCATTGAGTTTTTTTGCAGGAAAAATGGACAATATTTTAGACAGAATCGGCATTATGAAAGATGAAGAAGAAGGTGCTTCCTATGAAGCTGTCAACGCAAATGAACTTTCAGATGCCCAAATGGAATCCACAGAGCAAGCATAAAGGAGGGATAATTATGGCGGGTCGAGTACCCTTTCCCCAAAGGCTTCCGGGTACAAGATTTAACATCTTTTCTGAAATAATACCCATGACACCCACCAATATGCGTGGGGTTGTTGTGGATATGATGCCTTTAACATGGTTTTCGGATATTGGCACAGAAGAGCAGATGATGATGACCGATATCCATGTAAGAGAATGGCAGAGCTTGTCCGCTGTCGGCAAAGTGGGTGTATCGGCGGCAATGCCGGAATTTGATGATGAATCGCTGATAGCCCAAAGGAGCTTATTGGCTTTGTTAAAAAACGGGGCTGTAGCGAATGAACCCTATGGAGCTGTGAGAGCTTTGATATTCCCCCAAAATACAGGTGGGGCAAAAGCTGAAGCCGTTCAGGGCGATATAACATGGGTTGCCAAGAAAAAAGGCACGGCAGGAAATAAGATTAGTGTGAATGTGATTGAGCAAAATGAAGCTTTTACAATTACCACTTTTTTCAATGCCCAAAGGGTGCATGTTCAATCAATCAGCGATATTTCACAATTGCCTGTTATTATGGCAGAAAATCGTATGGTTGATGCAATTTTCGACCCTGATGGCGATATAACCCTTGGTGAGGTGAATTTACAAGGCGGCGATAACGGCACTATACCGCCCTATTATTCGCGCTTGCAGGCATTTTTAGACCAAGCAACTAAAGAATCCGAATGGGATACGATTGCTTTAAGCCTTGCCCCGGATGACCCTGATTATTCTGTTGCCCGTTCGTTTTTTCGGTCGTGGCTTATTCAGTTCAATCAAGATGCCCAAAGATTTCGCCAAGGTATTGTTAGCGGTGATTTTACTGACCCCAATGCAGGAATGGATAGCAGTTTTATTAGTGTTGTTCACCAAGATGTCCAAATGGACAATGATTATTGGTTAGGCAAGGCAAATGTTGTGCGTCTTATGGCGGGTCGTGCCGCGGGTGCTCCTTCAAACCATAGTCAAACAGCCGATATTTTAACAAATGTTACCGCTATACGCCCAATGCTTACTATTCGGGAACGTGAGGACGCTGATAGCAGGGGTTTGATGACGCTTATAAGAAGTTGGGACGGAAGATTTATCATTGAAAGGGAAAATAACAGCTTTGTTACTTGGATACCGAGGAAGAATATGCAATGGCGAGACCCGATGGTTATCAGAATTTTGGATGATTTTGCGAAAAGGTGGCATATTATTTTTGATACACAGATTAAATCACGTGTACCAAATACGAATGCAGGCATTGAAATTGTTTTAAGCTATGTTGATAAGCTTGCAAGGGTATTTGTTGAAGAAGGCAAAATGGCGAATCATGATTTGTCAAAGCTCCGCGGTAGAGCAGGATGGAGTATTATGCAGAATCAGCCGAGCCCAACCACTGCTTCGATTGAATTCAGGAATGTTGAAATTCCCGGCATGATTGATAGTATTGATTTTGATATGAGTATGATTTGGGTAATAGGAGGTGCTGCGGTATGATTAGGACAAATCCGTTTCATAGAGTAGTTACTTCGCATCCCACAAGGCAATCTGAAACATTGGTTGAAATTATAAGAGAGGGCGAAGAAGCTGTTATAATAGGCTCGGCTGTTACCTTTACTGTTGAGGAACAAAATGTGGATATGAATGTAGGTGCGTTAATGGGAGGAATAAATACCACTACCACGCATACCCATTCCATAATCACAATAACGCATATAGTAGGTGCTGACGGCGGAATGTTTGCCGAGATGAACAGAAAAAGAAAGGCCAGAGTCAAGGAATATTTTGATATTATCACAACAACAGAGGATATTACCAGTTTTCATTCGAACGGAGGAAGAGTAACCAGATGGAATGATTTGAGCTTGTTGAGCTATACGGAAAATCACAACGCAAATGGCAATTCAAGTGACCCAATGATTGCAACTGTGAGAATAAACGCACCCAGAGATTCTGAAGTTGTCATCAGGGAATTTGAGCCTATTTATTAAAGGAGCTGTTAAAAATTGGAAATTAAAAGCGCGAAAAATAACCCAATCATTGACCTTTTTAATGAAGGTCTGGAATTTGAATCAACAATAAAGGAAGTTGAAATTTCAATCCGCGGCAATATGCATAAATTTAATATCATGCCGATGGGTTTTGTAAAATATGCCGAAATGGAAGGCAAAAGGATGAAGATAAAAGCGGGAGTCTATGGTGATGATGTTAAATTGGACTTGGATAATAATGTCGGCAATATAAAGCTTGAGACTGTATCGCTTTTTACAGTCGAATTTAAAGACATAACAAATGCTATGGCGGCATCATGCGGAGCTAGAGACCGCATGGATTTTACTGCTAAAGCTTTGGGTATTTTGGGCGTTGAACAGCTTTTTAAAGCAATTGACGATTTGACAACCGCATTCCGTGAAATTGAAGAAAATAAAACAGAAGAATTTGCTGAAATGGTAAAAAACTAGCTTCCCTCCAGTATGTTGGAGGGGATAAAGACGGCGAGCTTGTGAATTACGAGCTGTTTTGGGCGAAAACCCTTTTCTTGAGGCATGGGATTATGCCATGGCACTTCTTGGGTTTGTCCGATTCAGAATTACCGCCCTATATGCGTAAGGGTTTTTTGATAGGCTTTGCAACTTCTCAAATAGAAGCAGAAATGAATGAATTAGCCGAGAGAGAAAGGGCGGCGAATGATGGGAATTCTCAATAATACAATAGTTTTGGATGACCAAGCTTCCAAAACCCTTCAGGCTGTTAAAGAGGAAGTTTTGGAGCTTATCGAGACTTTTAAACTCCTTAATTCCGAGGGCATGGAGGGCGTTGATGACGACCTCAAAGGAATCAAAGCCGAGATTGCCGAAACCCGGCAAGAAACTGAAAAAATACGGCAAGAAACCGAAATATGGAACTCATTAGCAGCAGAAGGCAAGGCAGAGCAGCAAGCCATAAAAACGGCAACAGAAGCTACCAAAAAAGAACAAGCCGAGTTGCGTCTCGAGATTGCCAAAACAAATGAGGAAAAAAAAGCATTGAGGGAGCTTCAAAAAGAATCCGACAGGCAGGAACGCAAAGAGCGGCAAGCCATAAGGGATGCCCAAAGGGAAGCCGACAGGGAAGAACGCAAGGAAAAGCAAGCCATAAAAGAAGAACAGCAAAACATTAATCGGGAAAAGAAAGAGGCGGCGGCATTAACCAAGACAGTCAAGGAAGAAACAACGGGATGGAAAAATATCCTTGAAAAGGTTAAGCCCTTGCTTGCAGGGGCGGCGGGCATTCTCTCAATAAGCGGGATTTTGGGATACATTAAAGGCGGCATAGATTCCGCAAATGAGGAAATCCGCATAAGAACGCAATTGCACCGCCAAATCGAAAGGCAAGCTTCAAGCCTTGAGGAAGCTGCCCGACATCATGAGCATATGGTGGAGCTTGCGGGGCAGTTGCAGAGCCAAACCTCAATAGGGGCTTCCAATTGGCTTGCGGGTGTCACTTCTTTATCGCGGTTCACAAAGGAATTGGGTTCGGCAGAAATCTTGATGCAGGGCATTGGGGACTTATCAGTGGCTGTTGCGGGAACAATAAATGTCAGCGCGGATAAAATGGAATATATTGCGCAAGCTGTTGGCAGAGGATTAAAAGGGCAAACCCGATATCTGGAGCGGATGGGGGTACAATTCTCCGAGCTGGAAAAACATGCTATTGAGTTTGGCAATGAAATAGAACGCTCTACTGCAATTGCAAGCGCGATTGACCGAAGTTTTGGGGGGCTTGCCGAAACAATGATGCAAACCCCTGAAGGTATGCGGCAGGCTTTGGGCAATGTGTTGGGGGATATCCAGCAATCAATCGGGGATGTCGCGAATACCTTTAAATCAAGCGCGATATTTGCTATTTTGCCCCTTATTGAAAAAATACCGCCCTTGGTCGAACGCGCAACAAGCTTTATCAAAGATAATATAAGCTCCATAATGCCCACTCTTGCAGTATTAGGCATTGTTGCTCTTGCTGTTGGGGCAAAATTTGCCATAGCATGGGCAATCGCAATGGCTCCTGTTCTTAAAATTATCGCGGCGATTGTGTTGCTCCAGCGCATATTAAGTCGACTGGGGATTAGCTTTGGGGATATACTCGGTACAGCCATAGGGGTATTTATGGGAATCTGGAATGTTGTTAAAACGATATTTATGTCTGTTTGGCAAGTTGTGCAAGGCGTTATCAGAGGGATATCGGGTCTTTTTGAAAGACTTTCAGGAAAAGGCAATGAGCAGTTTGGATTTTTGAAGGAGCTTATAAAAGGACATTTTATGGCAATTCTGGATAATGTATTAAATGTGGTTGCATTTATAATAAATGGCTTTATTGATATGGCGAATTTTATCGGCGGGGTATTTAAAGACCCGATTGGGGCTGTGGTTGATTTATTCCGAAATATGGTTGACAGAATTTTATCATTATTGCAGCCGCTGGCGGATTCCATTGTCAGGGTTGTAAATTTGATACCCGGCGTGAATGTTGAAAACCCTTTAACAGGGTTGCGCCAAAGGATGAACGCCGCGGCAGACCAATTTCTGGAAGGTCGCGGTTATGAAAGAATGTTTGAACGTCTTGACCCTGTAGAGATGCGTAATAATATTATCGGAGCTTTTGAGCGCGGCAATCAAATAGGGCGCGATACGGCAGACAGGTTTGAAAGTGCATTCGATAAATTCGGGGATATTGATTCTTTGGTTACGGGCGGCTTTGGAGGCATTGGGGATTTTGGAGATGTTGGGGGTGAGATGAGCGATGTGTTTGATTCATACGGCACAAGCTCCCCCGGCGGTTCAGCCTTGAGAGTTGCCCAGCAGGGAGCCGTTGAAATTAAAGGCGATATGATACGCTTGATGGAAAATGTTTACCAAGGCATTTATTCAAGGGGTGCATATCAACAAAGACCGAATTTGACGGTTAATGTGGGCGGTATTCATGAAACTGTCAACGCCAACCAACTTTCAGATGCCCAAAGGGAATCCATAGCCGCAAGAGCCGGGCAATATTCGGCGGATATAGTGGCAGAAGCTATAAATGAAGCATATGGTAATAATTTAAGGAGTGCATATGCATGATTGTCCCGTTGCGTGATAGCCTTGCAAAGCCCTTAATCCCTGTGAGATTGCCGTCTTTGGCATGGGGCTTTATTTATACAGATGATGACCACGGCGCGATTATCAGTCGATTAAACGGGTATGTAGACGGGCTTGAGGCCGTCAGACAGACCGTTCATGCAATAGTCCATACAGAGCGGTATTCCGTTCCCCATATGCACCCGGACGACGGCATTGAAATGGAGCAATTTATCGGCAGAAGCTTCAATTATTTCCGGGCAAAAATAAAAAATGTCTTAAATGATGCCCTCTTGAGGGACGACAGGATAACGGGGCTGGAAATTTTAAGAATATTCCAAGAAGCACCCGGCAGTGTGCAGTGTGAAGTTAAGATATACAGTATTTACGGGGCTGTTGATTATGGGTTTAATACGCGCTTGTAAGAAAGGGAAATTATGACACCTGAATTGGAGAACTTTAAGAGAGATATAATATCCCTCATTGAACAGCATAGCGGAAATAGGGATTTTAATACTTTGCTTAACGCCTTATTATCTGATATTAATGATTTATCAAATGCAAGATTAGGGCTTGAGCCGATTGTTGAAAGGATGTTTATGCGTCTTAATGAAGGCAGAGAACAGCCGTTTGACAGCCGCGCATTCAGTCCTGCAAACCAAATTTTAGCTCCTATTGCCATGTCGCTTATTGATTTGGCAATACTTGTTGAAACTATGCGTATTCAGGTATTTGTGCATTCGGCAAGCGGGATTAATCTTGATAATCTGGGGCGTGATTATGATTTTCCGCGCTCTGAAGCTTCAAGGGCAATAAGGCGGGGCTTTACTTTGGATACACAAGGCGATAAGGCGGATTTCCCCATTGGCAGCCGATTTGCGACAAGGGATACGCAATTGCCGATAATATTCGAGATATTCGAGAGTCTTAACGGGGATGTTCTTTTCCGTCATGTTCCCGACCCCAATGTGCCTTTTATGCGTGGGGATGTTGCCAATCAATATTTCGGCGATTTATCCCCTGCAAGCCCGATAAACGGCATAGGCAGAGCAACAATAACGCATGATTATATTCCGGGAGAAAATTATGAAACAGACGAAGATTATCGGCGGCGATTCTTGAGGTTCTTGAGAAGAAGGGCGTTTGGCGGCAATGTTGCCCAATATCAGGAAGAAACATTTAAAATCGCCGGTGTTGGGGATTTAATGGTATTTCCTGTATGGCGTGGAGAAGGTACAGTTAAAATATCAATTGTGGATACAAATAATTATCCTGTTTCGGATGAGTTTGTAGAAATTGTTAATAATCATATAGACCCTGTTTTAAGAAGCGGCACAGGTTACGGGATTGCTCCGATAGGGCATAGAGTGACGGTGCAGACACCCAAATGGGTTGATATCTATGTTCATGTTCCTGTGGTCTTGATGAGAAATATTGCTTTAGGGCAGGCTAAACCACGGCTGGAGGAGCTTTTAATTCAATATTTTGTTGGATTGCGGCAAGGCATACTTGATGAATGGGAGCGTTCATATTTTGCAAATGACGGCATTGCTATTGCCTATGTTGATTTATTGAATGATATAAATGCCCTTTTCGGCTTTATGACTTCCAATCAGTCCAATTTTACGGGCAATATAGCTGTTGCTTATCAGAATATGTTGAATATGTTGGAATGGTTCCCCGCGGAAAAAGCCAAACAAACCCATAATTTTGAAACAAGGATACAACCTCAAGATATTGGGGTATTGTTTAGAAGCACGGGCTTAATTCTGGCTGTTGATTTCCTTAATATCTCAATTAACGGCTCGAAAGACCAAAATGGCTATCAGATGTGGCAAAATGAAGAAAATCAATTTATGCCGCGGTTGGCGGGGTTTGAATTGGAAGCCGTTGATTATATACAGCCCATGCAGCCGCCTTCCCCGCCTGTTGATACAGACCGTTACAGATATACTACAGGCTTTGATAATCCCATGTCGGAGCTTGTGAAGATTGTGGAGTGATAAAAAATGCCAATGAATTTATTTCCAATGTTTTTAAAGGGCAAAGAAAGCAAGTCAACCCCTCTGACAGGCTCTTTGAGTACGACAAATACCGCGATTCCTGTAGCTGATTCCTCTGTTTTCGCGTCTGCTCCAAACACTGCCGTAATATTTGATAAATTAAATAATGTGGTCGAAACAATAAAATACAAAGGAATCAGCGGCAATATGCTTGTCAGTGTCACTCGCGGCTTCGGGAATACCGCCGCAAGGAGCTGGATGCCGTTTAATGATTCCGACGGGAATCCGATGGTTAATATCACTAATGCTCTAACCTCCTATGAATGGGATAATTTTGTAAGAAATATAGAATTACTTGAGCAAAAGACGGGAGCGGGCGTTGATTTGTCAAAGATTTCTAGCCGATTAAGTGAAATTGAAGAAGCTATTGACTTGCAAGCAGGAATGAATCAAGATTTTGAAAATGATATTGAAACATTAAAGAAAATGCTGGATGATTTAGACCTTACAAGCGAAGATATTGATTTAACCCCGACAATTGCAAGAATAACAGCACTGGAAGATAGAGCAGATAATTTGGAAAGCAGAATGGAAAGAGTTGAATATGTGGAGGTCTGGGCATGACATTGATTAATACAATAAGAACCGGGGGAGTAATGCCACCGGTATCTGCCGCGAACAGGGTTATATATGATATTTACCCCGGCGGCAATAATGCCCTGTATCTGGATTGGGGCGGCACGCGCCATTTAGTGGCTGATATCGGCGGCGGACAGTCGGAGCGTAATATAGAAGCGCAAATTACCGAAACGCATATACAATGGCGTTATGTTGGTGATACCGTCTGGATAGACTTGGTTGCCATTGCTGATTTGCCTTTTGCAAAAACTGAACATGACCATGAAGCTTCCGAAATACTTTTTGATGATAGTAAAACATTGCAATATAAATATGATAAGGGTGAATTAGGCGGGGATGCGGGTGCAGATGTACTCAAAACGGAGCTTTTTATTCTTAATGTAACGAGTGATGACGACCCGATAATGACAATAGTCCCCTTCAGTGCATTCGCAACAGCCGTTACAGCAATTGATTTTATTGCCAATCGGACGCTTGTCTATGACAGCAACGGAACAGTTGCGGTATTTAGGTCGTTAAGCGGCACTGTCGGCGTTAATGTCGAAACTGTTACATCAAGATTTGTCAAAGGTGACGCAATGCATCTGGAGCATTTCAAGCTTGATGTCGGAATAAACAGCGCGACTGTAGTCCCTTTCAGTGCATTTGCAGGGGCAGTTGAGGCAAGTGATTTCGTTGCCCACAGAACACTTGTAAATGATGATTACGGCACTGTGGCAGTATTTGAATCATTTTTTGGTAATACCGGGGTTTATTTACGCACGATTACAAGTGTTAAAGATATTGACTCTCAAATTATAACATCACCTGACGACAGTGTCAGGAGGCTTGTTGAGTTGTCTTATCTTGAATACAGAGAATTACTCGTTAAAGACCCTCAAACAGACTATTATATATATGATTGGGACGGGACGGCGGGATTTACTGTCAAAAACGGCATAACTCCTCATATTGGCTATAACGGCAATTGGTGGATTGGTATAAATGATACGGGTAAGCCGTCAAGAGGGGAAACAGGATTCAGCATGTTAAACCCGCGCGGGGTGTGGAGCAGTGCTGTTGCGGACTATGCGCTGAACGATGTTGTAAAATGGGAAGACGAGAATCAAAACATTCACAGCTATGTTGCGTTGGCTGATGTTCCGACGGGAGTTTCGCCCTCTGATTTAAATTTTTGGAGCATTCTGGTTATGCAGGGTGCGCCCGGAAGAGATGGACTGGATGCTGATACTGTCGGCATTTCGGGAGTTTATACTGAAGTTGAAGGTGTTCCTGCAAATGAATTCGAGTTTAACGACAAGCAGGCGTTTCTTGACGAAAAAATAAATAACCGAAGGTTTAAAGGTAACTTGCTGATACGGTTTACACAGCCGTTTACAGAGGACATTGCGATAATCGGCGTGATTCACAACGCAATAGTCGGTCGAGCGTCAACGGCTTCGAGATTTACCGTGGATTTCACCAACTCCGAGCCGTCAACGGCGGCGGGTGCGTTGTTTGTGAGAGGTTGCAGCAATGTTTTTTTCACGGGGATTTCGGCAAACGCAAGCAATCGAATCACGACAGAATGGGTCAATGCCGCAGAATGCCTTGGCAATGTTGCGGAGGCTGTCCATGGGGTTGCACTGGATGCCTTTGCCACAACTCAAAATATGAACATGTTGCAGTTTGCAGGCACTCCGAGAGTGGTTATCCGTGCAAACACTGAAATCAACGCAAACATTTTCGAGATTGGCGGCTGTATTGCTGACATAAACGCAAACTCCACAATAAACGCAACAACTTTTAATATGAATTCAGGCACAGTACTAATCAGAAACGGCGCGAATTTTACATCTGAAAACAACAACCTTTTAGGGGCGGTGACAGACCTTCGCCCGCGAAGACCGCTTGAAAACTTCGCACGACCTCAAGCTTTCAGCGAAACAGTGCCGGCAAACACCAATTTTTTATCATGGCTTGCAAATTACCCGCCTGCAACAGGCAATGGGATAACCAATCTTAATGTGTCGGTTATGGCAGAGGGGATTACTGCTCTTCCGCCTACATTTTTACCCGCGACAGAGTTCCAGATTGAAATAAAAAGATGGTCAACGTGGCGAACTGTTACCGCGACAAACAAGTCAACAATCCTTGCGGCGCGGGGCTTGCCGCCTGAAGTTTTTATCGCGCAACACAGAGCAGAAGCCGGGTGGACACCATGGAGCAGGGTTGATTCCGCGGCTATTAACATATCAGGGGTGTCAAGCCTAAACAACATCAGGCAACCGGGGCAATATTTCGTACCCACATTAGATGCCGTGGTTGCAATATCAAACAGACCGGCGTTTGCGAACGTACCGTTTTCGCTTAAAGTTGAGACGATAAGCCCAACATCGGAGTTCCAAACAGTTTCAGCACAGGTTGGCGACATTCCGAGAATTGCAGTGCGAACATCAACGGGAGCGACTTGGCATCTGTGGCAGGAAATTCTCACAACTTAACAGGGAGGTGCTTTGATGAGCGCGATAATTAGGGGCGATTTAGACAGTGGCGGACGCATAATTGCTACAGCGTTTGATAATGTTGACGGGTTGCAAGGTGATATCAATGAGCTTGCCGAAAGATTGTCAAGAATAAGTCTGCTGGGCAAGCGAATCCCCATGCCGCCTGCTTCCACAGCGGCAGATTTGCCGCCATACGTAGCAGACTTGCTGCCGTTTATGCCTACCATGCATGATTATTTGTGGGTTACTAATCCTTTGGGCATATGGGAAGTTGCCGAAATCGAGCCGGGAACGGGCGTTATAACATGGGATGAAGTGTTAAGAGTTGAAATTGATGTCACGGGCAAAATGAGCCTTATAGCAAGCCCGACAGCGGGAAATATCATCATACAAGATAACCAAGGTAATGCAGTTGATGGCGGCATTGGGCTTGATATCCTCACCGACCACTCGAAAATGAACAGCCTCAGCTTTGAGGATAGTGGGCATACAGGCTTCTCGCGCGAAATTCACCGTCACGATGCAGAAGAGGTTGAATTTGAAGACGGGCAAACACTTCAATATAAATTTGAAAGCGGCGCATTGGGCGGCGGAAATGGTGTTATTGAAACAGATATTCCCTTAATCGGGGACGGAACGGTTACGAATCCGATAACTGTAAAACTTGACCCGATTGCCGTAAATATGGCAGAAATAACAAGTGATGGACTTCTTGTAACAGAAAGTAAGGTAATGCGAGAACTCCCTGACGGGGAATCAATTCTGGGTTGGCAAAAAGTGGGTACATGGTACAGGCATTTTGGTTCGATTAATGATATGCAAGCAGTTGACCGTGATGCATTTTTGGCGAAGGGGCTTGAAGAATCTGAAGACCTTACCGTAAAGCTTACTGTGTCGGAAGCCCCGAACGGCGTTGTTACGCGCTTTATAACAATAGACATCAAAGACGGCGAAGAGCGTTTTGAAGCTACATTGGCTTCATATGTAAGATATGATGTATTTCGTCATGAGATTTCAAATATTCGTGCATTGATTGACGCACTGGAAGGTGTTGAGGTACGCGGCCCATTCGCTGTTGTTGAAGATATCACAGGCTACCCCGATAATATGCCTGAGCGTACGTTCTTTTTTGTCGGGACACCTCCAAGTTTGCGCCAGTATATGGCAATACAAGGGCAATTGGTTGATTTCGGGTCAACAGATGTAAATTTGCAAGGATTTGTCACCACCGAGCAATTAGATGAAGCTGTAAAAGAATTGAAAGACAAAATTGATGCAGGCGGGGCTGTTCCCGCGGACGTGCTTACGAAGGGCGACCTTGCTGCAATTGTAACAGCGGGAGATACTCGACCCGTTACAGGCGGTGCAGTCCATGCCGCAATCAGCGCGGCGATAGGGCAAGTATTGGAGGGTGAATTCTAGTGGCACGGATAACTAATTTGAATGTTTTTTGTCAAGATATTGCCAATTCCATACGTTTTGTTGACGGAACGGATGAACCCATTCCCGCCAATACCTTTGCTCCTCGAATAGCTGCACTGATTGAAGGTGGCCCCGGGCAAGCCATGCGGGATGTAAATGCCGTTTTAATGCCCGGCATGGGGCTTTGGCAGATTGGATTTTTCCATGAGCCTACCAAAAGGCTCTTTATGGCAAACATTACTAACAACACTATTGCGGTTATTGATTTAAATGATTTGTCTGTGCGCGAAATTTATACCCATGAAGGTATGGACATACGTGCAGAAGATAGGTTTGACTTGATTGACGGTGTATTGTATTTCAGGCATAACCCTTCATCGGTGTTGCGTCCTCTTGTTGTCAGCATTGACCCGTATACAACCATGCCGCGCCTGATACCAAGGCATCCGTCCGCAACACGTACAAGCCGCTGGGTAATTGTGGGTCGGCGTATGTTTATGGTAAATGATAATTCCAACATGAATATGTGGGTGACAGACCTTGATACGCTGGAAACAACATCATTTTTACAGCCCCTGAACAGGACGATAACGGGGCTTGTGGTGGTTGGGACAAGGATATATTTCATTTCGGCAGTTGGCACAAATCCGAACAATATCATGTGGTTTTTTGACACGGAAACAAACACATTCCACACATTTACAGTGCCGAATACCGCAACAAATTACGGACATCCGATTTTACACGGGAGCTTAATAATTTGCGGCGTTACCACCGCAACAAATGCAATTTTGTCAATCAACACCGAAAATAATACAGCCACTCGACATACGGTGACAGGCTCGTTCAGATGGCAACGATTCGTGCCGTTTGACGGCGGCATATGTGTTTTCGCGCCTTTGGACAATCCGCCGAACATGCCTGTGCTAAACCTCCCTGCTCGAAATATAACCAACAGGAACTCCGCATTGTTAACGACAGGCGTATCTACAACCCGCGGCGTTCATACCGCTGTTGACGGGCATATTATATACTTCAGGTCGCAACAAAGCAGTGACAGCGTTGTCAGAATAAATATGAGCATGACCACCAACGCGACCATATTTTCGGAGGTACAGGTTAGCTCGAGGGCATTTGCTTTTACGCATTCAGCCGGACTACCATCGGCTTTGATGATGAAAGATAAAGACTTATGGATTGCGGTTGGCTCTGCGAACAATATAACCATAGGGCATATACTGGATACGGAAACGGGCGAATTGGGGGCATACGGCGCACCTCTCGGTGTTTCAGGCTCTTTTTATCCCATGTTTAATATGCCCGCGGGTATGCCGACACCGCTTGCGGCATCCTTTCAAACCCGCTTTATGTTCTTTATGGATAAAGGGGACTATGAGGAATACGATGAGGAGGATTAAAAAATGCCTAACCCGCGCACAGAAGCTTTTATACAATCGGGAAATGCGCCAATGGAACGCATAACGCAAGATTTAGCTCCGATTGAGCAGGGCATTTCGGATTTGCAAGCCGAAAGCGACCATTTGCGGAAATTGATTAGCAAAATACCGGGCGTTGCGAATATTGCAGTGCCTGATTTCACAGTATCATCCTTTTGGGAGCTTGACGCAAGATTCCAAGAAATTCAAAGCCGCGGAACTTACACTGTTCGCGGCTTGCCGACATATACAGCCCAGACAGTTGATAATACATTTCTCAACCCTCATTTGCGCGACATCACTGCTGTTTGGGATGTTCCGAATTGGATATCGCCCGCCCAAGCCGCTGCGCAAGGTATTTGGCAGATTAATACAAGGCTGTTTATTCCTTTTACATCTCGACCTCTGGAATGGATTGTTGCTTTTGAATTAGCGGAATCCGAATATGACGCGGATTGGAATGTTATTGCATGGAGATGGGAGTTGCGTGACCCAATGGTTATTGCCATGCACCAGCAGACTTTCGGCGAAGACCGAGGGATGATAGCAACCGCGAATCCTCCTGCAACAATGAACTGGGGCAATATGTCGATGTTTACTGAGCGGCAAGGTTTTTTGCGCAGCGCAATCAGAACCTCCTTAACCCTCGTTGCACCGACTAATCATATCTTGGATTTTAATTCGGGCAATGCTATGTTTTCAGGAAGTCATCAACTTAATCCGGCACAAGTTATTATGAACAACCCGCCTACAACCCTAACGGGAACACTGATAAGGACGCTGGATGTCAGGCAGCTTCCTTCAAATATGATTGAGCAAACACTGACAATGCGCAGAAATGCAGCAACAATAGATAATTATGAAATATGGACGCGCATAAGACGCGATAATCTGAATTGGACGCCATGGCTTCCCGTTAATACGGTATTCAGAGGCAGAGGTACGCCTGTGGCGGCGGGGATGTCGGGAAATTGGCAAGCTATGCAGACAGGAAATATTATGTCTGTTTGGTTTCAATTTACCTTTTCGGCAAGGACAGTCGCCGCCGGAACTGAATTAATAACGCTTCCTGTAGGTATCAGACCACAACTTACCACAAATATTTTGATTGCATGGTCTGACGGAACTGTTTCAAGGGGATGGATAGACGCGGCTAACGGTTCACTCAGAAATCGCCATGCAAGCCCCGCGAATGCCGTATCTGTAGAGGGCAATTTCACATATCCCGTATCATGGGTATTATAGGAGCTACAAAACTGCAATTAAAATAATATAGAAACATATATAAATACCTTGACATTTGACTTGCTATCTGCTACAATGCCCTTGAGGTGATTCCCTTGAAGATATTAAAACCAAAAGAAGT
>Ga0123355_10002154_pt1 | contig 27781 bp, 25 predicted proteins | sample TergutEmb28metaG_3_FD_89872 | JGI IMG/M metagenome (GOLD analysis project Ga0123355, IMG submission 89872) | Embiratermes neotenicus P1 segment gut microbial communities from Petit-Saut dam, French Guiana - Emb289 P1 | ecosystem: Host-associated > Arthropoda: Insects > Digestive system > Gut ... | reverse complement strand
CTATAAAAACTTTAAAGAATACATAGACTCAATAATATGGGACAATGACTAAAGCACAATATATGGAAAGTAGGATATTAAATGTATATAGTATAGAAAGAAACAACATGTAATTTGTAAACACTGCATGTAGTATTGCTGCATGGCAATGGAGCATGCAGGGAAAATAAATGTATTTAATAAAAAAAAAAGCGTTGGTGTTAGAGCGTCTCCTTGTTTCAAACCATTCCTAATAGGGAACTTGTCAGACACATTCTTGCCTACCCAGAACGAATTTTGAAATTGTTTATTCCGCGCATTTTAATATGGTTTATATTTTTCATTATTTAACCAACAAGTGCACACAGCGTATACAATTATATAGGTTTTATCAGCCCTACAGCGCCTGGACATGTCGGGGGGGATTTATAGAAACTATAGCATTGTGTATGTTGTGTACATTTGTTGGTTTGATAATAAATAGTATAATTAGTGTAAGGATATTATCGACACGGGATATAAACTAATCACGTACACCTGTCACACATATGCTGTTGCTCAAAGTGGTGGACTAGTAACAAGGAGGAATCCGGAGTCCAGGTATGTTTAAAACTTTTTTGTGTGTGTGAATTTGTGCGCGTAATTGGGAATGATGTTCATTCACTGCACTTGCGGATAAAATGTTACACAACTAGACTGTAGTCTCGTTTTGTGTTGCGTAGAATGGAAAACTAGTTTATAGCTCTCTACAGTGTAACATTGCTTCTGTGAACAGTCATATTTTCGCCTTCGTGTAGTAATATGTCTTTTCGCTCCGTAGGTTTATACAGGATCATTATTTTATCTGAAAAATGTTGCTTGTCGCTTCCTGGTGCTACTCCGCCGTGCGTGTGGGTGGTCGGATGATTGGGGTATGTTACTACGACAAGCGAACCGATATGAAGCAACAGTATTTGTCACGTAAAATAATGACCATGTATAATTCGATACTGTCGTCGGCCACCTGTCTTAAGACTTGTCACTGCGTGGTCTTGCGGAATGTCACGTTGAATTCTTCACACTGGTGGCTGGAAATTACGTTACGTTCTGTGTTCCGTGCCCATCAATTCGGATGGAAGGTTCGTGTGGTTTGTCTCACCTCCTCTGGGCACATGGTGTTGACGCTGTGAAACAGTTCATTACTTCATGTTTCCACAAACTTTTCAGGTCACAATCGACACTCATTCCATTTAACGCTTGCTGTCACGAACACGCCTTAATACAGGGTTATTCATAAGTCCGTGAAACATGTTAGAAAACTGGTTGATGCCACAGTTGAATGAAGATAGTAATGATTACATCTTTCAACAAGACGGCTCTTCGGCTCACTACAAAGACGTGCGAGGGTGTCTCAATCGAAACTTGCCACAAAGGTGGATAGGACGTACAGGAAAAGATGACGCGTTAATGCGGTGGCCACCCCGGTCCCCGGATTTAACGCCGTGCGACATTTTCTTCTGGGGGTTTGTGAAGGACACTGTCTGTGTGCCTCCACTCCCCGCTAATCTCCAGATTTTCGCAATCTTATCACCGCTGCTGTGGCTCTGGTTCGACCGTAATATGCTGACACGCGTGTGGAACGAGATGGACTATCGCATAGATGTCTGCCGTTTTACCAAAGGTACTTGAGCACTTGTGAAATATGTTTAAAAAAAAAACTCGGAGAGTTTCTCTCTCTATCAGCGTAAGAACTACCATGATCCGTTGAGTAGTTTATTTGTTGCGAATTTTTTTAAAATGTTTCACGGACTCATGAATAACTCTGTATATAAGCAAAATTATATGTGTTTGGCCCTTTATCTTTTCCTCATTCCATAACAGTCTTGGAAACTGTATTATCGAGTTTAAATTTTAGCTTACAGATATCGATAAACGTGTAAGCGAAGGCCAGTCCTGCACAAGAACCTTCCCACCACCGTCATCAAATTGTCGCCTGGTTCTCCCAACCCGCTGACAGGCTGAGTCACGAGTCCGTCTTCTAAAGGGCGGCCGTGTGGGAGGGATGCGTCGATTGGCCGCTGCCGCCCACGTCGTCTGCCGGTGGCGGTTCGCGAGCCAGTTTCGAAATTGCATTTTGCATTTTTGTGTGTGGGTCAGTGTTGTTATGAAGCCGTTTTCAGACCAAATCGAACTGTTCGCAAGCGATATTTTAAAAACTCACTGTGTGGACTGTTTTTCAGGACTTGTTCGCGTAAAGGATTTGTAGTATAGCCTATGACAGGAAGAAGTTAATACTGGAACTCGGTGTAGCGACTCGCTGCGAGCTGGACTATCCGGGGATTGAATCCCGGTGGGGACGAGATTTTCCGCAGCCGTCCAGACCTGCCCCAGGGCCCACCCACCCTCCTGTACAATATAGGTCTCTTTCCCGACGGTAAAGCCACCGACCGGAGCGTGGCGGTGATCACCCACCCCATCCACTTCGAGGTTAAAGAAAGAGTACAGCTATACATCTTCCCCCTATAGGCCTTAATGGCCTGTTCTAGAGTGAACTTTTACTGTGTAAAGTAATGATGAAGCTTAAAGTATGTGTGGTGCATGATTTACAAATATTTCTGTATATACTTTTTACAAATACTGTTCCTCTTCGTATTAATCGATTGGATTCATTGTTTGCTCCTTACTTCACACGATAATACAGTGCATAGAAATAACAGTACTGTAAATGCTTGTTTCAAATAATTGCCGTGAGGCGTGTTGATCTCAAGTTGCACGCAGCTGAAACTAAACTAAAAAAAAAAAAAAACTTTGATTTCTACAGTCGCAGTACCGAAGAATGTTCGTCACGGGTAAAAATGTTTCTGATCAGCGACTTAGAGATGTTTTCCGAAAACGTCTGTCGTATGCTCCGCATACAAACGTTGTTTGCTTCGGTTTGGACCCAGCTTAAGGGAAGTCCACAAAAAATTGTGTGGGAGGTAATGGAGGTCAGGTTTCATTTAAAGATTGTTCCATACTGTCTGGGTACCCAAAAGTTAGTGTCTATACCAGCGGGTATGTCCGTCTTTAGCCATTCCGTTCCTTAAGTGGAATTAATGAAGTTGCTCATTTTATTACAATTTTATGAATGATGCGTTTGCCTACATTCCAGGCAACCATTACGAACTTTTCTAATTGGCATTAGAAATGGTGGAATTATTTATTTCTTATAACACTATATGGTTTTTGCGTTAGGAGAAGGGATGTGAGATTAAATATTGAAGTATTACCTTGTGCGGTGCATTTAATGAATGTTATGAACGGTGTAAACCTAAGCAGAGCGCTTGAACTCCCGTGTTAACTGCCACGTGAAAGTTCGTCCACTGCATGAAACAGTAAATTGTTATCAGATCTCGGTTCTGAAAACGAAAGGATGTGACATCACAGAATATTTCCTGGCTGCACTTGGTAATATGAATCACATTATGCAGCAAAACATGTACGATCTAGAGCCGAACACGCAGACAGGACGGAATGAAATGGGAAGCTTTTCGCGTTTGGCTTCTTCAAGGAACATAAGCGTAACACAGTGTTTTTCAAACGGTGGTACACGAAGAAATTTAGGAAACGTCAGTTGCACTACTAGAATTATTTTAAATGTGTTGAAATGTAGAGAAAAAAATATGAAATGTGTACCAAGATACTGGTTCAATATTCGAATGTAAGTACAGATTCGCCTCTGTCGACTAATAGCGTTAAATGAGAAAAGTGGCAAATGCGAAATTTGAGGTTTCCGCAACGAAGCGTCCCAGAAGACCAACCACTATTCTGAATGTAGGAATTAATGTTTGCCGTACCTAGTGGTATGCGTGGCCGGTCCCAGTGGCCGCGCGGTCTAAGGCGTAGGTCTGCGGCCGCTCGCCCGCTGAGATTGTGGGTTCGAATCCCACCGGAGGAATGGATGTCTGTCTGTTGTGAGTGTTATGTGTTGTCAGGTAGAGGTCTCTGCGACGAGCAGATCACTCGTCCAGAGGAGCCCTACCGACCGTAGTGCGTCGTGTGTAATCTAAAAACCGCGTGAATGAGGAGGCTCTGATCCACTGGGAGCTGTTGATCCGAAAGAAAGAAAGAAAAAAAAAGTGGTATGCATACATGTTTTGTGTTGTGTCAGTGGTGCATGAGAAAAGGGTTCGAAAAGCACTAGCGTTAAGAGAAGGGACATTGTACGCAACATTCGTGTAGCACATGTTGAGCCTAGACACAGAGAGAAGTATGAAGTTAGGATGGGTCTTTGAGAAGCAGAGAAGATCGACTTAATTGACCCAGGGTGGCAGTCACTGTCTGGCCTCAGTGAACAGTAATGAACCCTCGGGTTACATAAAATGCGAGGAGTTCCTCGACTAGCTGAGCAACTGTCAGATCCTCAAGAAGAACCTTGACCCAAGGATTTTGTTACGGTGGTCTGTTAGTATGGGGTTTCATCGTTTCTACCCTGCAGTGTGTGAACGCAGTTCCACAGGTGCCAAGTCACGAGATTTGAAGAGGTTGAAGCTGTACCGTTATGTCAGGTGTGTTTGCAACTTTACGCTGTTCGAATCGTAAACAAGGACGGACTCATGTGCAAGTGTCAGGTCACTCTCAACTTGAATTGTGGATTCACTACTGAGATCATAAAATGCTCTTAGATGGTTGAGAGTGATGTAATAGGAAGAAGTCGCTGTGATCTATTTTAAGTCATTGTCCAGTAATTTTTTTGTGTTAAGGACGATTAGGTCGCAGGAATCGAAGTAGGTGCCTTCCGAATGCGGTTTACGCCAACTTGCTCTGTGGAACGCTTTAGTGTTGCCAGAGCCTAACATGCCCACGTCTTGAAATGGTTAACACCAAAGTTTAGGCTTCACACATTCCTTGTCCGAAAACTGTCATTGTAACACAAGATTCAGTAAAGAAGTTGTGGCAGTACACAGTGTTTGGCAAAATCGTCAGTTATGAAGAATTCCCGATCACCCATTGCAATTGGCATTTAAAAACAAAAGACCTTGGGAGAAATGTTTTGTTCTACGTGGGTACTTCAGTTGTACCTTTCACCTAGTTGTTTGCGGGTTTAAAGGAAGATTGCATTGATATGATACAGCGTGCGTATGAGAGAAAAGAACACGTAGATATTAAATCTGGTCGTTGTTAAAGCTGGATATGGGAGTGTGAATTAAGTCGTGGTAGCGTAGTCGGTAGGGTCAAGAGAGGTTTCTCTTCAGAGCTTTTGGACTGGGTCTGGAGCTTACCCAGCCTCTCATTCAGTGGTTACTGGAGTGGCTAGAGCGTGAAGTTAATCACTAACCTTCATGTAATGCTGAGGTTACAAAATGGATGCAGCTGTACTTTGTTCTTCGTCTGTACGCCTTCATGGCGTGGACGGGGGAAATTTTACATTTAGTGGGATGTGGACTTGATTGAAGTGACGTAGGCGGTTGCGGGGTTTTGTGAATACTGTGATGAAACTAAGGTTTCTGTCTTTGGGAAGGACGACATGCAGGATTAGCATTATATGAGGCTGCATAAGCCAAGCCCGGTGTAAGCGCTGCACTGTTCTAGGCCTCCTAGCTTTTGCAAGGATTTTACAGCATCGTAATTTTGAATGAAGATAATTGTGGGCAGTGAAGTTAGTGTGTTACACAGTGAGACATAAGGGTGCGACTGTCTGGACCAACCCAGGATAGGGTTCACTGAACACCGTAAGGTGTGGGTACCATCAAAGCAGACAATTTCTCGATAAGCTGAGTAACTGTCAACCTTATAATTATGATGGGTGGTGGAATCATCAGATATTTCGAGAACTGCTTATGTCATTGTTGTTTGAATCCTCAGGGATGGAAAGGATTAGATCTCTGTGCCTTTCGTACCCGAATGCGCTGCAGTGTTGAGGGTCCTCCCGGACGGATGCCTGGAATATGTTCGTACTGAAGTGGGATGTGAAGTTAGCACACGGTTTGAACTGTTTCATGATTGCAGCCATCGGATGGCTTTTGTATTAGTAGTGTTGATCCTTCAGTTTAGTGGCGAAATTTACCACAACATCTCTGCGTCGAGTGTAGTGGTAATATGAACACGAACGTTCCGCCTCCATGTCTTGGCGTTCGAGTTGGGGCACGGAGGGGATCAGTGAAGTCAGCATAGCCCACAATCCAGGAGAGATTCGAACTGGATTCGTTGTCTGTGCGCGTGCGAAACGTTATCGATACACCGTCCTTCCACATGAGGTGAAGAATGGTTAATAAATTGTTTCCTTGCTGTGAAAGAGATTCACATAGGAACCGACCACTTCGGGAGCAGATCATTTGCGCAAGAAAAAATTCTTCACTACCTTTTTTTTTTTTTTTGTGGCGATTTGTCAAAAGAAGTCTAAGTTACCGTGGCTGCTGTACACCCATAGACTACAAAAAAGAGAGAAAGAGAAAGAACGTGTTTTGTTGAATTAAATTCTGCATGGAAATTGTTCAAATGGATATGTCCAAGATAGGTTTTGTTGTTCTGAACTGAAATGACAGACTAAGGATGAAGGCGGACACTGGAACAGAGGTGTGAAACTCTACTAGCACGCCAGCCAAACGAATTCATTTGAAATTTAGGGGTGCGTACGTCATTGTTAGCAATGGCGAGATTATGTTCATTAAAATTAAACATACCTTAAAGAACGCTTCATACTTGTGGTAACATCACGCTATCTTATAGTTACTGGATTTAAAACTATTGTATTATTATGTCTGTTGACGTATGTTGTACGTTACCATCCAGGGAAAGCAAGCCTTTTTGACCCTTCAGGCCAGTGACCTACAACACTTTGAATCAAAAAATTATTTGACACTGACGACATTCTGTAATTGTAACATCAGTGAAAAAGCCATTTAAAATAAACTGGCGGGCGGCGTGTTCGAGAAGCCTGTGCTAGTTTTTAGCGTCATAGTCGTTGAAATGTATGAATCTTATCTCAGGAACTCAGGATATCAATGTGTTTTCTTACTAAAATTTTCCTCTCTCTGTATCTCCCTCCTCGTCTACGTCTTGTTGCGTATTTGGGCCGGTGTGTGGTTAATGCACGTTTCCTGTCCGCGATAAAAAGAGTTCTTGCATCTGTCCATTCTATTGTGGCAACCGTGGGTAGGTCCACGGAGCGGGAGGAGGTACGCGTCAATGAGTATACCATATTATGCTGGTCGTGGCCTGTACTGTACGTGCACATGGACTTTTCGACGCTCTAGGTCTGACGATGGCACAACCCGTACCAAGTACTGTATGTAGTTACAGATTTCTCGGCGCTGGATTGCATTTTAAATGTTTCACGTTTAAGAAGATAGAGTCAAAGTGAGGTTTCCTGTGCCTAATCACCAGGGTTATGTATACGAAATGTGGAGGTAAACCTTCACGCATTTTAGACGTCATCAGATCGAAGTAACCTTTATCTGCTGCATAATACAGGATGTACTGCTTAAGACGGAACCCGTTCATGCAATATACGAGTACGTTGGTCTCTTATTCCTATAATTCATGTAAGTTTGGATATTGAGTCATATCAGAGCCCCAGATGCAAAAGTCGGAGTCAGTCTCTGGAACGTTTGCCTACATTATCCATCTGATACATATGTCAGTCCGAGAGGGTTTTATTGATAAAATTACGTCAGACAAGTCCGGATGGCAAGAAATTATTTGGTAAAAACCAAAAACCATCACTTGCAGGCGACGTTATCGGCCTCAATAACTCGTTCGAAAAGGGATGTAAATATTTTGTATAATCACGTATTAAGTAGATGTATTGTGGTATTAGCAAAATTCCCTTATCCGACTGTCATATGAGACTTAGGACAGTGAGTTTCGCCTGCCCCATTAACACGACTGCTTCAGTCCAAGTACAGGGCGTCCTGACTAGGCCGCCGTACGATCTAAACAATTTACAGTCCTGCCAGTAAGTCCACATCTCTTAGTTGCCCGTACATTAGTACCCCACCTGTCCGCCAGAGTCACTCTCGTTGAGTTTGTTCTATCGCGTCGAGAGGGGGGAAGGGGGGGGGGACGCGTTACGCACCTGTTGCGTGTGAATATCATGTACTGCATAGCACGGGTGCGTAGCTGATTACTGTTGAGGAGAGAAGGCGGTGTGAACTAAGGGCTCTGTTAACGGTTGTTGAAACCGTTATTATAGGCCAGTGTAGGTGAGCGTGGTTGTTACACAGTCTCGACTCGTCATTTTCCGTTGTGTAGGCAGTCTCTCTTGTGTAACTCGTTCGTTTTTCGTGAACGTAGGAGACTACGACAATTTACATTTAGAAGTCGGTTGTTGTTGCAAAGTTCTCAGCTTTGTGGTTGTGCGCCCAGTGGTCATTGAAGGTTAACTGTGTGTTGTGGATTGTTGTTCGGCTGTGGAAGTTTAGGCAAGACATTCATGTTTAAATTATGTACATTGTGTGGTGGTTAAGCCTGTCCATCTCCACGTGTTTGTGTAGGGGAATAAAGGAGCGTGTTCGAAGGTGGATTAATGTCAGTCTAATTCACTTCCTGACAACACGCTCATTTTCTTATAAAGCAGGCTACCCTGTTTGCCCCGTCTTCAGGAAGAATTTCTTTAACATATACATTCCACGTTTGTTCATGACCATGTTAACTCACATGCACACACCCAATTCAGTATGAAATTCCAGAGATTTAACTGACATTGTTAAAGTAACAAACATTTTAATAATTCAGAAGAACGTTGTTTTTAGCCCTTGGAGCGTCAAGTGTTAGAATCTTGGTGGTGATGTGTGTTGTTACGTCGAATGCTCGTCATTGCTGGTGGTGCTAGTGAATGAAGCGGGGTCGTCGGTAATTAAACCCTTCTGTCATTGGATGTACATGGGTTGCAGCGCCAGACTTGCCTGTGAGGAATGAAGATTGAATTCATTTGAATGAGCGATTGTGTATAGTGGACTGTTTTGAGTGATATTATTAAAGTGTAGTCGGAGTCCCAGATTGACCCGATCGAGTAATCACTTTAGGGATACGCATTATGACTCTTGTACTTCAACAGCGCTAAGTTCTGCACCATCACTTTTAAGTTTTGACTGCGTGCTGCGGGGGTAAAGTTTACTGAGTGGTGTTGTTGTGATAGTGTTACGAGGTGACTGTTGAGAAGATATGGACACTCTGACATTGGTGCCTGAGAAAGTAGGTGGGGTGCTTGGATCGGTGGTTCATCAGTGCCTTTCTACTTTGTGTCCCAGGTAAATCTGTACGTTTGTACAATTAGCCTCCAATTTAGCGCATGATACACGGTCGTCTTGTAAGGGTTCCTGTGATATGGTCTGAAACGTACGGGTAAAAGCCGCGAGAAGTACCGAGAACAGTAAAGAATGTATATACACAGGGTATTTTGTGTTCATCGCCTGACTTTTCGCCGTAGTGCGGACTAAATCGTTGCTGCCTAGTACCGTTAATGGTGCCCGTTCTACAGTGTGTGAATCGGCGTTACGAACCTCGTCTGTATTATGCATACTTACACGTCCCTCTAATTTAAAATATATTGCCTAGGGCAAAGAAGTGCCAGTATATCGAGGTGTTAGTGAATGAAGAAAGAACGTTATATTGTGAGGTGTTAGTGAACGCTGGCCTGTACAGGTAGCAGATACAGTCAGAAGATGAGAACGCCATGCTTCTATTCACGGCAAAATATGTCAAATGAATCAGTTTTAAACCCTTTCCACTCTCGTTATCAATAAAGAATAGTTCAGTTCTATTCCCATGACGCAGTTTATCGTAGCTCTTCAACAACAAATTGCTGTAATTACTGAGTGATTTTGAATTATGTTTGTTTGATGTCTTCTTAGTGCTGTATAATTGTAAGTGCTTATAAACTGTCATAAGTAATGTCATCCATCAACCCTATTGAATATGACAGGTCAGTTTGGTTCACATTCCTGCAGTGTTATTTCCCTAATTGTAAGCTTCATTTGTATATTTGCTTCCTATTTTCGTTTTTTGCTACCAAGTAGCTACACTGAAAGAAGGTTCGCCACCCTTAATTCAGTAATTCGCTGTCCACCAAACTTGTCTGAAACAAGCATCAGACTGAGGTAGGTCACAGTGTCAAGTCTGGTAGATTAGGTGGTGTGTCATGGCCACCCAATATGTGGTGAGTAGACATAATGACATCTTCTAAGGGCAGGAAAACATGATGTATGTACCAGGTACCTGACAGTGCTATCAAAGGGTAATGTCCATGTAAAGGTATTCTTGAAGAGAAGTAAAATATTCCTACTGGTTCCTTCATCTGTTTGTGTGGCTTTTGTAATAGCTTATTAAACAGTTTTTGTGGAACTAGTTCAATAACAAGTGACAACCTACTGCCATCAGAAATAATAGGGCAGTTATAGTTTCATTTGGCGCAAGCTGCACCCAATGTACGGTTCGGAAATTTTCTGTAATGAATTAGGTTTCTATCTGGATGCTTGAGATCCTGTTACTATCTTGCATTTCAGTAACACACTCGTCTGTATGATGTAACTGACTGTTTAGTGTGACAGTGAAATGATAGTGACAATGAATAAGTGACAGGCCTGCTGGAAGGAATGGGAAATAAACAAGACAGCTTTGAAGACCTTCAGAGCAGGCAGATATATAAGCATAGCTGCCATAACAGGGATCAAGAAAGAAATTATACGTATTAACAGAAGGAAACATTCATGTAACTTGGGTATTGGTGGATAGCATGACACATACATGTGAAACTGGCATTTTACAAGTATATGCTTTTAGAATTTGTGTGTTGACTAAAATACATGACTGATTTAAGAGGCATATATTCTTACATTTTATTGAATTGCTGATACATTATTGTAAAGTTATGTGTTAGGCATTCTTATTGAAATAATGATTTACTTTGTAGGAACCGATCGCCATCTTTTTCCATGCATAATGCAAGTCATGCATGTGGGTGTTGTGTATCGTTGTGAACATCTAACCATGTCATCACATCATTAAAGTTCCCAAGCTCTTTGTCTGTGTTGTTACCATTATTAGGGGATTCATTATTCATTATCCTCTGAGTCAGTGACATAATGTTTGTCATTTCTTTTCCCATTTTTCATGCAAGTTGTGGTTTCTTAACTAAGGTACTGCAAAACAGGAGCATCTGCATTGAGTCAGGCCACCAGGCCATTTCCCCTGGATTGCTCTTGAGTGCATTACAAGCAGCCATCAGTTCTTGTTTGGAATACTAATATCTTGTCATGTTCTGTGGCACTGTCTTTACCAACACCCCCCTCCCCCCAGTAGTTGTCACTTGGATGTTAGACTAATATCCCCCATGCTAAACCAAGACAGTATGCAACGTATTTCAGCATTGATGTCTTCACATATTTTGTAGCTTGCAATCATTGAGTTTAAATCTTTTATTCAAGCCTTTCATTACCAAATTGGGTTGTATTGAAGGTTTAGAACTCGTTTTTGAACCACGAGACAAAAATACTGAATGTCATGCAGAGATTTAATGGTCATGTGTTTGAATGACAGGGGCTTAAAAATTTGTACCAGCAGTCTTTGATTTTGTTTTGTACTTACCTCTTGTTGCCATGCTAGTTGTTATTTTTCATATGCTGTTTTTTTAGGTCTTTTTTCAAAGCTGTAACATTTTTTCTGGAAAAAATTCACAGTATAATGCTTTTTCATAAAAGTTGTACAGTTTTTTCATCAGTGTAGGGGGCTCATCATCCTTTTTCATTTTATATATATTTTGATAAAATTTCAGCTGCTTAAATGTCACTGGATGCTGAATGACTTCAAGACTAAATTGACATCCCCCTTGATCTTCCCATTATCAGAGTCACCCTTCCTTGTAATTAAGCACTGCAACATGAAAGCATGTGGTGCAATAAAGATGCAGCTTTATGTCTCAGACCCTTCTCCTAGTTAAAGAGCCTTCATTACCCTTTGATTTGGAGGTTGGATGAGCTCCAGAACCAGTCTGAAAGCTTTGGAAAAGCTGAAAATAACCACGGATTCGGAAGCTGTAAATGTTAATTCATTCTCAATTTGCATAATGAATTTAGCTGCTTGGGTGTTCAGTGTTACTTCACTTATAGGCAGGCATTCTTTCTCTATGATTTAATGGGAACCATTGGCACAGACTTAACCTACACTACTGTTTTCACTGTTTTTCTTTGTCTGCAGCTCTGCTTCATCTTCTCTGGCATCTACAAATGAATGTGGTTTTTCTTCTTCTTTCATCAAACCACATATCATTCCCTCTGGAATTCCACAATTGCAGAACAAACTGGCTTTTGATTCGCCACTTTCTAACTCTTTTGATAATCTACTTTGCTTCGACTGTAAGGTAACGGTACCAATAGTTGGCATCTGGATTTGAAAGTTAATTGCTAAGATTTTGGGTGCATTAGGAAAGCTACTTTTAATGAAGAGTTGTGTCTGCTGTTACATCTTAGTTATCAAGTATTACCTTTGTGAACACACTTCATTTAAAGGTTGGCATTTATCGTGACATGCACACTGAAGAATGATTAAAGATTATTGGTACCCAGAAGTGATGTAATTCACTGTTAGCCAAATGATGGCATGACAAGAAAATGAAATTTCTATAATGCACATGCCAAAGAACTACTTGATATAATACAAAATCATCAAATATATGCTCTTCAGCTTAGACCTGCAGTACTAGAAAGTAGCAACACTCATGTAAGTGAACCATCATCACACAGTGTAATTCATGCATATAAAGGGAAAAACTTCCCTTCTTCATTGAAGACAACATTATATTGGCCTGGTGTTAAAACTGTGATACATTGGGAGAGGGGGAGAGGCAGAATGTTCCTACCTCAAAGCAGTGGCTTGAAGCATTAATATCAGTTCTTGTAATGTTGCTATTTGTGTATTTAAATCTGTTATCATGAGTCTGGGGTGCTTAAATAAACAAGTTTTATCTGAATTGAAAATAATAGACAGTAGACCTATCTGTTACACTGTAGGTTCTTTTAAAGATAAGGTAGGGTATCATTTATTTTACCATTCCACGTACACTGTCAAGTGTTGTATGGATTTTGGTTTAAGTCTGTTAAAAGTTGGTTTACTTTTGTGTCATACAGAGACACCATTCTCAGTGCCAAGTAATGGTGTGAAAACATTTTTCCACTTATGTTACTTTAGTGTAGTAATGGTCTGGTTGAAAAATGAAACAAAAAGATCTTGCATGGTGAATTAATGGTAATGTTTCTGTTTGATATTAAATATTTCAAACAGCATGAAAAGTGTAAGAATGTTTGCTATTGGTATGGTTACGTTACACTTTTTTCGTTATTTGGTCAGTACTACTGTCTTGATGGCTAGTAAACAGTAATCTATTAGGACAGCACAAATTATGAGTATGTTACCCTTATATTTCCCTTTTTAAATCAGTGTGTGCTGTACCCTTTGCAAAATTTCCAACTCTGATGCAAAAGAATTGATGCATTAGATGGGACATCATCTTCACCCATTTATGTGTGTAACTCATCAATACAGATAGCTGTTGAGACAAGTGATACACTTTTATTTGCACCTGTGGCTACATGCATCAGCTTTTGGAATGAACCATCATCAGGCCTGTGTACAAAGTCTCATACAGAGGGATTCTGTGAAATTTGGAAAGTACTGAGATCTCTGTTCTTTTTTCACAGTGTAGTTGTATAGATATTACTGTGTTAAATGTTGAGATTCTACATGTTAAATGTGTGGCAGTAATAAGGAGTGCTTATTTGAGGGCTCAATTCTTCTCACAGAACATACATGTTCTGTTCTTGAACAGTCATTCCCATATGTATCATACTAGTAGGCCTTTGACACAAAATAACATGCAAGTACAACAGATGGGGCCTCAGAATTGCAGTTTGCCAGCACATTACATAAGCAGTTGCTGCATGGTGCATAAGCAGTTGCTCCATGGTGCCTGTTCAATGATTTATTGTAGTAATACTGAAGAGAAATCTTCTGCTGCGTTTGACACAAATATTGTCTGTTTCTCCTGCCTGAGCAGTAACATGTAATTATGGTAGATGAATTGTAGCTCCTAAATTAGAAATATATCCCAGAGAGCATTGTGAGTTCTACATGGGAAAACGGGTGGCAGAAAACTTATGGGATGGTGGATTGACCTAGGCAAAATTTAGGTTTGGTGGAAGAGGCAACTGAACTTTGATTATGATGGTAATGAAGGCCTGTGCTAAGTTGCTTGGTTGTATAAAGCAAATGTCAGGACACCACTTTCACCTAGGACACATAAGCAAGCTTCTTTTCCCATCCTTTTCAGTTTGTCATATGTAACATTCCCATCCCATTTGACATGCCATTGTTGCAGCTTCATTAAATAAATATGTGAACTGAACCACTGGTTTGTTTGATATGTGTCCCTTTGGAGCAAAGAACAGTGCAGTTGTTTGAATGGACTGTTTTATGTCTGACTTTAGGAAAGCCCGTCGGAAAGACAAAGAGCCATCAACTCCGTGTCCTTACGACCCAAAATTGTACCTGGAGGAGGCTGTGTTGGAACGCAAGTTGCCTGATATTGACCTGCGTGTGTTGGTAGACCTGCCAGCTGGCTTGGATTACAATGAATGGCTAGCGTCACACAGTAAGAATGCTTTCTCAGTGCTCATGAACAGTTTGTACAAGATTTGATCAGAAAGTGCTGGAACTGAATTTATTGATATCAGATGAGTCTTATGGTACAGGGATGTGGCTGTGGCACTAACGTGTCCAGCCATGTTTACAGCTCACTCCGTTGCTTCGGTCAGGACTGGTGCTGCCCAGGCAAACCAGGCAGTCACCTGTAATGCCAAAAATTCTGAGCCAGGTGTGATAAAATCATCTAATCTAAGTAGAAATATGAAGACTTAATTGTGAAGGATGAATGGGTAGGAATAAAGCTCTGCCAAGGAAGAGCATTTTATTAAAATTACATTTCATTCTCATACTAAATCCAGTGTTTGGGGTGGGGTAGGATATAGGCTCAGTATGGGATATGTAATGTCCATATGATGTATAACAATAATTTTAATTTCCTAAATGTTACCTCCTTGAGGAGTGGGAGAACTGTATTGTTGTGCCTCTGTCAATACACTATGTATTCAATGTAAATTTGGTACAGATAGCAGTATTTTACAAAGTTCCAAACATTCCTTGGTATGATAAGCTTGCCTGTGGTGTACAGTGAAGGATTACCAAGAACTAATACCTATACAGTGGGATGTGCTAGAATGAATGTAATTGGTTCTAGAACCTTGTTCATTATAGCATCTGTTTGTTCTAGCACACATTCAAATATGTGTGTTTAGGGGTAATCTGTTCCAGGCCCACAGCCTAGAGCAAAGTTACCATGCAACACAACCATTTAAACAGGAAAGATATAATACAAAATCAAAAATATAAGTGTAAAAATAATATAAAATTAATTTATTTAACTTCTGTACATGTAAATTTGAAAAGCATAAACAATCTTACGCACATGAAAAGCATAAAAAATCTTACGCACATGAAAAGCCATACCATATTCAGCACTTAGATCTCCTACACTTTTTCCACTTTCTCACTTGGAAATTATTTCTTTCTTAATGTCCAAGTTAATTAGCTTTCTCACTATATTTTGCCAACGCATGGCTAAAATTATATAGCAGAATAATTAAAAAAGTATTTTCACTGCTACAGGTGCAAATAAGCAGATAACTGAACTAAACTGATAATTAAACCTTACAAATGATATCAAAGATGATAACTGATTCTCTAATCAAAGCGGGAAGGCTTGACACATCATGTGCACATGTGTGCTATGTTGGCTGATAGTATTCCTCCGCATTTGTTGTAGCATCTGCATTCATTGTAACATACCCGACTGTATTACCAGTTACATAAATACTGTACAGTGCTCTAATTTCTTATGTATTAAAGCAAATACACTGATATATGTAACTTCATGAAACATGGCAGTAGCATTTTCATCATTTGGATGAACGTATGTGTATTTGTGTGAATTGTTTTGTTGGTGAATAAAATGTACCAAATCAGGCCCAAGCAGCACCTACAGATGTGTATAGTGCTGACTGTGTCATTTTCAGAATAGCCATGTATAAGCTGAGTATTGTATGTCTGTGCATAATACACAGAGGCAAGTATCTCACTAAGTCTGTCAGCATATACTTTGACAGTTGGAAGCATCAGTGTTGTCTCCACCTACCTCAAATATATAAGTTACTTTCAGTAAAAATTTGCTTCTGGATAGAAGAAAGGTTTGCCACTCCTAGCCTAGGCTGTTCATTTACTGACTCCCTTCACAAGAGTTTTATTCTTAAGTTTTCATCTGCTGCCAATGGCCACTGCAGGAATCTGACAATCATCCAGCCCTTCTGTTAGACAAGCACTGTGAATTACATCACATGTCCTTGTAGTATGGTGTATGGTAGTTTATAGGGTTAATTGTACATCATATGGACATCAGAGTGACTGATAATGGTTAAATTGGGTGTTTTTGCTGGTATATGGCATGTTTGTTATGCCAGACTATATGCAAACTTTTCATCTTAGTTTTATTTGTATAGTAACATAGGATAAGGAGTTTTAATGTGAGAGTTCTTATGTACTTCATTGTATTTCAAAGGGTTTTTAGTTTTGAATTTTCATTTTATATGCTTTTCAGGGTCTTTCTGATTAAAAAGAAATTCTGATGACGTTGTATCATTTAGGTATACTGTCTTCAGTGCCTGTGAATCTGCCGTGATTTATGAGACACACATTGCACCATGCCTGAGCTAGAAGCATTACTTATTAGGTGCATGAATATTTCTGAACAGGAAACTATCAGTGAAAGGGCTTTTGGTTTATGGCCTTAGATTCTTGTAATAAAACCAACTAGATGAACTAATTTCTCAAATTTATTTTTGGAAGAAACTACATGTTTTGGGCAGTTCCTCTGTCCATCATCAGGAGTTTTTCACTGTTCACACGGCAATAGCATATGTCATACAGGTTTGCTGACAGCTTGCGAGCTGCTCGCAAACTGTCAGCAAACCCGTATGACATATGCTATTGCTGTGTGAACAGTGAAAAACTCCTGATGATGGACAGAGGAACTGCCCAAAACATGTAGAGTTTCTTCCAAAAATAAATTTGAGAAATTAGTGCATCTAGTTGGTTTTATTATAAGAATTTATCACGATGCATGGTCACCTGAATGTCAAATTGGCCTTAGGTTGATTGCATTTATTTTGGTTTTTTTCTTTCAGCAATTGCGTTTTTTGATCATATCAATCTAGTATACGGAACTATCTCCGAATTCTGCACCATGTCAGGATGCCCGGACATGACAGGCCCAGGATTAAGGTAGGCTGTTTTATTTTGACAGGTTGGTGAAATTGAACATTGTGATATTGTGTGGGTCATTCAGTAAGGAATAGGTCACTAATATCTGCAGGAATATTTGGTTTGAAATTTTGCTGTTTAGATTGCTTTCATCATAGTCTTCCTTGACAGCTGAGTTACTGTTCCCACTGCTGTACCAGATTTTATGTGTTTGGTGAAAAAAGTTTTGTTACCTCTGATGTCATAGTTTGACTACTGCTTTCATTTCACTGTCAGTGCGAAACTTTACTTACTGAGTGACCACAGTATTTGAATGGAAATCTGTTGTAGTTCTCATCATGTACCGTATTTGCACTTGTTTCCCACCCACTGTTGTGGTACATTCATGCCAAGACAGTGTGTGCATATTTTTATGGTGTGGTTCTCTTAACACAAGTGCACTTTGCAGTGTAGTGTAGTTATGTGTGGTCTAGCTGAATGGTCTTGTTCAGCTTTTCAGTGGCTAACTTTTATGGTGGATCTATGTGAAACACTCACCGTTTGGCTGTTCTACTCACCATAATGTTGAGTAATGTAAAGCTGTGTTTCATATCGTTGATTCCCCATCAAATTTGAGATTGTTCAAAATTTATTTTCTTTCCCCGTCTTATGAGAGCAGAACAGAAACAGCTGTCTTTTTGGTACTGATTTATTTACCCTTAAGTGATTCTGAGGTTTCAATTGCAACTAGTGCCAAGGATGAAGGGGTTTTAAATTAGTAGTATCCTTAACCCATACCCTGCTAACATGAAGAATGTGGTGAGCTCCTAATAATGCCAGCAAATGGCATATAGTATTTAACTCGGCGTTTAAAGGGTTAAATGCATTCATCAATGCGTGGTGCCCAAAAGCCAGCTGCAGGCGAAGAATTAGAAGTCTCTCCAGTGCCTCCAGGTATCATTGAAGGGTTAATGTAGCCACATGAAGTCAGTTTGTTTGTAGAAGTGATACATTGTACACTTCTGTGCTTTCAGTATACAGGATTTTATTTTTGTCAGCTGCCTGAAACAGACTCATTCATAGTGAAGATTGATTAATTCTGAATGCACATTGTGTTTTAATGTATTTATTTATTCTATGGCTTGCATAATTAGTTACTGTCTTAGTTTGTATATTAACCCTTCAAACACCAAGTTAAATTCCATTTGCCATTTGCTGGTATTACTAGGAGCTCACCTTATTCTCCACATTAGCAGGATAAGGGTTAATGTTTAACTGAAGCTTGAGAAACCTAAGTTCATCTGCTTGTGAATCCCCCCCCCCCCCGGTTTAAATGAACCACCTTTCCTTTTTCCTCCAATTTCCACCAACCAATTGATTTTCAAAAACACCATCTCTACATATAAAGTCGTTTGTACCATTTAACACACAAATTATGGTATTAGTATTTTTCTCCACTCAAAGTCCTCATAGTTAACATGGTGATATTGTTGTGTAATGGGTGGGTGACCTTCAGTGGCATGATGAGTAGACCAGTTAACAAACACGCCTAGCACTACTTTATGGAGAATGAAGTTTTTGTATGTTAGATTCTAGTTTTGTTGGAAGGTAGGGTGTTGTTAGGATATTCTTAGTTTAGAGACTTCACCATCAGTGAAGATTGCTCATTTCCCTTCTACCATGATGTAAATAAATAGGGTGAGTTTTATCATTTGGAGAAATGCAGGGTCAGTGTTAAGAGTATCACGCATCTTACACCATGTGTCCTGTAGTGCATTCCTGTGATTTTGCAGCATCACATAGAGCCTCACTGTGTTCTGTCTCGTGCTTGAGATAATTAAATACCTTAAAATTGAAGCCTCTAGCTTGTCTTACAAAATTTGGTGATAGTTATTTGCCTCTCAGTTTTAAATTTATCATCAAAATTCACTATCAAGTTTATATCGTACAGTAGTATTTAGTGTTTCTTGTGGCTCATGTCTAGGCATGTGGCTAGTGCTGGACAGTGGGATGGATCTGTTTCAGGACGTACCTGTGGTTTGATGACAAGGGCAAGAAGACCCGGGTGGCTGCCCCCCAGTACATAGACTATGTGATGACATTCACACAGAAGACTATCAGTGATGAGTCCATATTCCCTACAAAGTACGGTGAGTGCCTGTCCAATCCGTTCTCAAAAGACTATTGTTTAAGGCTGGCCACCGGGAAGAATAAATGGGCCAGGATAGCGCAGTCGACATAGTGACTCACGATGAGCTGGACGATCTGGGGATCGATTCCCAGTGGGGGGGCGAGATTTTCTGTGCCTGTCCAGGCCAGGGCGTGGCATTGACCACCCACTCCCATCTAGTGCCGAGGTTAAAGAAAGAGTAGAGCTATACCTCTACTCCCCCTTGTGGGCCTTCATAGCCTGTTCTAGGGTGAACTTTACTGGTTACTTGGAAGAATAAGAGGATGGCACAGTAGTGTTAAAGTGAATCTTACATTTGTAGCTTATGAACATGTAAACTAGATTTGGTTAAGTTTGAGTGCAAGCTTTATTTAGGGTAATTTTTAACTTTCGGGTTATCAGAAACTTGATAAATCTGACAGGTACACAGGCATGCTATGCCATAATGGAAACATTGATATGAAATTGGCATTGCAACTGAACTTGTTGTTTCTTTTGTCTTAGCAAATGAATTTCCAAGTTCGTTTGAATCTATTGTTCGCAAGATCCTGCGCCTCCTGTTCCATGTGTTGGCACACCTGTATCACTGCCACTTCCGGGAGGTGGTACTGCTGAATCTGCATGCACACCTGAACTGTGTGTTTGCACATCTGACACTATTTAATCATCGCTTCCAGCTAATCGAGCTGAAAGAAACTGAAATATTACAAGATCTGGTGCTTGCATTGAAAGTGCATTCAGATGGTATGGACTCAAATTGTGAAGAAGGTAAAAAGTGTGATGGTTTGGATGGTGATGCTGCAGCGTCAGTGGAAGGCTTGCCGCCATCTGCTGATGCACCATGCAACACTGAGGACAGGAATGATGTGAAACCTGATCTCATATTAACATCAACAACTGTGCTTGACATATCGAGTGAAGAAAGGGATGTGAGAAGTTGTGAGATAAGGGACTTTTGCCAGGATGATGTTGGCAGTGGCTACTAGTGAGAGAAAAGAGCTTGTTGTTAAAGTTGTTGTTTGTAAGGCAAGAAGTAAGCATTTTCTGTGCTTAGATATAACAGTTCAAAGCTTTAAATGGCAGTGGGGCATGCATTGTGTCTGGCTCTAGTCAGTTGCCATCAATCCAAGTGCTTCACTGTAGTCAGTCTCTACCAGATAGCCAGAGTGGAGTATGTGTGCACATGTTGTACATTCTGTTAATTGGTAGATAAGGTACCATGCGTTAATGGGCTTGTGATAAACTGATTTTAAGTCCATGAGATGCATGTATGAGAAACATTGGAAAGTGAGGAATCTGTACAAATGAACCAGCAGCATTTCGTCTCTTCAGACCTGATTAGAGAATATTTTATTGTCAGTTCCTCCATACTTAATGCTGTGTTCCTGTGGACTTTGTACTAGTATTTTACAGTATTGTTACTTGTATTTGAAATATAATTTTGAATTTTGTATATCTGAATTAATTATGTGATTTAATTAAGTTATTTATCAGTATCAGACTAAAATTTCAAACAGATTTGCAACAATGGAAAATTTGGGTGATAATGTGGATATCAGTAGGGTCTGGAAAAGTGTTAGAGATAATATGAAACCTTCAGTCACATGGGGTCTAGTTTAGTATATGTTTGTGCCAGATAGATAACTCTTGGTTTGACAAGGAAAGATTTTATATAGAAGGAAGCGGGTTACATTGTTATTCTCCCACAAATCCAGGTCAAGTGAATGGAAGTAATATGAGCACTGTAAGACATGAAACCAATCAGACCTTTGAGGACAAATGGGGAATATCTGGACAGAATGTACTTGAAACACAGTAGTAACAAAAAATCCAGGTTTTGTGTACAGGCATAAATGAATTAGGACAAGGTTTATCAACCTAGAATTGTCTTTGTGCAGGGTAAGAGTTGTAATGATTCTTGAAACAACCTACAGTACCAGCTTCATGCTTGCCATTCTGAAGGAAATGGTTATACATTTTTAATTGCATATGGTTTTAGTTTTAGAAGTAATGCTGCTGTCTGAGCTGAGGCTTTTGACGTCCCATTTTGAGCAGCCAACACAGGCACAGATTTTCTGGAGGTCGTTTTATTCAAGTGCCAGTATCTGAAATTTCTCCTTAGTTACAATAAGTTTTTTTTTTTCTCCCTCCAGTCCTGAACCTCTGTTTTGAAAATTTTTCACAATTTTGTGTATTGTTCTATTACATGGCACTGTTGACACGTAATTTTTTTACACGACTGAGGCAGTTTTGTTTCTGTGATGCATACTCTGCAAACAATAATGCAATTTAATGCTCTTTGCTCAACAGAAAACATTTCTCAAATGCACTGATCTGCCCTGTATAAGACACAACGCAGACCTGGGCTACCTTCTCACATTCCAACACACAAACTGTAATTTTCAGCTGACTCAGGCTTACCTAAGGAAATCAGTATTTTCCTGTGCTCTGGGAACTGATTAAAGATATGCCGTCTGTATGTTTCTGCCCCAGTATCAGAACTGAACATGTGGCATTGTGCATATACTTGGGTGGAACAACAGTAAATCAAAATTGCATTAAAAAAGAATTCAAATTCAGATTAAATTCAGGATTGCATTCTGTCATTCATTTCAGAATCTTGTCTTTCCACATCATTTCTCTCACATTAAGGGAAGAGGTAGATTGAGGGTATCTGCAATTGAAGGTATCTGCAAATAAACTACAGAGGAAAATATATGGATCTAAGAAAAAGGAAGAAATGAGAGACTCAAGAAAATCTGTGTAATGAGTTGATAATCTGTACCCTTCACCAGTTAATATTACAGTGATAAATCAGTGGACATCTAGCATGCATGGCAGAAATGTACATGCTATGAAGGCATGAGTGATTTGGAGAAATGAAGAATCTTTTGCACCTGCTGGACATCTAACAATGATTCCTTGATTGTCCATCCCATTGTCTAGTCCCTGTAACAACTACATTGTCCTGGCTCACACAGAGAAGGTGAGAAAAATTAAAAAGGTGTGATGATACACATGAGAGAAACAAGCCACACTGGCTTGATGTTACTTAAAGATAAGGACTGGTGATGGGCTGTTGTGTACATGGTGATGAACCTTAAGGTTACATAGTAGGCAGGGGAATTTCTTTGAGCAGCTGAGTTGCTTTTGGCCTCTCAATAAGGTCTCTGCTCTGTGAAGTAAATCATTTGATTCTGTTAAAGTTTGATTTTGTGTAGTAAATCGTCCATTTCAGAAACATGGAAGGCGGATATTAGCCACACATGATTTACCATTCACTGTACGTGTCAAGGATGCTACAAAATATCACTGAGTCTAGAGTGCCAGTTTGGCAGTTCATGTCCACTGTGAGTGGTGGTTCTGCTATACTGATGTGTTGTTTAATTCTCTTACAGAACAGTTGTGTTACCTGCAGAAATGTTTTTAAAAGTTGATGAGTTCATAGAGTGAGCCATTTTATTCCTCCCACACCAGTAGTTACCAGTTATGGTTGGTGTTAACCCACTTTTTATTATTTTGGTGGTTTTTTATTTTGCTGATAGTCAGGGGTATTGACTCTTGTATTACTTTTGAGAAGCCAAAATTTGGGCAGTGCCTGAATATATGGTATTGTTAAATAGTATGTAAATGACATAGCCACAGAGTAAGTTTGTGGATGATTATTTCAAATCAGGAAGAAACGTGAATGCATGGTCTAGTAAGCAGAGGTGTACTTATATATTCATGAGAGTCGAGTAACTCAGATGATTATGAAGAGTGGAATTCACAAATAAGTTCTTGGAGTATTTTATGTATATAGCCTTTTATGGTTATTGTTGTCTCTGTTTAAAAATTTTACACTTTCACCTGGTTGCTGGATGTTATGGTTGTATTGGTAGAGAAAAGAAAAAAGAAAGATACTGGACTTTGTGAGATGTGGACAGTACAGGAGTGAGCTGTGGAGTGTGGTGTGCTGTTGTGTGCCTGGTGGTTCGTGCTGAGATGTGTGATGCTTGTAAAGTTGCGCCATGGGAGACTTTGAAATGAGTATTCTTGATGGTGTACTGTGTTTATATGGTTACAGTACTTTCTTAGTGCTTTGTATGAGTAAGGAAAGGTTTATATGAATATCGCCAGGAACTGGACTCATTTCTTTTACAGACCACAGAATCACCACCTCTACTGTAATACAGGGTTTATTGAAATGAAATAACATATCAAAACAAAGTGGGAATATGTAATTATAGTGTACTAACACTGATATGTACATTCTCAGTCCATGTGAATTCAGTGTTAATCATTGCATATGAATATGACACTTTGTATGTGGTCACCCTGTCATTCAGTACACTGCTGCAATGTCATTGGAAAGGATACTGTAACACTTTGTAGCGTATCTTTAGGTATCCCTCAAATACACTTCTCAATTTGGTATTTTAGGTCATCAGTATTGGCTGGATGGGTTTCGTATACCTTGCTTTTGACATAGCACCAAAGGATATAGTCCGGTACTGCGTGATAAGGTGAGCGGGCAGACCAGTGATGTCCCCAAAGCGAGAAATGACTCTTACTGGAAACAGGTCCTCAGAATTTACATGGAAATCTATGCTTTTTGAGCCATTGCTCCAAACATCATTGTGCATGATGATGATGATGATGATGATGATGATACTTGTTATAACATCCTTTTCATCACAACTACAGCAGTGTATTAACTGACATGGTGGTCACCTGTAAAGTATCATATTCAAAGACTAATGGTTAACGTGGATTCTCATGGACTTTGCATGTATCTAATTAGTGTCACTGAAATGTTTCCACCTTGCCTTAAAGTGTTATTTCAGAAAACATGAGATATTTCTGGCTCACACTGTACATGAAATTTTAAAAGTATTGCATTTGATTTGTTATGTTGCAATTTTGTTGCTACAATTAATTCAACTAAATTGTATTTTGCCAGTGGTCAGACTCTCCTGCTGTCAAATTTATGCAAGGAAAATGACCTTGACCATTTACAAGTGCTATTGGACTCTACTGACAATAACTGGAGTAGTTGAATGATGTCAATAATACAGTGAAGATTTACTGTTACAATTAGTGTCTTCTGGAATATGGTGCCATATAGTCTGGTAGCCAGTTACCAACGTTTCATAGGAATCTGCTTCCTGCATTTTATTTCCTGAATATGGAGAGAGAGTCAGGTTCACCTGAAGTGTTGGTTTCCACTGATAACTACACATTGTCATATACCAAAAGATCGTCTGAATACCCACAACAATGAAAACCTCAGATGTTATCAAAAATAAAGTATTTATTCCAGATACCAAACAAAACCTTTGAATACTTTGTAGGTGCAAATTGCCACATGAAAGCAGGTCATCACCATCCGAAACAAAAATTGGACTGGTAACAAGTGATACTTATGAAGGCAGAGTAAAGTGGTCAGGTGGGTCAGGATATACATAATCCTGAGAATGTTGTAGGCCCTGCAACTCACATCCGTCCCCCATCTTGCCAACTTTATTGCCATAATTCTTCATGAAACCTGAAGCAGGTTGAGTGTACAGCACTTCATAGAGATAATGCCATTTCCTTTGACTTATTTTCTTGCAATTCACTTTGCTTTTTGCTTCCTGAACTCTTCTTGGTAATGAATTGCTATATGTTTGTGTTCCTTGTGTTGTTTCATTATAGAAATCTACATAGTACCTGTAAAGATACTGCAGTTGTAGCAGGCTAAATGGTGTATGTTGGACCACCTGTATAATAAGGCTGAAAGCAGTGGTTTTACTGTTAACAGCAAAATGTTTGTAGTATGAGTGTAGGCTCATCTATTCTGAGTTTTGTTGTTTATATGTAACTACAAGTTTCCTTGCAAACTCATCAAAAGTATGTTTTCACACGTGGGGCATGTTAGTTTTCTGGAGCCAAATTACTGTCTCTTTACATGTACTTGGTCTTTCATTGTGGTATGGGTGCAGTGGCTTGCATTTTGCCCTACCGGAGCTAATGCATTACAAGGAGAAGAAACTCTGTAAATTTTAAATAATGCATCAAAATGCTTACTTACTGTCTCACTGATGTTATATACATATTATATATATAAAATACAAAAATGATATGTTACATATTATAATATACAGACTAATGAATAAAATAACTTATAGAAAGCGCAAGATACCCATAACAACATGCAAACATATACTACACACACACACACATATGCAGATAAGCAGATTGTTCATAGTTAATTTAAAATGGCTACTTAAATAAAGGAAGTACAGTTCACAGTGAGTGCCTAAATAATTTAGTGTTAACATTCACTTTCCTGTAATGTGAAGTAAAAGCTAAACAGAGAAGAGTTGTGGGAGAGAAAGGTAAGGTGTTACTGTGTACATTGTGACATAATTTTATTGTAGTGGAGTTTCATGTCACTCTTGCATGTTGCATAGGTTTTAGACACTGATGTGTTACTTTGGTGTAAACAGTATGATAATTGTGATCAACTGTATTGGAACAGTAGTAGTAGTAGTAGTAGTAGTAGTAGTAGTAGTAGTAGTAGTAGTTCTTATGGTGGTGGTAGTAGTAGTAGTGGTGGTGGTAGGAGGAGGAGTTGTTGTTGTGGTGGTTGTGGTGGCGGCGGCGGTGGAGGAGGTAAGTTAAGCATGTGTGGAGTCTTGGTTGAGAACGTGAAAGAACTCCGTCCCCCAGATTTGGAAATAATACTGGCTATTAAAAATTAGTGTTACTTGGGTTGTACTGTTATTTATTTTGAGATTTAAATGGGATTGAGGTGGTTGCAGACATGGGTCTGTTTGATATACTATTGTGGTTAAACCATAAATTACTCATGGAAAGAAGTTTAATTTATGCTTTGTGTGAATTTGCTATGGACTGTTTAATGTGAAAAACATGCAGCCCTTAAAATGGTGGTAGTCTGTGGCTATCAAAATTATGCATCGTATTATAAGTAACTTTGATGAAGTAAAATTTATGACTGTGTTATTTATTCCTTTCTAACAGAAGTTACAAACTTTTATTGGTCAGTTTATGCTTTCCATGTAGTCCATTGATATCGACAATTACTGTCATACGTTTTAAATATTACATCCTAGTTAGTTGTGCACATTGAAACATACATCTTGTTTCTTACTGGTTTAATGTGTAAACTGGCTCATTGCAAGTTTGTTTGAGCAGTTACTGCAGGGGCATCAGAATTAACCTGTTTTGTTCAATATTAAACATCCCATTGTGTGATGGTGGTATTGCACAAATTTTTTTTATTTTTGTGGAGGGTCTGATTATGATTTCATCAACTGGTTATTTCAGTGGCTGTTAAACTCTTCTCTGTAGCTAACAAAATTTGGCCTTGTGCAGCTGCACCCATTCTCGTCATACATGAATTACTCGAGTTGCTACTTTTTCTGTGGGTTGGGATGTAAGACTTTAAGAAACAAGTCATTCCCCTTCCAAGAGGTAATTAATTTGTTAGTTGCTGTAAAGTGGTTTGTAATTAATGGTTGTAGAGCAGTGTTATATTTGCAAATGTTTCTTACTTCATTTTGGCATCACTGAAAAAAATGTGCCAGGTGGGGGTTAGCTTTCCAGGGTGGCATTTATATCCAGTGCTTACCAGTAGAAGAAAAATTCCGAAGCTCCGCAAGAATGAAGAACAAAGGGGCTGTTGCCACTGACAAAGTCTTAGACATGTAGGAGTGCAATATAAGATGTTTCGAAACTAGAGGAACTTGTTACACGCACGATACAACATTGCAGATTGAAATATGCTCTGATAATTTAAAAGTAGCATGGGCTAGAACATTACAAAAGATATGCATATAGGGATCTTATATTCTCATTTGATTCTTGACTTAAATTTAATTGGTTATTTGTATTTCTCAGCAAATGCTGTACACTCTGTGCAAAAAAGAAATCATGCGGACTAAAATTTCGTACGTCCCGCCTCGGAAGTGACGTAATTTACTGTTGCCACCATAATTCGAGTCGTTAAACTTTCCCCATATTTGTGTATTCGTTGAGTTTCTCTGTCTTACATTCTTTACAATCACGCTGCGTATATTTTAACTGAAGACATATGCTTAATTTGAAGTTAAAACGCGATTTAAAGTAATTTTCTTAGGCGTGTGGCTATGCTGCAAGGGATGGATGTTCCGAAAGGGCGGTAGGTCGCTGTAGCCGACCCCGTTAACGCGCAATAGCAGTACACTCTGGAAACAAACTACATTGGTTCGAGTCCAAGTATCGGCATTTTTTCTGTTTTGTGTATGCTTTAAACTCGCACACACTGACTTAATCCGCGTAGTAACACATCGATTATTTAATCATGCG
>Ga0123355_10002153_pt1 | contig 27785 bp, 31 predicted proteins | sample TergutEmb28metaG_3_FD_89872 | JGI IMG/M metagenome (GOLD analysis project Ga0123355, IMG submission 89872) | Embiratermes neotenicus P1 segment gut microbial communities from Petit-Saut dam, French Guiana - Emb289 P1 | ecosystem: Host-associated > Arthropoda: Insects > Digestive system > Gut ... | reverse complement strand
GAAAGCGGGAGACAAATTCCTTGACATTTTAAATTTGCACTTTTTTAAGAGAAACGACTTCGATTTCCTTTTCCATTAGTTCGATAAATCTTTTTGTAGATTCTTCATATTCTTCTGCTATTTCCTCTGATGTCATATTGAGGTGGCGCAGAGAGTTCTTATCTCTGATTTTTCTGACTTCTAGCATGACTATGCTCTCGCCCATCTAATAAACCCTCCCGAAATATAAGTCGTGGTTATAATACAATTGACTCCCATGTCTACCAATCCCATTTTACATCATACTTTTGGATATTCTCATCAGCAGTCAAGATAGTTATATTGACCATTTTTGCTGTTGCTATAAGAAGCCGGTCAAAAGGGTCACGATGGATGAATGGTAAATCTTCCACCAATACAATATGTCGTGGTAATACTGGAACTTGATAGACAGGCAATCCTTCCACTTGCTTCATAAAGCTGCGAATACCAACTTCAAATTCATAAAGTTTGCCTGTGCTTGTTTTAATGGCAACTTCCCACATAGAAACAACGCTGATGTATAGCTGGTTTGAAGTATTTCTCAATATTTCTTGTGCCTTCGAGGAAAGTTTTTCATGCTCATTAACCCACCACAGCGCAGTATGTGTATCCTATAAAACTCTCATCACATATACTCCTTAAAATCTTCTAATGGCTCATCGAAATCATCTGCCATTTTGAATTGTCCACGCATACAGCCAAAAACATCCTCTCTGGACATTACTGGTTTAGACGGGTCTTTTGGTGTTACTCCATCAATAAGTGCATCGGGAACTTGTTTTTCTCTGTGCAGAGGAAAAATGCGGATTTCTCCATCTCTTTCTTGGAGCAGCACTCTATCCGTGCTTATCAACTTAAACAAAGTTTCTGGTAACGACTGTTTATCTAATATTGTATTTATCATTTCAACCACTACTCCTTGCAAACCTCAATCATTCTAGCTTTGATTCTATTGTATCACACATTTTTCACGTTTTTAAATGACTTTTGGGAGTTTTTAAAGTGCAAATTGCTGCATAGGTTAACGAAGCAGCCACCCTTGCTTCACTCAAAGCTTTCCTCTATCCGATTCCTCTCCTCTTCTTGCTCAAATGTAGTTTTAATATGCCGCTGCATGATAGGAAAAAAGATGCTTACAAGGGCTTCTATAATTTTATGGCCCAACTGGAAATTTGCCTTGTGTGCTAATGAAAAAATAGCGGTGGGCTTGGTGCCCATCGCTATTTTAAGCGTTTTCTAACAGCTGTTTCTTAATGGCATAACTAATGCTTCTGAAGGTGACATAAGCATTGCTTTGGCATTCAATTGATAATCCGGGTACAATCAGGCGACAGCAACTCATTTACAAGTTTTATTTCGCGCATATGAGATATAAAACCGGGCTTGCCAGAAAGCCTATGCGAGTCTTGTTCATATTCAAGGCTTAAATTTTCATATTCTTTATCAGACAATCTCTCGTTTGCCTTCATTTACTTCATCATCCTTCGGTATAGTAGTTACGGAAAGTTCGGTATAGTCAGTTATTTTTCAATGGCTTCGCTGTTTAGAAACATTTTTTAGCTATCCACAGTACAAATCCACTATCGCCAATTAACACATTTCAACCCATCAATATTCTCAAAGTGCTTTGTATTGTCGGTTACAAGGGTGCAATCATTCACAAGACAAAAAGCTGCTATCAAAATATCTCCATCACCAATCATCCTACCTTTCTTTTTAAGTTCAGCATAAACATATATTGCCCTTTGCCAAACCTCATCATCAATTGTGCCAATATCAAGACATTTGCAAAAATCAAGATATGTTTTGAGCTTGCGGGTCATATCTTTTGATACAAGCCCTCTCTGCACTTCATAATCAACAATTCTTGGGATAACTAATTCATGACCTTTTTCAAGAGCAGTATCGGTATTATGTCTTACTTGCTCATCTTCTTTGAGGAAATATGACACGATATTAGCGTCAAGTGCGTACATCATAAATCTAATTCCCTTCTAAGGCTGAAACCTTCATTGATTATTTTATCAAACTCATCATCAAAAGGCTCATCATCAATGTTTTTCAAGTCAGCATACAACTTTGCCAAAGCCTCTTTTTGCTTTTGGGATTTTGTTTTCGTTTCATCAATTATTTTATCTTGCATAACATTTATAATTGTTAGCTGTCTTACTGGCAATTTAATTATAGTGCCATTTTCTACAAACCTGCCATCTTCAACAAAATGCCCTGTATATGTTTTCGTCATGATTATCAAATCCTTTCATAAGAGTAACTTGAAAATACCGTCTTTGACTTCTCTATTAGTTGATGGGGTGTCTGATGCCCCGTTGGTTGTTAAGTTTTTGTATCGGATTTCGGATTGCTCAACCTCTCTCGCATTTTGATTATATCACAATTCGGAAGTAAATTCAAAAGTAAATAATCACTAAATATTACCAGCAAGACTTTTAATGCCCTCTGCTATAAATGCTTTGGCAACATCTTTGATTACTTCAATGGTCATAGGTAGCTTGTTGTCATTTATTGTTTTCTTAATCCTGCCCCAATTAGATTCATCCCTTATTTTATCCAAGAAATCATGACCATCCCAAGTTAGCCTGCCAACACCAAAAGCATATATCCCATCACCGGCATAATAGGGTTTATATGCATTGACCAAACCATGCTCATGAAGGATACTGCAATGATATGCCACTATTTCTAGGCTTAAATCCTCAATTCCTAACTCGCCGTCATGTAATGCAACATCTATATACTTTTCTTCGATGGCTAATAGAACTCTCTTTACTATATCCATGTCTCGATTCATTTTAATAATCTCCCAAATCTGATTCCGCTTCGCATTCATCATCATGTATTTCACCATCATCTTCAGAGAATAATTCCTCAAAAGATATCAAGTATTCATCCTCTATCCAACCTTGTTTAACCTCTCCGGTATCCTTGCATATACACTCCGCACCATGCCAGCCAGAAGTAATATTTAGTGTTATATTTGTGACATTGATTGTTTGGTGTTCAATAATGTTGGCTATGATTGGAGCATTTTGGTTAGGAGCATCCCTTAGCGGAGCATCCCTGACAACTGTGTATATGGTTAAGCCAGAAGCAACAAGCCCTGCAACTACGCCTAAAGCTTTTATCAATCCCCAAATTTTCTTTGCCATCTCCTTGGCTTTCTTTTTATCAAAGGATGCAATGAAATCAGATAGATAAGTTTTAAAATTTTCATACCATACCTCGATATTTACGAGATAGCCAGATGCCTTTGCTACAAATTCCAAAGCCTCAGAAAAATCGGCATCACCTATTCCAAAGTTAAAATCATCATTTCTATCACAACCAAATAGGTTTTCAGCCACCTCATAAGCCGCTGTTATGCCTTGCAAAACTCCCCAATAACTTCTTAGTCCAAGAGAAGAATTAGCTATTGTATCACTCAAACTCCGGATATCGTTGACATATCTACCGGCATTCACAATATCTAAGTAAATGCTATTACTTAGTCCTATCGACTTTGATAAGTCAGCCAAAGTATTTTGTGTGACCCAATCATAGCTTATCATAAAATCTCTGATTGATTCAGTAGCTCTTAAAGATTCAATGATAGGATTTACATATCTAATGGCATCAGAAGCCGCATACAGATACTCATATCTTGGTAATAGTTGATTGACAAGATTATTGTAACCAAGCAAATCATTCATAACAGCTTCACGCTCACGGATTGCACCCATTGCCCCATCTAACCTCTCATAACTACCGTATGCTTGCTTAGTCAGTCTTTGCATTGCAAATATATTATCCAATACCCTAGTTCCTAACATCTCTTCAACTCTTATACCGATATCAAGCGAAGCTCCTATTTTATCAACATGAAAATTATCTCTAAAGCTACCCATTGTGATATCCTTCCGTCTATAAACATTGTACCACAAGCTAGGGTAGTTCACAATATAGAAAACTCAGCAACATCTTATTTTATTCCAAACGCATATCCCCATCTCCCACTTATATATTCTACACATAACCAACGTGTACACAACCAGAGCCATTAGGCAGAGAGGAGGTTAAATTTTAATGAAAGCACTGCTGCTTATGTACAAAGGCAGAGATAGTTGGGATAGACCAGTTTATGAATGTGATGGGATTCTATATGTTGATGTAGAGCCTAGAAGTGACCAGCCAAACATTTGCACCAAGTCAGCTAATGAGTTTGATGGAGAGTCAGATTAGCCTATTGATGCAGATGCTGAGGTCATATTTATTTCAGAACGGGATAGATGGTAGGCTTAATTATTAGGCTCTGTAAGCAAACAGCAGACCTTGTCATATCCAAAATAATAATGATGTGAAAACCAAAGATGTCCGACAAATGGATATTAAAATCAAATCAAAAGAAAAGGAGTTGTTACCATGCCATCAAACCTAGAAAACATGTTCTACGTCCGCCAAACCCTTTGGCACGGTCTAGGCACCCGTGCAGAAGAAGCTTTGGATTCCAAGGAGGCCCTAACGGCAGCAGGCCTAAACTGGAGGGTAGAGCCTCGTCCAGTTTACACCGCAGACTTTATCTGTCACACTGGCTCCGTCTATACCTCGGACAGTCAGCTTATCAAAGGCTACAAAGCCAATGTCCGTGATAGTGACGGTCAAGTATTAGGGGTAGTGTCCGACAGATACAGGATAGTACAAAATGAAGAAGCCTTTGCCTTTACTGATGCTTTATTAGGCGAAGGTGTAAGGTATGAAACAGCAGGGTCATTACAAGGAGGAAGAAAGGTATGGATGTTAGCCAAGCTTCCAGAGAGGTACATAATAGCAGGAGAAAGTATTGAGCCATATCTAGTGTTCAGTAATTCCCATGACGGAACTGCTGCCATTAAAGTTTGTATGACCCCCATACGTGTTGTCTGCCAAAATACATTAAACTTGGCACTAAATCAAGCAAGAAGGTCATGGGCAGCAAAGCATACAGGTAATATACAAAATCGTATGCATGAAGCAAGGACTACATTGCAACTTGCTCATGGCTATATGGAGAACTTGGGTAAGGAAGTTGACCTGCTTAGCAAGATTAAACTATCTGATGCTAAGGTTATGGAGTTCATCAACGAACTTATCCCATTAGCCGATGAAGCCTCTACTGTACAGAGAAAGAATGTGGAGCATTTAAGAGATGATGTTAAGATTCGTTACTTTGAGGCTCCTGATTTGAAAGTGCTTAGTAAGAATGGCTACAGATTCATCAATGCTGTATCTGACTTTGCAACACATGCTAAGCCGCTTAGGGAGACTGCGAGCTATAAGGAAAACCTATTCCTTAAAACTTTAGAAGGACATCCTGTGATAGACAAAGCCTATGCAATGATTAAAGCCGCTTGATGTGCTGCTATGGCACATCGGCGGTTTTTTGGTCAGCGCAACAATAGCATGAAAGTAAAAAGAACTAAAGCCATTGAAATGAAGTAAAAGCCATTGAAATGAATTAGAACTATTGGCTATTGAAATTAGTTAAAAACTACTAACAAAGGAAGGTGAAACTATGTACAACATTCTAGTCTCCACAGAAAACCTACCCCACGAAGACTGGCTTGCATATCGCAATCTAGGCATAGGTGGCTCTGATGCATCTGTAGTATGCGGCATCAACCGCTGGAAATCTCCTGTAGAGCTATACATGGAGAAGAAAAGCATGTTTCCACCTGTCGATGCAGGTGAAGCGGCCTATTGGGGCAATAGGCTGGAAGGTTTGGTTAGAGAGGAGTTTACATTAAGAACTGGTATAGAGGTTATGCCTGTTAATGCAATTCTTCAAAGTGAGGAATATCCATTTATGCTTGCTAACCTAGATGGCTACTGCTATCATCCCCAGCATGGCGAGATCATATTTGAAGCCAAAACAGCAGGTCAGTATATGTCATCTGAATGGGATGATGATAAGATTCCTAATTCTTATATGCTCCAACTACAGCACTACATGGCCGTTACTGGTTTCAGAGGTGCCTATATCGCCGTGCTAATCGGCGGCAACAACTTCAAATGGCAGTTTGTTGAGAGGGATGAGGAATTGATATCAATGCTCATCCAACTGGAAGCTGAGTTCTGGGACGGTGTCCAGTCAGGCACACCACCAGCACTTGATGGAAGTGATGCTTCTGTTAAGCTCCTAAGTAAGCACTTTCCAGACAGCGTGCCACAATCCACAATAGAACTGCCTAGAACAGCAATGGCATTAGTTGAGCAGCACAACCATGCTTCTGATAAAATCGGCTATTATACCGAACAAAAACAGGAGGCTGAAAATCTTTTAAAGCAGATGATGGGTGATAATGAGGTTGGGATTATAAGTGGCCATGAAGTTTGTGCTATAAGTGGTTGTGTAGATGGAGATATCGCAAATGAAAACAACATAAGAGGAGGTTACGCATATGACACTGATGAAAATGATGGTGCAATCGGCAATCGGGTTTCTGGTGATGTTGGCTATAAAGCTATTGGTGATGCTGATTATAATGCAGATGGCGTAGATGGCGTAGATGGCGTAGTTGGTGCAATTGACGCAGATGGCGCAAGTGATGTAAACATTGTAGATTATGAAAATCCTACAATTGCCGCTAAAAGTGATGTCGGCAACAAGGTCATCATCTCATGGAAAAGCTTCACTCAAGAGAGACTGGATACCAAGACTATAAAAGCTGAGCATCCAACCTTATGCAGCAAATACAGCAACAGGGCTTCGACTCGCCGCTTTTCTATAAAGTCGGCATGATAAATGCATTTGGTTATAAAGAAATCAAGATAAATAAAATGATAGGAGTAATTATTATGAGCGTATTAGCGTTAAAAGATCAATTAAATAAGAAGATGCAGGGTGTTCAAAATCCGCAAGGCCTACATATCCAGAATCCACAGGCTGCACAAACTCATAATCCGCAGACTCTACAAACAGCGCAACCCTCGCATGAGGGCGCGGGTGCACATGCGACTACTGCAAGTCTCTTCGCAAACCCACCTATTGCAAGCGTCCCCGATGTAGAGGCAGTGGTTAATGTAGAAGACCCATCAGCTGCTTCTTTAGGTAATCCTGTTTTAGTTACAGATGAAACGGGAGATATGAACTTACCGAAGGACATAGGCTTTGAGAATACTGAATTGACGACCATTGATTCCAACTACTTAGCCCTAACCACAAACGCCATCGACATCATAACCGAAAACCTTAAAAACCAGCCACTATCTTATCAGCTATTTGACATTGTAAAAGCTCCTACTGGTGGAGCTACAGTATTCACGGTGCCTGGTCTTGCTGGTGATGAAATAGCCAAGGAGCTAACAGGCATTATTCTGGACTACACAACTCCAAGGGCATACTGGGAGACACCAGAGCCAGTAGAAGGTACACCACCAACTTGTTATAGTCCTGATAGCATAGTATCTGTTGAAGGTAAGCCTTGCAGCACTTGCCTATTTAACACATTTGGGTCTAAAGGATTAAATGGAAATGGTGCCAAGGATGGAGATAGCCAAGCGAGAGCATGTAAGGAAAGCATACAGGCTCTTCTATTACTCCCTGATAGTGTCATCCCTATCATAGTGAGAATACCAGTAACCAGTAAAGTCATATTCCAGAAATATATGACACGGTTGGTAAGTCGGATGATTCCTTTGAATGGGGTTGTTACAAAGGTAACACTTGAGAAAGCAACATCTAATGGCGGACAGCCCTATGCTAAGTTTAACTTTGAGGCTGTGGAAGTGTTATCTCCAGAGGAAGCTAGTCATGCTAGGGCTTATGGGCAGAAGTTCTCTGAGATGTTGAGTGCTGGGCATGATGTTGGTGAAGTTTATGAAGCCCCTGAATATCAAGGTAATCATGGAATTGGCGATACTTATAATACCCACAATGATGTTGATGTTAATGATATACATGTAGACCATAACAATCATCAATCCCATAATGTCATCAATCCTCATGCTCCCAATGATGTCCATAATGTTTAACCTTGGGAACACCAAAAAAAGCCGAAAGGGGATGGTGATATGGGGGTTATTGATATGAAAACCATTGCAAAGATTATAGCCGTGGCTGGTAAAGCCCTAGCTGTGGTTGCAGAAATTGTAATTATCATAGCAACCACTAAAGGACAAAGATAATCATGAAACCAGAAATAGTCACGGAACAACAAGGGTGGTCATAATTCTTAGATTAGTAATGGCTACAGACCCTAATTATACTTAAATGTTTGAATTACATTTAAGTACTTGGAATGTAGAGCCTTGGTTTAAAAGTCCCGCTGGTCTTTGCTAAGGCTTTCTATGTTCCTGCATTTTGGGAGAACATACAAAAGAACATAGAAAAAACATAAGCAATTTACCCATCATAGTCCCAAGGCATGATGGTAATTGGATATTGGACGGAGGTGTGCATGAAACATATAGAGGATATTAAGAAATATGGAGGAGTCATTGATAGACATGATAACATCAAGAAGTTTCCAGTCGAAATTACAGAGACTTTATCAAGGGTCATGCGCATGGAAGCAGCTACACCTGATGAAGCTGTTGATAAGGTTAAAACCCTATATCGTAAGGAAGTAGTTGTTCTTGATAGTTCGGATTATATTGATACGGATTTCAGGGTTATAGGTGATAAAGTCACCAAAGAGTGTAAACAAAATCACCTAATTATCATCAAAAACCTATGTAATTCTTTATCACTAGAAATTGAAAAGAATCTAAATGAACCAGAAGCATCTAAGTTCCTTGTGTTGATTGAGGATTTGGTGATTAGATGTCAAGAATATATTAGGACTTAACCGTTTTCATTATCCCCATCTTCTTACATAACTTCACATATTCAATCATAAACTCCAACTCTTCATCAGAGCATCTTGATAGGATTGTCATTAGCGTCTCTATCTTAGGTGATGGCTCATGGTTAGGAGTGTTCTCCAACAGAAGCGAGTCAGTTGTGACATCAAGCACTTTAGCAAGCTTAACAATTGTTTCTATGCTAAATCCTGATGTGCCTCTTTCTGCTACACCTAGAAAAGAATCAGAAATGTCCGCAAGCTCGGCTAGCTGTTCTATAGTCAAGCCTTTGTTAAGTCGGGCATTGCGTACATTTTCACCAACATATCTAAAGTTTATATTCATTTCAACACCACCTGTGTAATATAGCTTTATATAAGCCTAAAACATGGGTGTTGATTTTAACAGAGCGTATTAGCATTGATTTTAATAATGCTATTGCAATTGATAGTGATGTGCTATATAATGTTTGTAAATAATGAGAAGAGAGAAATGTTGTGAAGGAGAGTTGATTATGTTTTGTACACAATGCGGAGGCAAAGCCGTAGATAGTGCCGTGTTTTGTAGTAAATGTGGTGCCAAGCTATTTATACCAGTGAAAGCAAAAGAGGCAAAGAAAGATGTAGAAGTACACGTTAATCAAAATAATGATAAGGATGTTACTGATGTTACTGATGTTGCCAAGGTAGCCATAAGCAATGATGAACTGTCAGGAAATAATAGTTCAACGGAATCAACGCCTGATTTCTATACACAAATAGCTTATCTACTGAAACAGGACAAGAAAATAGAAGCGGCACAGGTATATCGTGAAAATACAGGTGCTAGTGTTGGTGAGTCTCAAAAGTTCATCAATACATTTGATTATAACTCAATAAATATAGACAACTATGTCCATGTAAGACCAGAGAAATCAAATGCACATTATCAGCAATATAAGGCTAAACGAGGAGAAATTGGCAGCAGATATTGTCCAAAATGTGCATCAACCCTATTACATTCCCGAAAGGAAAGTGTGGCGGAGCAGTCGGGCGAATCTGGCATTTTTGAACTTATAATACTTGGGCCTATTGGTTTTGTGATTAACAGCATTGCAAGGGAAAAGATTAAAATGACATTCCACAAGTGTTTGGAATGTGGCTTTGACTTTAGAGAAGCTAAAGAGATCTCCAGAAGAAAATTGATCAGCAGCATATTTTGCTTTCCAGGCTGTCTGATAGTTCTCGTTACTCTTTACATAATCAACTGGTGGCATTTTGAGCCTGTATTGTTCTTAGCCCTCCTTGCGACTGGTGGCATCCTGTTGTTTGCTGGTATTAAGATGCTAATAACCAGCATGGATGTACAGGCCAAAGGTTATGAAGCAAAATATTACATCAAGGAAGCAAGGCGTTATAAGAGTCAAGTGAAATAGTTCGAGGGATATTCATTTAATACAGATGGAGGATTAATCAATGTTTTGCACCCAATGTGGTAACAAGCTCATAGATGATGCTGCGTTTTGTAGTAAATGCGGCACTAAAATACTTATTCCAACTAAGCCCGTAGGGGAAGATGTTTCGCCAGCGGCATCCCATAGTGCATCTCCCGCAACAGAAGATGCCAGCATTATAGAAGTCATAGCAAGCATCGACTTTTCCGCAGAGCTTAAACCTAGCATATGGAAGGAGCGATTTGAGACCTTTAAGGGGCTTCCGACTTCTGGCAAAATACTTTGGAGCATACTTGCCCTGCTTTGTCTGGGTGCCATAGGATTTGTCGTCTTTATCATCGTTGCGCTCTTACGCATACTTTTCTCATCAATAGTTTCGTTTATAGTTGTCATTACATTGGGATATGTACTGTATCATATATTTGCCGCTAAATACATAACAGCATACAAATATATCAAAGATTCCAAGGTGCTGCATCTGCCAAGTGCAATGGATTCTGAAAGCTTACTCCATGCTCTAAACGGTAAGTTAAACTACCCATATTCTAGAGGCGTGAGATTTGGGGCAGACGGCGAATGTATAATTGAAGGCCGATACTCTACATACTCGGTTGCATTTAAAGATGGGCAGGCTACTTTAGGCTGCGTTTTTAACAAAAAGGATAGAAAAGACCGCGCCATTATGCTTGAGGCAATTGCAATACGTCACTATGTAAATAAGTTCTTCAATCCGTCATTGCCGTATGATGCCATAAAATATTTCAATGCTTTGAAATTTGCAGAAAGGCAGAGAGCAATAGTGTCAGCTGCTATTTCTATTGCAGTTACTGTAGTTATAGGTGCGCTTATATGGAATGAATTTGGAGGAGTTACCTTAGACCGCACGGTATCGTCAGTTAGGGATTCCCGGTTAACCCAATTTAGCACTACTGCTACAATAGGAGAAGTATTTAGCAACTATTTTGAAAATCCATCATGGAGTAGCCGCACAAATGATGGCATCCGGTTTGTAGACTTTACTGGCACAGCTTTTTACAGAGACCAGAGGGCAAGCTTTAGGGTTGTGTTTAGAATCCTAGATAGCGAGATGTTTAGAGTTGACATGGTAGAGATAAATGGTGTTAGGCAAGGCGCCTTAATGGAGAATGTGGTTTTGACTGATATTTTCAATGAATGGTATAGGAGGTAGCGAGTATGTTTTGTCATAAGTGCGGGGAGAAGATTCCCGAAGATATAGTTTTCTGTTATAAGTGTGGGGCGCAGTTGGTCGCAGAAGAGAAGGTGCAGGAAGAGGCCTTGGAGGCCCCTTCCTATGCGGGTCAAAAAGCTGTTGAATACCCTAATGCGGCTGTGTCCACGCGCTCTAAGAAGAAAAGAGTTCCGCTGTTATCAATCATTGCGGTATTGATATTGGCTGTCGCTTTGCTGACGGCATATATCATCATAAGTCCCGACGGTGCAACAGATGGCGGATACGTAGCTGCAACACATCCAGAAACTATACCAGCGTATCAAGATGAAGTGGTTGATTTATATACTACATCTATACAATATATAGATACGTCAGACTGGATTACGCACACACTTGATAATATTTCAGTAGATTTACCACCATCATCTCAAGTCATCCGAGAACTGTTTATCATGCAATATAATATTCAATACTCTAATATCTCCATGCACCTACTATTCTTCACAGGTTTTCGGCACGATGCCATAATGGCTGGAGAGATACTTTATGAAGATTTATATTTCCGCGATGGTGGAGTTGGCATGATTATAGAGTCAGATGGATTCACAATCTTTGTAAATGGCGATGCGGCATTGCTTGTACGTAATGAATCTATATTGGGTAATGAAGATTTGATTATGGAAATAGCTTGGACTCTTGCATCTGCTCCAGAGGCTGCAACGAGCAATGACCAATCACCAACGATAGGACTATGGAGGTCTATAGATCCATTTCATGGGGAATATCGTTATCTTGAATTCTTTAGTGACGGCACAGGCATAGAAGAATGGGATGGCTGGGGTTTTTGGTTTGAATGGGACATGGAATCTTTAGTTGCAACATTCTTTGATGATTCTGGATTTTACGAATTTTACTATACCATTGAAGCTGGTGAACATGCGCTGTTCTTAATTCCTCATGATGAGCATGGCCGCATTAGAGATTTCATAAGAGTGGAGTAGCGACCTAAAACAATAATCGCGATAGAGGGGTGTCAATCATCCTTCTATTTTTTATTTTTTTAAATTTGTTTTCATCTTAAATCTGAGGGCGTTGTACAACTAGGGATATAGGCAACAGTGCAATTAGTAGATGACAGGATTCCATCCAATTAGGGTATACATACAAACCAACATTCCACTAAATTCCATATGAGTCTATACGCACTTTTGGTAAACATCATTATTTAATACAATACAGACAATACAAGGTAAATGCAATCATATTTTTATTGTTAACTTTTATTACATCATAATAAATATGCATCACTTTGGATGTAAAAATGAGGTGTAATAAATGATAACTATTTATTCTAACAGCGCATCACGTACCATGCGCTCATCACTTGGGTACCACACATTCACAATATTTCTTAGACTAACAGACGCAGAAGCCATAAGTCTATACGAAGATTTCAGGAAAAATAAAGATATAAGAGTGCGCCCACTTAAAAAAGATGGCAAGGAGCCCACTGGCTATCCAAAAGTTTATATCGCGGAGTATACCAGCAAATACAAAGGTATTACATGGTATGTAAGATTTAATGATGAGATGTCAAAATTTATGGGAATGTCAAGCAACCATCTTAGTTCTTATTATCTACAAGAGCCTAGGCCGTACAGTGTCAGAGCTAAGATAAATCCGAAAGTCTTAGCTGGCATTAAGGATTACTTAACAGCGGCAAATGAAGATTGTCTTGATGATGCCGAAGCCCAGTTCAATATTGAGGCAGCAAAGATTTCGCCAGTTTTGGGCAAATTTCAGCACTACTCCATAAACCGTATAGACTATTGCCTAAACTTTGATTCCGTTGAGTTGCGTATGGGCTGCTCGGCAAAACAGATGATGACCCTTATAAAACAAGGCAACATCCCAAGGTACTTTAAAGAAGAAAAGATATACAGTAAAAAGTCCCACAGGAAGGAGTCTTATAAAAATGATTTTCGTATAAAAAATGATTCGGTTACTGTTAGCTGCTATCGGAAATACGCACAGCTCCTTGCTAACTTTCCGACTTGCCCAGATTTAGAAGTCTCTAACAATTTAATGAGATTCGAAGTGAAGTACAATTACACAAAAGTTAATTACATATCCAGAATTATAAAAGGAGAAATGAGAAAAAAGTTAACGCCTGATGAGCTATGGGATGACTTCCTGCACGACACTGTTAACCCAGTAAAAGAAATGCTAACCAATAATGTGTGTCGAAATGTTATCAGTAAGTACTTTCATAAAGTGGTTAGAAAAGGTGATTACTTTACGCTTAAAGGCGCAAGGTGGATGATACAGGCACATAACTTTAGGCAAGATAAAGAGGATAGGTTACTACAGGCATTAAAATTAGTTAACGATAGCCGCGGGATTGCCAAGGCCAAAGCAAAGCTTAGCGGTGATGATTTGAAAGACTTTAAAAGGTCGTTAAAAGATTTGGATGATATATTTGTTAACCCTGTTACCATCCCGCGTAGATGGGATGTTGGACATATCTCTAATCCGCTTCGGGCTTACTATGATTGTTTTTATGAAGAGCGGGTGGTGTCTAAAAAGGAGTATTTATTTGGTAGGCTTTTGGCGGAGTATTCGGCAGGGTGACGCTAGAGGCTTTACTTTGCAGAAAACATTTCTCATCTATATATGTCGAAGTATGATGAAAAAGCTCTGAAAAAATATATACATTAAGTACTTTTTTCATTGAAAAATAATATAATTTTTGGTATAATGTAATTTGATGTATAAACATATGAAATTGCTCAAAATCATGTTCACAGTCATGAAAGATATCTAATTTTATAATACATGTAGGAGGGGATATCACATATGAAAAGAATTCAAACAATTTTAGGCTGGTTTTTTTTATCAATTGCTACCTTTTGGCTTTTTATCATATCTACCACTATGTTTCATCTCGTTATAGGTGTTGCAGTAGGCTTAGTTCCCACGGTGATAGCTATAGCTATTAAGCTTATAAACAAAGACATTAATTTGCGCAATCCTCTTCTTACGCTAGTCATTACAATGATTATTGCACTGCCCTCTGTGCCAGTTGCCATCAATTGGTGGAACAACAGTAACGATCCAGGGATAAATGCCCATTTGCAGATTGTTGCGATAAACCCAAGAACAGGCCTAGAAGGTCGCGAAACGGTGAGCATTGAGATAGGTGACGTCAGAGGCGGGTTTGGTCTTGGCACGCACACTATATCTTACGAACTACTTAGCTTCCCAGAAAGAGAACGCGTGCACGGCGGCATATTATACGATCAAGATAGACTTTTAATGCGTTGGGGTAGAAACCGTGTAGATTTAATTACCCAATTTACGTTTGAGCCTCATCGTAGCTACATACTAACTGTCTATGTAAACAATAGCGCTGTTCAATTTCTTTATGGAAATACTTTGCGCGATGAAATATTGATAAGTAGTAGATAGAATTATGATGCTGGAGGTGTATTTATGATAAAACGAATGTATTGCGTAGCTATGATGATAGTTGCGATGCTGATAATGGCGGGCTGTGTTGATGACGAAGCTTTGCAGCTAATGGCCAGAGACCGCTTTGACTATGCCTTCAATCAAATATTAGTGCGGGCAGGCGGCGACCATAGAATGGGCAGTGTTATAGCCAACCCCTCTTTTGAATTCCGTGAAAGAATAGAGGTATTGGTTAACTTCGAGGATACTTTAAATCGTGCTGGCGTAGAACGTCAAGATTTGACAAGAGCAATAGCAGGCGGGCATATTGATGCTTTGTTGGATGAATTTTATGAACGCATTGCCCATTTGTTTTCTCACACAAATCATCTCGTAGTAACAATTGAGGATCTTGAGATTTTTGAAGATGATAGCAGGCTTATTATACACTCTGATGTAAGAAACATGCGTTCATTCCCCTTTCAGCTCGCACCTTTTTTGAATGAGGAAGGCAATACCCTAAGCGTTGAAGCAAACCATGGTAGGCTGGAAGTTACGTCAGATTTTTTCATGGGGCAAGGCGGAAACCATGACAGAAGAGGGGGAAGATTAATTTTTTCTCATATAGAGGATGGCAATATTATACGCTTACAAGTGACGGAAGGTGACAGTGATGATATGCATATATGGGTGCAGCATCCAGGCAAAAGCGCCTCGATAAATATCCCTCTTACGCATGACTTTATGGCACGCACTGACGGAAACACTTACAATGCGGTGTATTTCATCATTCCTGAAGGTCAAATAGGAGAAGGAAACCGTGGCATCCTTCCACGCAGCTTTGTTTGCGATGAATATTTGCATATTTTCTTTAACCGCATAGGAGATTTTCAGCTTGCGTATAGGCCGCATGGCGGCATTGATGATATAGCAACATTTTTGCGCAGCCGCGGCATTGTGCTTGAAGAAAGTGCAGATGGCTTTGTAACCCGTGGAAGCTTTTATTCTGGTCTTTTGGGCATACATTGGATTGAATATTTAGACTTTAGCTACCGTTTCGGTAACAGAGGTGAATTTATAGACAGCATCCCTGGAACCGACCTTGAGGGTCGCCTACATGATGGACGAAACTTGCGGGTAGATTTAAATCCTGATGTGCCGTATATATTAGAGGGTTTTGAAGATGGCCGTTTTCGCCCAGATGATTCGCTTAGGCGTAGCCAAATGTTTAGGATGGTTGCGGGTAACATGAGGTATTTTGACCTCGGAATCGACACCACATATCACCCAGATTTTCACCTAGATTTTAGCGAAGAAAATGTTAAAGGCACATATTGGCACCATGAGCTTCAGTATCTTATTGATAATCGCTTTGTGCCATACATAATTGATGAAGATAACAATAAACATTTGGCTCCGTATGAATATGTTACTGTGCAGGACGCCGAAAAAATAATATTTTTAATGATAACGGGAGGGCGCCTTTATTAGCGCGGCTGGTGAAGTTTTTATGAAAGGCAGAGGGCGTTGTTTTTATAGAAGCCTTGTAGCGGCTACAATACTGCTATTGGTTTTGCTACAACAAACCGCACATATTAAAGCCGACTATATTTTTGCGCCACCACATTTCATGGTGTACGATTTTGATGTTGAGGCTTCTGCGCATATTGGGGTGTCCGCAACAAGTGGGGTACATATTTTTGGCACATCACATATCATCGATGGCTTGCTGCATATAGAAGGGCATCAAAATAGCCCTTTTGCTGTGCATGAAGGCTTTATTACCATCCCATTGCAACCAGGAATCTATCGATATACGCTAACAGGCCAAAACATAAATGATATATCTGACCGAGTGTTTGAAGTGCTTGAAGCAACTTGGGTAGAGCTTAATTTTGTTAGCGTCAGCACAACAGTGGGACGTGTTTTTGTCTATGTAGTTGATGTGGATAACGCTGAGGTTGCTATAACAAATGTCGACGGCGAAGCTATGATCCGCGAAGATAGTGGCTATTTTTGGCTTAGCGTTGGTGGCGTATATGCTTTAAGTGTTTATAACGAAGGTTTTTACCCTTGGCGAGAAGAGTTTACTTTTGGACAGGATTATAGTGATTCTGAACCTATATTGGTTGAAATGCAGCCAATATTATCTGCATTGCTGCCGATAAATTTTCCATCCGTGCAGGATATGCTTATAGGCCTCATTTCCGTAGTCCCTTTTCTTTTGCTGGTGATTGCTGTATGGTTTGTAGCTAAGGTATCCAAAGAAAAGCTTGCCAACAAAAGTGGTAGCAAGCTCATGCAGACGGATATCTTAATACACGCAAACATGCTGCAAACATTGATAGTTAAAAAAAGGGGATTAAGAAAAGTGTGGCTCTTGCCACCAATAACTTTTAATATTTTGCCAAAGGATATGATATACATCGTTGGTGAAAGCGGCTCTGGTAAAACGGTATTGCTTAAAATACTTGGTGGTTATGACATGAAAACCAGTGGCCAGCTAACGTTTTTTAGCAAGCTTTCTTGGAAACATGACAATCAAAAGTTAAAGCAGTATGTTGGCTATGTGCCACAGATAGATGCATTATACAACGAATTAACGCCATATAAACTGCTTAAATATTACAGCAAAGTGTTGCCTGACGCATCCAATACTGATGTGATGAAACATATTATTAGGCTAAATCTTGCAAATGTTAAAGATGAAAATATAGGCAAACTTAGCGGCGGAGAGCGCAAACGTGTAAGTATAGCCATAGAGCTGCTAAGAAAACCAGCAATATTACTGCTTGATGAGCCTGATTCTGGCCTGGATCCAGAAAGCAGACAAAATTTGTACAATATGCTGCACGAAATAAATGAAAGCGGAACAACCATCATATTGTCTACCCATTATACAGATGTCGTAGATGCTGACGAAGTTGACGAGATACCAATATTTAATAAAACTAACGAAAGCTTAAAAGGCACAATATCAATGTATGCGCGGCGGCGTCATGGGCAACCAAATGATGTTGTGATAAAAAATAAGGCTTCGCAACAAAGTAGCTTGATAAGCACAAGCCTCAGGCTGTTTTTTCGCGAGGCGCGCCTATATTTGGTTTCTAATATCGTGCTGGCTGCAATTAGCGTACTTTGCTCATTTCTTTTGTGGCTTGCTACCACTGCTGAAACTTTTAATACGTACGGAGACGCTCTCGCCATCGCCTTTGCCATCGCCTGCGCCGCAATATTGATAGGGCTGATGATGTCTATCAACATGGTATGCAAAAACTACAACATGCTTAGGCGCGAACTACGGATGGGTGTGCCTGTAAGATGTATAATATTTTCAAAAATATTGCATATTGTAGCCCTGTGTTCGGTAATGAGCCTCATTCTGGTCATCCCATATATTTTAAACTGCCATTTTGATTTTTATGATATCTATGACCAAAACACCTTATTGCTTTATCTATCAATATTTTTTACGATGCTTGCGGCTTCAGGCCTAGGGTTGCTTGCATCCGCTGCTTTTTACAGATGGCCCCAAAATGCTACCCTCTCGATATCACTTGTCATGTTGTTTCAGATATTGTTTTCAGGCTTTGTGTTTGACCAAGTGAGAGTGTCTTTGGATAGGATTGCCCTTAGCAACTATGCCATAAGGTCTATTGGCGGTGCTTTGCGCTTTGATATTGGTGTTAGGCATAACAATGATTTTATTGTTGAATCTGGAGCCAGATTTCTTAGCACAGCCGAACATGCATTTAAAACCCTTGGCAGCCTTACAATTTTCCTTACTGCATTTTTGATTTTAAGTGCCATCATCATATATTTGCTTGATAGCAAAGGAATTAACAAATAAACTTGTTCGAAAACTCTAGTGTCTGAATAAGGCTGCTTCCGAACGGGTCTATGAGGTTAAAAGGACTCTGCAAACGAGGTTTCACTTATGTTAGAGATATCTTGGCAACCCTTAACAGCGCATACATGATTTATGTGAATTCAAAAAACTCTATGGCTACTTACCCCCTATGCAAAGGAGATGATGAGTTAGCCTTCTATCCTGAGAAGTTGGGAGTTGGGGCCTGATTCTGTATGAATCGCAGCTATTTTCAATAGTGCATATGCTGCACATGACAAAGCTATATGTTTATACCAAGCATGATATTTCCTTACTTCGTAATTACCTAATCCTGACACCTTCTTCATTTCAACAAAGACTTTCCTATTTCTGAATATTTTATTTGATATTTCTGCAAGTTTCTCGATGGCTGTATCTTTATGGCAAAAGCAAATAAACGCTTTAATGTCATCACGATCAACCATATTTCTTCGAATGAGTATCCTTTGAGCATAGCCTTCTTTAGAGGGCGCTCTCAAGTCTAACAAGTACCAGTCGTAGAAATTCAACAACCTTGTGTCAGACTCTACTCCTATGCGCCGCCACTCTTTTGCATTGAGTTTTTTATGCATTTCAGAAATTTTTAGTTGCTTGCCATTTGTTTGAATGATCTGGCTGCTTGGTATAGCAATAACATAGCTTTTACCCATATTTTCAAGGCACTCTATAATTGTTTTTCTGCCCCTCTTTATGACCCCAGTTACTACCCAAGAAAAAGGCATTTGTGAAGCAAGTGCTTCTTTAAGCATAACAAGTGCCAATTGATTTTTTGGTTTATAGCAAACATCGTCAGGTATACCAGCTTTTTTAATGCGCCGCTTATCTCTAGCCCACTCTTTAGGAAGATACAATTCTCTATCAATCACAACTGAGCCTTTGGAGGTATTATATGTTAGAAACATGCCTATTTGACAGTTATCTTTTTTGTCAGATGAGCTATTATACTGTTTTGCGACACCGACGGAATCGTCACCCTTCTTAACGAAGCCTAACTCATCAATTATCAGTACGGCTTCATTTTCTCCAAGCCTTTCTTTAACATACTCCCTAACTTGCTTAATAAAATAATTTGGATCCCAACGTCCTTTGTTTATGAATTGTTGCATTGAATTTAATGTCTTGGCCTCCATCTTTTCTGCAGTCTGATTGCCGCTTTCAATTTCTTCTGGTACAACAGCCTTTGCATATAGAACAGTGCATTTTCCAATCCTTTTTCATTTGCAAAGCAAGCACTAATTTTACTCGTAAATTTGAACATTTCTTCACACATAACAAACTCTGCGTAGTCTGATTTAAAATGTTCCGCCATACTATCAGAGCTTGGAGCTATCTGGGAATTAATGGTGGTATCGGCTTTTATTCTTGACTCCTGTAGTAGCCTATTATCTTGCAATATATCCGATATTGTTAAAGTCATTAAAATTCGGAATTTTTCCTCAGCCTTTTCATTAATCGGATAATCAATTTTCTCATAGCCCCCTTCATGCCCTCTATCAATAATTTCATTTACTGTATCAAGAAAAAATATCTCCCAGTTATCTCCAAAATGCCCATCTTCGACAAATTCATCAATGATTAACAAGCTAGGTATCGCGACAAAGCCAAGAAATGGCTCAATAATTGAAGCTAAGCAACTGGTGTATCGAATATCGTCAATATGCTCTCCGAAAGAACGATATAATCCAAGAAACACTATATTGTGTAGTATGATAAACCTAGAAAATACTGAGAACTCATTTGCTTCATCTTTCAGTAGATTCCCTACTTCCCTTATTATCTTACAAAATTTAAATTTACTTTCATATTTTGATAGGGTCATCCCATAATAGAGCTTGTCCTCGCGAATCTTCTCATCAAGATACTTGTAAAAAGATATGTAGTCACTATACGTAATATTATGCAACAAATGGATTAGCCTTGTTATTCCATCGTATAGCTCGCCCTCGAGAATCTCACCATTTTCGGCATCCTCACCATCTTCTGCCTTTAAACGTAAGCTATTGATTTCGTGCAAGAAATCAAAAAATGTATTACATATCTTAATTAAATTCGAATCAGGGTCTTTGGGCTCTAACTTAGATGCCAGATTTATGTGGATTAATAATTCATGCTCTATTGATTTGGGCATTGAAGGCTCATAAATTTTAGACTCATATCCAAAATTGGGTAAATTTCTGCGCTTAAACTGATTAAACCGTTTTACTTCTGCCTCAATATCATATTTGTGAATAGAATGCTTGCTACAAAAATTTTCTAGAGTTAGTCTTTCAATACGCTTTGCATAGTCAATAAAAATATCTAATGTGAAGTAGATACACGCGTCCATCACATCATTAAAATATTGATGGTTCTTACCGAATATTTCGAAATCAAAGTCTGGGCAATCGTCACCACGCGTCTCCGAATCATTTTGTGAACACTTTGGGTCTGTGTCATATTCTAGCCATTTGTTAGGGTTTGCGATTACGTAATCATATACCTCATTAAAAATGCCTTTGAGCAGAAAGCGTTTATCTTTTGTGGCGTAATCATTGAATTTTCGTTTTATAGATTCTTTTAACTCATATAAATCTTGCCAAATATGCGGGCACTCTTCGACAGTTTCTTGCAACGACTTGTAATGAAAGTTCTTAGCTCTATTTGCAAATGTGTGTACTCCAGTTGACTTCATTAGTATAATCACTCCCCACCCAATATTATTGAATTTTTACCATAGTAGGCGTTTAATAGTGTACGCTAGAGAGACTTCAAGCGTTTTTGGTATTATAATTATGCAGAATATCTCGGCGTACGCACGTACCTTGAAAATTGAATATTTTCTGTTAGTCAGTACTGCAATTTTAACACTGAAATTGGTTAGTTGCAAGATTTATTATGATACTTGTTATTGTCTAAGTCATTAATGACTGCCAATCTGGTTTTGGCTTCTATGTATAATCGCAAAACATTACATAGCAATGTTATTCTCTACTCTAACATCTTTGCAACTGTTAGGGAGTGGAATAAACACTGATATACTACACCTCTAACAATGTTGACTATAAAAAATTAGGAGTGATACAAATGAAAGAAACTGTTAAAACCACCTCAAAGCTAAATACGCCGACTGGGTGTGATAGCTGTGATAGCAACTCTGCAAAACTAAATAAAATTTTGCAGTTTATTAATTTCATTGACTACCAGAACATCGCCGAGAAATATTCAGATGATGATCTCGGCTTTAGTCAATTATTTGCAGACACATTTTCAAGGATTTTACGATATATAGCAGATGAGAAAATGTGGAGATATTATGATGGTACACGATGGGTAAACGATGTCTCTGAAACTTTTGTGGAGCATTGTGGCAGACTTTTGGTAGAGCACCTAAAGGAAAGCGACCAAAGTGAGATAATAAGATTTAGGACTGAGCTTTCTAAGCGTAGTAAGCGAAGTGCCATGATTCAAGACGCAAGAAGCATTAATCCACTGAGAGCATCTGATTTTGATAGCAATCCATACTTAATTAATACTTCAAACTGTACCTTTGATCTTAAAGGTGACTCGCACCGCGAACATAGTCCAGATGACCTGTTAACAAAGATTGCAAATGTGCATTATAAGCCTGATGCAAAATGCAATCGCTGGCTACAGTTCATTGATGAAATTATGTGCGAGGACAAGGAGTTATCAGCGTATTTACAAAGAACTTTAGGTTATGCCCTTTCAGGCGATACATCCAAAGAATGCTTATTCATTTTTTGGGGCAGTAAGACTAGGAACGGCAAGGGGACACTTATGGAAACTACATTGCAAGTCATGGGTGACTACGCCAAATCTCTTTCGCCTGCCAGTCTATCCATGAAAAGCCGAAGTAGCGATACTCCTTCACCAGAATTTGCAGGTGTTGCAGGAGTACGCCTTGTTACTGTTAGTGAGCCGGACAAAGGCATGAAGCTGAACGTTGCCTTGGCAAAAAGATTAACCGGTGGAGACCCAATTATTGCTCGTTATCTGCACCGCAACCCAATTGAATATCGTCCACAATTTAAAATTTTTATTAACACAAATCATCTACTAGAAATTGATGACGATACGATATTCACAAGCGGGCGCATTAATATGGTGCCATTTGAAAATCACTTCGAGGAATCGAAGAGAGATAGCGGTTTAAAGGACACTTTCAAGAAGCCAGAAAATGCAAGTGCTATTTTTAACTGGCTGCTGGAGGGCTATCAGCTATTTAAAAGGAAGGGCTTGATCCCACCAAAAAAAGCCAAAGATGCGTTAATTACATACCGCAAAGAATGTGACACGGTTAGCTTATTTATTGAAAGTAATCTAGTTAAATGCGACGACACTGAATGGATTAAAACCAGCGTTCTTTACAATGAATATAAGAAATGGTTTGTAGATTGTGATATAGAGGGCAAGTCACAAAAAGAATTTATTGCTGCCTTACGTCAAAAAGGTTTGCTTGAAAGACATAGGACGGATGGGCATATTGTAAAAGGCTTTAAATTAAAAGAAGAAGCCGAAAATGATTCGCAGGGCTAAAGCTATGAGATAGCTCTGTACCCTTTTAATAGGCTCATCACTTAAAGCAAGGTGGTATGGTGGTAAAAACCACCATACCACACCTAACTTAGTGGTATCGGGACACCAAAATAATTCTTTTGGCTGACCTTACTATATATTGGCGAAGCTGGACGCCAAATGTTACCAGCAAAATACTATCTTATATTAAGGAGGAAATAACAATGTTAGATTTTAATAAATTTGAAGACATCTTTTCTGAAGATGCAGCATCAACCTTGGCTCCTGCCTCTGGTACAGTGCCTAATATTCAGGCTATGATTGATGAGGCGGTTGAAGAAAGGATAAAGGGGTACAAGAAAGGAATGAAGAAGAAGTTAAAGAAGAAGTTAAAGAAGAAAATGAAAAATAAAGACAAGAAAGGCAAAAAGTCCAAAGATGTTGCATTTTCCAATGTAGGAGAAAAAATCTTGGATATAACAATCGAAAAAGGGTTGCCTTTACTTATAGAAAAGCTTTTTGGATCAGGTAAAAACAAGAAAGGAGGTGGATGGAATGAGTAGTACTTCTATAAAATCAACCACACAACAAAACGCCACTTTTCTCGAAGGTGACGGGCTTTACTGGGGCGAACAATATGTTTGCAACTTTGAGCCTCGCGTAGAATCCTTGGTAGAATCTGTATGTGATGGGGAAGCAGAAACCTTTGTAAAACTCAAATGTGTTTTTGCCGATGGCTCAGAGAGTGATACCAAAGCTATACCTTTATCTGAATTGGAAACCATCAAGCGGCACACCGTTGACTTGAGATGTCAGCTTAGCCCAGATTGCACCAAGGCTGTGAAGTACATAGCTTCTATGATTCACTCAAGTTTATCGTCTGTACCTGTTATAAAAGAATATGTTGTTGATAGGGTAGGCGTACACTTTATAGAAGGTCACCCATTGTTTTGTGTGGGAGATAGGGTTATGCTATCTCCAAGCATACCAAGTGATGTCACCATTAGGATGGAGTCTCTCCCGAGTAGATTAGCGATTGATGGCAATCTTTCGGAATTGCAAGCCATTAAAGAAATGATGAAAATTGTAAACCTTAGTCCAGATGCAGGCAGAGTTATATTTGCTCACTGCTTACTTAACATCATGCGCTCTGTATATACAGAAGTTGACAAGCCGCCAAGATGTATTCCTTATCTTGTTGGATTGACAGGTACCAAGAAGACCACATACGCAGCCTTCCAAACCCAGTTGTATGATCGGGATAAGGGCATTGAGGCACCTATCAGGCTAAACGCTAGCATACCGTCTGCTGAAAGAGTTTTGCATAGTAAGTCGGATTGTGTTGTTGTGCTTGATGATCTATTCCCCGCCAAATCAAATCAAGCCAAAAGTGAACAGGAGAAAACACTTGTTGAGCTTGTAAGAATTATAGGGGACAATATTGGGCGCGCAAGAGTTAAAGGTGATGAGGTTGTTACCAGAGAGCCACGATGTGGTGCCTTGGTTACTGGGGAATATCTTATTGGCACTGGGTCAGATGCCGCCAGACTGTTGCCCATCACATTTACAACTCCAATTGATAATACTAAGCTCACGGAATGCCAAGCGAAACCCCTTGTTCTATCTACATTTTATAATTATTTCATAGAGTGGTTTATTACAAACTATCCTTATATACGAGATTGGCTATCAAAAATGTTTGCGTATTCTCGAAAGGCCCATCTGGGTGTGCATGACCGATTACAGGAAACGCACTTTCACCTTAGTAGTGCTTACAGAATTTTTTTGGGATATTGTCTTGACAAAGGATTTGTATCGCGAGAAAGTGCCAAGGCGCAGCACGTTTCATTCCAAAACCTTTTAACTGAATTGGCTAAGAAGCAGGATGAAAGGGTTAGCAAAGGTGAGAATAAGGAAGCCGATAATGTAGATTACTTGGGACTTATAGGTAAGCTCTACAAAAGTGGAACCTTTCGTTTGGCAGACAATGCTAGAAATTTAAAAGAAAAGCACCACGGCTTGATTAATGAAAATTGCCTGTGTTTACGAAGTATGAGATTAATGCCTGAAATAAACAGGTATGTACCAAATACCAATATTAATGCTGTTATTGATTCGTTGATATCGCAAAACGCTCTAAAGGTAGGGAGTGACAAGAACACTATTCAAATCAGTGGTGGTGGCAAGAGGTTTCTAGCAATTCCGCTCAAGAAATTAAAGTGAAGTTATTTACTTAACATATGCTTTTGATACTTATTTATATATTCTTATTTTGGAGGTGAAAAAATGATAAAAATGATGACTATTAAAGAGGTGGCCGAGACTACTCGGATGAGTGCGTATGCCGTCCGAAGAGGTGTTGCAGCTGGTATATACCCTGCAATACGTGTATGTGGCAACCCCAAGGGCAAAATCCTTATAAATATTGAGGAATTTATAGCTACCCTCAACAACATGGCCAAAGAAAATATGGCTGTGGGAGAGATGGGTGCCAGTATATATTGTGACGGTGTTCGCAGTATAGCTGAATAGCATACCAACCACCAGTACAAAGGCTGCGGCCTTCGTGCTGGTGGTTAATCTTTTAAGCATTCTAATTTAAAAATCAATTTAAAAATCTATGTTAGGAAGGAGTTGAAAATATGGCAACATGGGAACAAAGAGGTGATAGCTCCCATCGCCTTGTCGCTTACTGCGGCTATGATTCGACAGGCAAGAAGAGGACACCAAAGCGGAAGACTATTAAGATTACAGAAAAGATGTCTGAGAAGCAGTTGAAGAAATTTCTGGACAAGGAAGCCATCTTATTTCAACAAGAGGTAGATAAAGGCCTATATCTTGATGCGGATAAAATTAGTTTTGGGGAGTTTTGCCAGCGGTGGATGACTGATTACGCCGAAAAACATCTGCAACCAAAAACTATTGCGGGCTACAAGGATTATTTACGGCGCATTAACCAAGCAATCGGACATATTAAGCTCGGCAAACTGCAACCGCACCACCTGAATGAATTTTATAACAACCTTGCTGAAAATGGTGTGCGTTTGGATGATAAGCATATTTTGAATGCCAAATACGTCAATCTTATAACTGCAAATAAAAAAGGCGCGGCAGACGAAGCTGGTGCACATATCAACACAATTGGCAGCCTTTTGAAAGGTAAGTCCATAACAAGAGCTACGGCGGACAAATTATCCAAGCATTTAGGCATACCTTTAGACAAATTATTTCTGGTTACTAAGCTGGAAAAAGGCCTTGACCCTAAGGCAATATCACATCATCACAGGTTAATTTCAGCTATTCTTAACAAAGCCGTCAAATGGCAGGTCATCCTTTCTAATCCTGCAAGCCGTGTGGAGCCGCCCAAAGTAAGGCGCAAAGAAGCAGCGCATTATGATGAAGAGCAGGTGCTGCAAATGTTTCGGCTTCTTACGGACGAGCCTTTAAAATATCAAGCGGCTATATATGTTGCTTTATATGGCGGCTTGCGCTTGGGTGAAGTCACAGGCTTAGAATGGCAGGATATCAATTTTGCTAAAAAATCTATCACCATTTCAAAATCACGACAGTATGTGTCTGGATTGGGTACATATGATAAGATGCCTAAAACAGAGCGTAGCACTCGCCAAATAGATTTGTCCAGCGGTGTCCTGGACATCCTGTCTAAATATAAGGCCGAACAAGATGAAGAGCGTTTAACGTTAGGCGATAAATGGATAGATACTGGCAAAATATTTGTCCAATGGAATGGAATGCCCATGTTCCCGCAGACACCTTCAAAATGGTTTGCCAAGTGGATTGAGCGAAATGGTTTGCCGAAAATCACTTTCCATCAACTCCGCCATTCTCATGCCTCTATTCTTATCGCAAACGGCGTTGATATCGCAACCGTAAGCAGAAGGTTGGGTCATTCTAAGATTTCAACCACCATTGATACATACACCCACGCCATTAAAAGCAGGGACACAGCAGCAGCTAATTTGCTGGATGATATATTTACTTCAAGAAGGGAAAATAATGTGGTAGACCCCAAATAGACCCCATTTTGCTATTTTAGAGATAAATGCGAGAAATGATAAAACCCAGTAATCATGATGATTACTGGGTTTTATATAACTCCCCGAGTAGGGCTCGAACCTACAACCCTCCGGTTAACAGCCGGATGCTCTACCATTGAGCTATCGAGGAATAATGGGCAAGTGTGAATTAAAGCTTGCTTCTTATATGTTTTTCACAACAGAGGATATTATACCATAGCTTTTTTTACCTGTCAACAACTTTTTTAAGAAATTTTATAAAAATTATGATATGTCAATATCTTTTATAAAAGTTATTGACATATATGATTAATTGTGTTAATCTGGAGTTATACTCAAATAACTGCAAAACAGTAACAATAAAACGCAGAATTTTTGTCAAAATGCAAAATCATTTGTGACGACGCGTGCCTTTAGGCACGCTAGGAGCAAATG
>Ga0123355_10002152_pt1 | contig 27789 bp, 24 predicted proteins | sample TergutEmb28metaG_3_FD_89872 | JGI IMG/M metagenome (GOLD analysis project Ga0123355, IMG submission 89872) | Embiratermes neotenicus P1 segment gut microbial communities from Petit-Saut dam, French Guiana - Emb289 P1 | ecosystem: Host-associated > Arthropoda: Insects > Digestive system > Gut ... | reverse complement strand
TCAAGTCTTGGTATAATAGTGTCAATATATACATCATAACACACAAATACTAACATGGAAAGTGTAACTGTAGAAAATTATCACGCAAACGCTCTTATATTGACGCTTACGTAAATTTGAACAAGGAAAAATCATTTATGCTACAATGACTATTTCCAATAAAGAGTAACTTCAATCATACAAAAAGTTGAGCTTGGATATGAGTGTCAAGGAGGGGATTCATCTTATGTTGGGTCTTGTGATAACGGACGACAATCAGCCGCTTAGGTCTTGTAAATACTGCAATCGGGCGTTTGTGGCTAAACACCCAAAAGCTGAATATTGTAAGCCTGCTTGCAAAAATAAACACAATGTTTATAAGAGCCGAAGCAAGGTGTAAAGGGTGAGACGAGATTTTATATTTTGCCATTGTGTGGTTGGCATATATAAGGAATTTGGAGTATATAGTGGGAATTGTCTTTCTGTCAGCAATAGGTTTCGTGGCGATTATTTCGATTATTGGCTATTCTATTTACTTAACCCGCAAAAATCCTATTCATGGTAAAAACAAGATAATGGTAATAGCTATAGGATTAATGCAAGCTATTCATATTTTGCTTTTCTTTACGGGCACATTAGCTATGCTTATTACTGTTAGTGTTTATATCAGTTTTGCAATTTGTATTTTTCTTTCGTTTGCATGTTTATTATTAAGTCTTTGGCTTGTTGCAAAGCTAAGAAGTACAATAAAATACTTGTTTTTATTTTTCGCTATTATTCAACTGCTAACTACAATCGCAATATTCTTTTTATCGGATATTGGTACACCACTCATACAGTTTTAGATAGTCGTTGAAATTAAGCATTATCTGCATAAAACCAAACCGCCCCTGTCGTTGGCGAGACAAAGGCGGCTGCCTGATAATGGTATGGTTTTGTAGTTAAATCGCAACTCGGGTATCTTCTAAAATGCTCTTTGGCGAGAGCTTTTCAAAGGAAGTACCCTCCTCCAAGGACTTTGGTGCGTTCAGCTTCCTCTATAGCTAAACGTGCCGCTTTTTTCTTGGCATAATATCTGCGTTCAATTTCCCGCGCATGGTCATTGGGGTCGTGGATATATCCATAAGGCACTGCCCCAGTTACATGATTCCCATTTGTGGTTCTTGCTCCGAATATAGCCTTGATTTTTCGACTTGTGTCACGGGCCTGCCATTCGTTTATGATGTTACGAAATGGAGCGAAATCGTCTGTACCATTGCATGAATCCACGTTGTCGGTAATGGTGATAAATCTAACCCCATTTTCTCTGAATTTCTCTATCAGAAACTCTACACGCAAAAAATCTCGTCTTGCACAGCTCATATCTTATTCTTGCGCTCCCATATTATTTGTAAATATTCTTCCAAGCAACTTAATCATTAGAGTTGAGATAGCAAAAATCACTGAACCCACTACATATTTCAGCATACCTGCTCTAACTGGATATGCCTTGTCATGAAACCCATCTTGCTGCCAATGTTGCGTGTCACGCTCGAATTCAGCGAAATTGCTTAGAGCCATCGAGCGGAAAGCATTATGAACAGCAATGCTACGTAAGCTAGGTTCTATATAGCCGCCTGATGCTATCTGGTGGTAGAACGTATCAGCCTTGCGGTCAAGCTTCGCACTTATTTTGCTCGGCGACAGCATTTTTTCTTCTTTGGCGTTTTGCGTTACGACCACTGCTCCGTTTACCCCCCATTGCCCAAGAACAGTTTTTAGATATTTTGAAACAGCTTTTTCGCCGTTCCCTTTAGAGGTTGCTATAACCATACCTTTTTTCCCAAAAAGCGAAGGGCGATGGAAACCGTAGGCCAGGTGGTCTAACAGGTTTTTCATGGCGGCATTTAGTGCCCACATATAGGTAGTGCCTGTAAGAACTATTCCATCACACACTTCAAGTGCGTGGTGAACCCTCTCAAGATGTTTATAGTTCGGACAGTATTCTTCACCTTTGGCAAAACAAACGTGGCATGATGTGCAAAATGGGAGATTCAACTCAGATATGCCTATTTCGTCAAATGCTACATTTGGCTTTGACGAAAGACGAGACATTATCCCTTTGGTAAGCTTGTATGTCGTGCCTTTGCGCATACTGCCGTGAATAACAAATATATTCATATTGTACCACCGTTTTCACCTTTAATATCACATACATCTATCCAACCACTAACGAACTCTGCAAAAACTGGGCTACGTCAATAAACTTAATCTCATTCGCACTTGCTGCTTCGCATCCTGTGTAAATTACAGCGGTATCTTTCAGCGTATAGTTTCCAAATAATGATTCCAAAAAACCATTAAGACGAGGATCAGTCAAATTCTTTGTTAGAGAACTAACTGCTTTTGGTGATCTCCTAATTTCATAAAGAAAGACGTTACCCATTAAATCTTTAATTACCATGTAGATCTCAAATCTATCTGCACGAAGCTGGATAACTGTATGGTTGGGATATTTGCGTCGAGTATCCCTATAAACAATATTTTCAAGAATACGCCCTTCAACTACGTTAATTATATTCGTAGATAATTCTGTGTTGCTAAGGATGTTCTTTAACACGCTGTCCCGTGACACGAGAGCCAGATAGTACATAAGTCCTGGTTGAGTCATAAAATATTCACGAGATCTAACAGGGCCGGCATCAGTCATCGTTGTAATATCCATAAAATCGAGAAGCTCCATTTCCAATAGAACGTCACGAAGCAGTAAAAGCACTGCTCTTTTATTATCTATCAGAATAGTCTTTAGTTTCAACATTGAGTAAATATCTATTTTCGTTTTATGAATTTCAACATTACCGAATGAGTCGCCTCTACCTAGCAAGTTTTTCAAGGATTGTTCGAGCTCGGGATATTCATACTCTAGTTCTAAATCCTCTAAGATAGGCCGTAAGGAAACTTCCTGCAAAATGTAAAACAGTATAGAGCGAACCTTACTGCTTTTTATATTTGCTAATGGCTTATATTTTGGCGAAGTAAGCCTGACCATGCTGTTTACTACATTGTTTACAACTGCAGTTTCAAGATAATCTGCCCATGCACCATTTATGGGGTCTAAAATACCGCCAGATTCGATAAATTCGTATATACCTTTACCTGTCAAGTAGGTATACTCAGAATATGTAATAACGGTTGTCGGAAGTAGTTTAATTCTATCGTACAGAGTATCTGCACTTGCCAATTTTAATGTATATGAGTACGTTCCAGAAACAACCACATGGATTCCCATGGATGAAAAACGATTGTAAAGATATAATCCCCACGAGGAAAAATTGTCAACGAAAGTGGCTTCATCTATAAATAAGTATTCACATGGGTTTTCGGCCAATTTGTTTATCAGTGAAATAAGTTCATTAGCCGAGATACTTGATGATAACTCCCAGAACACAACGTTTCTGTTATGCGCCATCAGTTCTAAGGCGACTGTCCACAACATTACCGATTTACCAGTTCTCCGCAACCCATACAATCCAAGCATACGCTTAGTTGGAGTGGCACAGAAATCCCTCAGCTCCTGAACTATATATCGATCATGTCTTATGTTTGCAACTAACAGCCTTTTTTCTAAATCAGTTTTAGTTAATGAAAGCAAAAATTGTGTATATTGCTTGTCATTATTTTCATTGCTTGAATTATAATCCAGTTGAACCAACTCCCTCTAACCAGTTCTTACCCCTTCTATATTGTTCGTCAATATCCCATTTCCGCTATCATTGATTCATCGTTCACAATCCAGTCGTTTATATCGATTACTCGGTATTTATCATAGTTATCACGTATGTATGCTGTTGAAATGCCAGCATTTATAATCAGTCTCTTGCACATCGCGCAACTGTTAGCATTTTCAATATATTTACCTGTGTCAACATCAATACCGGCGAGATACATAGCCCCCCCTAGCATTTCCTTTCTGGACGCACTTATGATAGCATTTGCCTCAGCATGGACACTGCGGCAAAGTTCATACCTTTCTCCGCGGGCAATCTTCCTCTCTTCTCGTATACATGTGTTCATATCGGTACAGTTTTTTCTTCCACGCGGTGCACCAACATAGCCTGTAGACACTACTTCATCGTCCTTAACAATGACAGCTCCATAATGTCTTCTAAAACAGGTAGATCGTTTTGATACCTCTTCTGCAATGTCTAAATAGTAATTAATTTTATCGCGTCGGACCACGGCAACCTCCTAATTAACTAAAATTCGCAAATCAATTTCGTAGGGGCGGATGGCAATCCCAATGTCATTAAAATAAGGTATGCCGTCATCCCGGGCTTGACCCGGGATCCCCTAAACTTAGCCAATCTCAGGGGATTGCGGGTCAAGCCCGCAATGACGTTGCGTGTATGATTTCCATAACTTAGTGACATTGATGGCAATCCGCCCGCACTTATCTGAACTAGTCGAACAAGCCTCCATGTTTGCTATTATCCATTCATCCTTGCCAACTCCTCATCCGCAACCTTCTTATCAAGTCGTTCATACAATATCCCAGGCTCTGGAATCAAATACCCAGCCGGAACGCTTTTAAACGCCCATCCATCTTCAATTGACAACCAACTCTTAATCTTTGAAGATGAGAATGGAAGAAATGGCTCAAGCATAACTGACAGGTTTGCAATCATCTGAACACAGTTGAAAATAGAATTATAACACAAATCTATGTCTGAAGTCCGCGTCTTCCATGGTTGCTCTGTATCAAAGTATTTATTTCCGAAACGTACAAACTCAAAGAGGCTGTCGAGGCTTTCTTTCAGTTTACCATCTTCTATAAGCTCTCCAATATTTTGATACAGTTCCATTGTTCTCGTATTAATTTCCGAGTTCAGCTCACCGTTTGGCACCGCAGCATCAAAATATTTGTAAATAAACGCCAAAGTACGGTTAACGAAATTACCCCAGGCACCAAGAAGCTCGCCGTTGTGACTGTTTACAAACTCCCTCCACGAAAAATCAGTATCGCGTTTCTCCGGCCCACTCGATAGAATAAAATAACGAATTGAGTCTGGATGGTAGTTATCTACTATGTCTACAAGCCATATAGCCCAGTTTTCGCTTGTCGAGATTTTGCGCCCTTCAAGAGTCAAATGCTCACTGGAGATAATGTGATCTGGCAACTTCCAATTACCACCATCAGCATAAATAAGCGAAGGCAGTATAATTGTATGAAACGGGATATTGTCTTTACCATGAACGTAATAATGTCTGCTGTCGTCCCCCCATAATTCATCGTAGCTTTCACCACGCTGTTCGGCAACGGTTTTACTCATCGATAAATAGCCTAAAACATTCTCGGCCCATATATAAATCTTCTTTCCATCATATCCTACCTTCGGCACATCAATACCACAGTCCAAATCACGCGTAACAGCCCTGTCACGCAACCCTTCATCAATATAACGGCGAGTAAAAGCTATGGCGTTTTTACGCCAATGTGGCCGGGCATCAATCAAAGCTGTAAGCTCATTTTCAAGCTTAGAGATGGCTATGAAGAGGTGCTTGGTTAGACGGAAAATTGGTGTGCCTCCACATGCAGTACATTGTGGTTCCAACAAGTTCTCAGGTTCTAGAACTGCTCCGCAGACATCGCATTGATCGCCTTTAGCCAGCTCGCCACAAGCAGGGCATTTTCCTTTGAGGTAGCGATCAGCAAGTGTTTTATCGCATTGCTCACAAAACGCCTGTGGTGCTTCCTTCTCATAAATATAATTTCCATCGTACATCCGCTTGTGAAACGCTTGCACAAAGTCTATATGTTCATCAGATGACGTTTTACCATAACGATCGAAACTGAACCCCAGTTTATTGAAGCACTCACAGAATTCTCCATGATAAAAATCGCTGATTTCTTGCGGTGATTTATTTTCCTTTTTAGCTCTGATTGCTACTGGTGTACCATAGCAGTCGCTGCCTGAAACAAGGTAAACGTCATCGCCCTTCGCTCGATAGTACCGAGCAATAACATCAGAAGGCAAAAGCCCTGCGAGATGTCCAATATGCAAAGAACCATTTGCGTATGGCCAAGCCATACCAATTAAGATTTTCATGTACAAAATTTTCCCTTTCAGTTTGATTTGTAGTTTGATTCAAATGTCGTCTCCGAAGTATTGTAATACGTTTCCTATATTTTTGTACAGCTTTTTTCGCTATTGAGTGATATACTTATAGTGGTAGATACGATTTTTAAAAAGAAGGATTGTGCTTTTTTATGCTGAAATTTAAACACATGATTACTTGTATTGATGCCCATACTGGAGGTGAACCACTAAGAATTGTAACATCAGGCTTCCCACCTATACAAGGTAAAACTATCCTGGAAAAACGCAAATATGTATTGGAAAATTTAGACCATTTACGCAAAATGATTATGCTGGAACCACGTGGGCATAGCGGCATGTATGGCTGCATACTTTGTGAACCTGTTACAGAGGATGGAGATTTTGCAGTATTATTCACTCATAACGACGGCTTAAGCTCTATGTGTGGTCACGCAGTAATTGCCCTATCGAAAGTCGCTATAGAAATGGGTATGATTGAATCGAAAGAGGGTATCAACATCATAAAAATCGATGTGCCAGCAGGGCGGGTTACGTGTATGGCAGAGGTAAAGGGCGGAGAAGTGGAAAGGGTTAGTTTTCAGAACGTGCCCTGCTTTATCTATCAGAGAGATTTGAAAATTCAGGTTGACGGCATTGGGGAAATTAACGGTGATATAGCCTATTGTGGAGCTTTTTATGTCTATGTAGATGTAACGCAGCTTAACTTGCTAGTTACACCAGCTCACTCTGAGAAATTAGCTGCTTTAGGTACAGAGATTAAGCACAAGGTTGAAAGTGTCACGAAGTTTGCGCACCCAACTGAACCTGGAATTGACTGGCTTTACGGTACAATTTTCTACGAACCATTAGACGATCGAGGCAAAAAAGTATATACCCGCAATGTGTGTATATTTGCTGAAGGACAAATAGATCGCTGCCCTACCGGATCTGGAACTGGTGGCCGGGTGGCACTTCACTATGGAAAAGGTGAACTTCGAGCCGATCAGATTTTGGTAAACGATAGTATAATTCACACGCCGATGGAAGGTGAGGTTATGTCCGAAACCAAAGTAGGCGATTATGATGCCGTTATAACGAAAGTATCTGGAACGGCACATATAATGGGGTTCAATCAATTGGTTCTGGATCCGAAAGATCCTTTGCCAGAAGGTTTTCGGATAAGCGGCCATTGATAAAGACTTTGATATACACTAGAATTGGGGGAACATTTATGAAAAAAGTTTTTGCGATAGTATTGGCACTTGTGATGGTGGTTCCAACTGTAGCGTGGGCAAATCTTTCCTCGCGAACAGTTGGTGATATGAGATTTTGGCCAATCAGACTCTTATTTGAGGAAAACGGCGGAAATGTAACTTGGAATGGTGAAGACAATAGTATACATATCACCCTCAACGACGGTGAAATGGTTCTATTCATAGGGCAGAGACGGGCTTATATTAACGGCGAAGCTTTTAACTTACAAGACGGTGTAAGGGTGATACAGGGCACGTCATATATATCTGATGACGACTTATCATTTCTGCTTACAAACTTTTTAGGTGCCACGGTACTAACATTTCACTTGACAGAAGAGGCCAGGGATATCGTCCTGAGCGATTTCGATTATATGGTAGAGCTTATACTGGAGAACTCGCCATGGGATGGTGTGCTATACAGAAGGTTGGGCCTTGTTTTTGAAGATCATGTCGCCCATAACAGAAACAATATTGAGAATATGTATCCGATCGTTGTAACAGTGATGGATGAGGATTTACTGCGAGAAGCGTTCCCCATACGTGACGAGGACGACCCAAGATCCATTGCAGCAAACTATCTTTTTGCCTTGTTGGCCTTTGAATTCGCCCCACCTATGATGGGTATTGGACATTTGATGCCACGAGATTTAAGTCTGTACATACCACTACTTACAGGATTTTTAAGGGCATATAATCAAGAGGGAGCGAATTCGGAAAATGCTCCTATTCTACACCACTTCGTTGAAGCATTTACGCATCCCTCTGTCATCTGGTTTTATGGGGAGCACGAGGTGAATTTAGATGCAGAATATTACGTTTTCCCAGAAATCCCTGATAATATCGAAACAGAAGTTATCGTCCCAGGCGAGGTAGCCTATTTGAGAATTAACAGTTTTATATCCAACCCGTATTATGATGATAGAACAATCTTACCCTTCCTTCAAGAAGTTCAGGATTTCGACCATTTGATTATAGACATAAGAGGTAATGCAGGTGGTCTAATGTCATATTTCAATGAGTATGTTTTACGACGAATTATTAGTGAACCAATAGAAGTAGGTTCATATGAGTTTTTTTCATCGGGTGATATGGCTTCCAAATGGATGAATGCATACGCCCATACTGCACAACAGGTGGGGTCTTTGGCTAACTGGCAAGAACTGATCTATTCTGGGGTCATGCCTGCCACTGACTTTATTCAAGAGCGGGGTATGGAGCATTTTAATGAAGATGATCTAGCTAGGCTAGACTATGTTTTTGTTTCCCGCTATGCTATTATACCATCAGAAGATAATGTAGGTTTCGATGGTAAAGTATGGCTGCTTATTGACGGTGGCTCGCAGTCTGCTTCATCGATGGTGGCAAAAACAGCACTTTACACAGGTTTTGCAACTGTTGTTGGTGAAAACACATCTGGCGTAATGGCGTCGGTGCATTCCTATTCAGTTCTGCCAGGCACAGGCATACTCTGGCGCATTGATATAGGATATGTGACAGATGCTGACGGGCGTTCCTTTGAAGTATATGGCGTATCCCCGCAAATTCGAAACAGGCCTAGGCTGAATGCTTTGGATACTGTGCTAGAGATTATTTCTGAACGTAATTAAATACACAAACTCTTTTGCGGCACTAGTATAGCTCATACAAGTGCCGCAAACCCATTCTGCCGCAAGGCCTCATATAATACTACTCCAACAGAAACCGATAAGTTAAGCGATCTTTCGCCAGCTAACATTGGTATTCTAATAATGCTCGTGCGATATTGATTTAGAAGCCAAGCAGGCAGACCTTTCGACTCACTTCCGAAGATAATGTAATCACTCATTTCGTATTCCACATCAGTATAAGGAATCCCCCCATCAGTTTCTACCAGAAAAAAACGTTGGCAGCAATTTCTACACACGAAATCCTCGAAATTGTTATATTCTTTTACGTTTAGCTTAGGCCAATAATCCAATCCCGATCGTTTAAGAGATTTTTCATCTAAGTAGAATCCTAAAGGGTGAATGAGATGCAAGCCTGATCCAGTTACTAAGCATGTGCGGCCAATAGCCCCTGTATTATGGGGAATTTCCGGTTCGTGCAAAACTATATTCATCATAAGAAATATTATGGCATGTACATTCTTTGGTGTCTAGTGTCTTTGCACTTAGTAAGAGAAATGCTATTCACTTGCTGGCACTGACAAAATCTGATAGTATCATAATCAAATGCGAGTGGGCTCCCCCGTCTTTAACATAGTTTCTCAGTGTAGAAGACGAAGTTCAATCCATTCGCCTATAATCAGGACTGATCATATCTAAGAAAGGCTAAGGTATTGAAATGCGCTTAAAACAAGAAATTGAGCATATACCAAAAGCTCCAGGATGTTACTTGTTCAAGAATAAACATGGTGAAATAATCTATATCGGGAAGTCCAAGGTACTACGCGACCGAGTAAGGCAGTATTTCTACCCCGTAACACCCAAATCAGCTAAAAGCCCCACCAATAATTTGACATCATTTCAATATCTAAAGAATTCTAACAAATACATAAGACTTGCCAGAGAAATATATGAAATATCTACTATTGTAACTGATACAGAAACGAGTGCCTTGATACTTGAATGCCAGCTTATTAAGCGACACAAGCCAAGATATAACTCTCAGCTTAAGGAGTCCCAACCATACCCGTTCATTCGTATTAGCGTTCTTGAAGAATATCCGGCAATAGCTATCACAGACAGCATAGCTGATGATGGATGTAGCTATTATGGTGGATTCTACGATTTTTATGACGCTAAAGACTGGGTTGAACAGTTATGCGACATATGGCAAACGCCATGTTGCTTGAAGCGTAGCTTTCTGCACGAATCTCGGCCATGTCTAAACCATCATCTAGGCAAATGTCTTGCACCTTGTGGACGGAAAGCAAAATCTGTGCAGTACAAAAAATGTATATCTGAAATGCTGCAGTGCCTAGATGGTGATTTTGAAAGCACTTTTCATAAGCTTGAGGGTGAAATGGCAATATCGGCCAATGAGCAGGATTTTGAAAGAGCAGCTAAGTTGCGTGACCAAATCCAAACGCTCAATCGGTTACGAAAAAGGCAAAGATCTTTATTTACTCAGTTAAAAAACAGGAAAATCTATCTCTATTTTAGAGCATACAATGAAAACTGTTTCACCTTATTCTTCATCAATGATGGACATACACTGAACAGGATGGATTTTCAAAGCATATCCCAACCGAGTAAGAAAGAGCTAGAGAAGTTTGTTGTTGCGAACATGAACAAAGAGGGAAATACTGAGGATTCAAAGTTCTTAACAGACTGCCTGTTGGATATAAGGGCGAACAAGTATTTTTTTCAGATATGTGATGAATATGACTTGAAGCAAACAGTCGATTCATTGCTTGAGGTATTTCACGATTATGTCAACCACCTACGACCCTGAAGGGTCGGGGCTTGTGATGAAAGTTAGGCACAAGCCGGTTGACCAGGCTAAGCTGCAGAAATGACAGCTACGATAGAATCAGTTATGACACCTGCGGTTGACGCACCAGACCGCTGCTCTGTCGTGTATGTTTAAGAAGGGTTGAGGGGTAAGGCCCGGTGACATGCGCATGTAAGCTATTTTATCATTGCCGAGGTGATGACGGAAAAACGTCATGGTAACAGTGACGTAGAGTACGCACTACCCTCGTGTATTCGAGGGGGCTTAAAGCCATCTGGCGTTTCATCCCTGGCCATAAGGCTGGGGATGTAGTTGTCAGACCTGAAAACCAGCGCATTCGCGCAATTATAAGACCTTGTCGATTCATCCACTACCCTGAAGGGTAGCGGTTTTCTCGACAATCTTTTTATAAATGTTGAGGACAGCTGACATGTGTTGCATCACATGCAAAAATCCCACTGTGAGAAAGCCTCTTCAGTGGGTTTTGTTTTTTGCGGATTTAGTAGAATTGGTTAAGGTATTGCTTACAGTGCTATCCACGAATCCAACCCATCAGGTTGATCCGGATTCGCCCCTGTTACCTTCGACTTCTCATATGCCACTAACTGACAGAGAAGAATAAAAGGAATCCCCCGCGCCATATGGCTTAGTGGACGTCCATAACTGATATCGCATAAATCTATAGGTGCGTCAGAAAATACAACCACCTTCGCACCTTTCGCTTTCAAATCTCCCAAAAGATTACGTTCTAATTCGTCACCGACACCCAGCGCAACAAGAACCAGTGCCTGCTCACCCAATAGCACAATTGGGCCATGTCGAAAGTCCAAAACATGATAATAGTTGCCAGGCAGTTGGCACACTTCTTTAAAAACCAGTGCTCCTTCTTCCGCAAGACCCTCCAACTCAGCGTCGGCCAATACGACTGCACGGCTCCATGCTTGAGCGGCAATTTCTTTTGCCACTGTCTCAGCTCGCACCGAGTATTCGGAACCAGATTGCAGTATATGCTGCAAGTCATCCAAAGTGGCCTGATTTCCTGCATATTTCGCCCAAATATACACGCTCATGAAATAGAAATTGGTAACAGTACGTGTCTGGCACACACTTTCATCAAAAGCCCATGGTGTAGCAAGCGTCAAGTCGCTCTTTGCACCAAGCGGCGAATCCTCCGCTGCCACCAAAGATAACACCGACATCGAAACCCCCTGCGAAACAAGGGCATCCAGTGCCATAACAAGTTCGCTTGTGCGGCCTGAGCGGGAAATAAATACAACAGCAGCACCATCCGCCATTTTTTTATAGCGTGCAGCATGAAGCAAAACATCCCCAGCCGCTAGTGCTGAGGCTGGCACACTACTATGCAAATTGCAGATTGCTGCAAAGGATTTCGCGACAGAGTAGCTTGAGCCGCAGCCAACGAAAATAAAGCGGCTTTTGTTAGTCAGAAAGGCTTTGATTTCGTCCCATCTTTCATCCAAATAGGCCGCTGTTTTTCTTAGAGCATGAAAAGTGTCCTGTATTTCTTTATAAGTAAGATCCATGGAAAATCCTCCATCATTTTTTTTCGTCCAAACGTGCGCACAATCGGGGCAACCCTTCAACGTGGAAGTGAGAAAAAGCTAACAACAATGCACCTTCGGCAGGTTCGAACCGAGGAGGCATCAATTTACCACCCATGTCTTCTATACCTCGTATAAACCCAGGAAGAACAAAATCTGCCGAATGAAACAGTCCACCTGAATAGGAAACCACAAACGGTATCTTTGCAAATGCAAGCCTATCACGGATGGCACGAACAAGCAAGCACAATTCCGCCGCTGCTGCCATATACAACTCTCTAGCACTCTTTGACCCAGCTGAAGCTGCTTGTTTCGCCAAAAGTTGCAAGGCGGCCACTTTGTCTCGTTGCATATATTGGCCATGTATCAGATCAACTAAATCCATGTCATTGGTTAATTTCAATTCGCGGCGGACAATCTCATACAATGCATCACGTGCCACTCGGCCATCAGATTGCTTTGCGAATAACCCCATAACACGAAGGCCAATCCAGTAACAAGAGCCTTCATCGCTAAAAAAATCACTCCAACCACCACATCTGGCAGAGTTACCCCCCTCGTCCTTACCAAAGGCAATTGCGCCAGTTCCAGCAACCACATTAACGCCAGGCGAAAGCGCCAAAGAGCCTGCCCAGCCCACCTCTACATCGTTACACAGGTATAGGGGTATACCATCGAAAGCTGTATGTAACGCTTGCAATAGTTTGTGGTCGCCGTCGTCACTTTCACCATGACAAGGTAATCCCAACGCCATGCCAGCAATGGAGCCTTCAGCCTGAAAAGGAAGTGTTTCAATCGCCTGCTTTATGTCTTTTACAACCGTTTCGATACCATGTTCCCGCCACGAAGTACTTCCAATTTTCGCGTGATAAAACACTGAGGCATCACAGTTGGCCGCTACTATTGCCGTTTTAGTTCCTCCCCCGTCCACACCTATGTAGTAGCGCAAATCCTTCACCTCGCAAATCAACAAAAGTTATTTTAGACCAGAATATACGCGCGAATCATAGCCTTTATGAAAACGAATGTCAAAAAAAGCGTTCCTGCTCCTGAAACACTTCCGCCATTGCTAAATATATTGCTAGATTTTTTGATGTATCTTCTTATTTTAATTGTAACATAGTCTGAACCATGCTTGCAATGCTTGCTTTTCGTAACACTATCTCATCCTGAAAACTTTCCCTTTAGGCACAAATGACAATCTTGCTCCATGAGGCACCAGCAAATCCCACATGGTCTAGTTCATGTGGGATCAATAAATTTATTCCATTACAATCGCAGCACAAAGCGGTGGAATAACTACATTCCCTGAAAGCGATTTAAGTTCCTGTTGATCAATCATACAATAAGACGAAAGTTTTGCACCATTGTCAAGGGTGGGTTCAACTGATATCGATTCATCTGGACTATCATTGCAGATAACAATTCCGTACTTTCCTGAATCTGACTGAAATACTGAGTAGTTTTTGTAACATTTCTCTTCCATAGTCAAGCTTGCATAAAGATGCCCATGGTATGTCCCTTCCCAAAAATATTCCCTGTGCGTGCTGCGGAGTTGCTCCATTTTATGGCCGTATTCCACAGTCAATGGGAAATCGTCAAGGCTTCCTTTAAAATTATATGGCTCATAACTCATAATATAATTATCACGTAAACAACGGTTGATCATCTTGCGGTCATTGAATCCATTTACTGCAGCCATTATTGATATATTTTTAGGACGCAGCATTCTACTGAAAGGGTAGTGATCGGCCTGCCATGCGCGGGTGTAGGCAAGATGGTAGTAATTGAGCTGATCATCATAGGCAGATTCTCCTGCAATTAGGAATTCCTTTCCACCCAATACCTCACGGAAACGCTTGACAAGCTCGCGGTCATGGGAATACGTAGGGTCGCCATAACGGTGGCCGTGATTTTCATCGAAGCAAGCTAGCGTGGGTTTATGGTGGTGATTTTCGTCGTAGAGGATACCATCCGCGCCTAAATCAACGCATTTCTTGAATTCCCGCACGCAAAGGTCTATGTATTCCTTGCATCCGAAGCACATGGGGACAAGTCTGCGCGTTCCAATGTCATTTAACTGTGAGGCAGTGAAGTATTGGTAGCCCTCGTAAACATAGTAGTCACCGTATGGATCTTTGATCGCCATAGGTTCCAGATAACTCTTGAAATCCTTATTCGAGCGGTCCGACCATGTGAACTTGGCAAAGAGAATGACCTTCACTTCCATTTTTTGAATTTTCTTGATAGCATCGTGTAATTCCTGCCATGTTCCAAGCCTCGGGTCAATGTCATGATAGGGGTTACTGCGGTCCTGCCCGCCATAGTTCCAACCAACAAGCTGTATGACCTTGACTCCCAGCCGCTTGCATTCTTCTCCAACCTTCGGCAGGTCCTTATAGCGAACGCGAAGCTCGTCCTCGGGAGAGTTGATATGGAGTTGAAGCCATGAATGGGGATGCATTAACCAATCTGGTCTGTTTTCCTCTGGCAGAGTAGTCCATTGTTTGCTGATGTTTAAGTATTGCTTCACTGCAGTATGCCACTCACCTTTGTACGCTTCAATGCCGAAAGGAATCAGGTCGAAGGATTTGTCCGGCGCAAGAAAAGGCATATGTGTCGCAGCAAAGCGGATGAATACATCCTTGTTTCCAATAGTATCTTCCACAGGCGTGAGGTTTCCGACAGAGTTTGAATTGCCTGGGTGCAGCTCCACCTGCCAACTCGCGCATTCGATACGGTTTTCTACAGAACTGATGTAAAATCCGTTGGCTTGATCGTCCTCGAATATGCCGAGTGGGAATAAGGGTGGGTTGTAGCGGCTTATGTTGGGGATGATAGTAGGTACTTCAACACCCCAATACCCTTTTGTGTTCGAGAAAGTTGGAAATAATGGAAATTTTTCAAGATTTGCATACGCACCATAGCGGAAAGAATACTCTCCGCATTCATTGGGCCTATGCATATCGCCGAAGTATGGGTAATATACATTTTCCACCATCACGCTGTCTTGATTGTCTATATGCATCCGAAAAACCGCCTGAGTGCCAAGCAGCTCGCATCTGGCTGAGACTTTAATATTATGCGTCCCGCCTGCTTCGGACTCCAGCTTATCCCAAGTGAACTCCACAAAATCCTTACCTAAACGACAAGCAGGATTTTTCTGCTTGTGCCCCCATACATTATTATTCCGCCTGCCTTCAAGGGGTACAATCATCCGAAAAGAAAGCCCTAAGTGTGCACGATTCAATAAGTGCCAGCCAGACACTTTCGAATACAGCCCAGTCAAAGACCCTTGTACATCAAATGTCAAGCGTAAGCTTTGGGTTTCAAGCTTTAACATAAACACCACTCTTTCCATAATATATTTGGTTTATCACCAGTATTCAAGATCCCAATCATCTTTTACATCAGGACAAGTGGACTGCCTGCAAATCAATTCAACAGGTAATTCCTCCCTGATAACACGCCCTTCTTCAATATTGCCTTCAATAACATCTATTAGATTCTTAATTGAGAGGGCTCCCAACTTATGTTTTGGAACATGTATGGTCGTAAGGGAGGGTTTAATTATCGAAGCAACAAAAGTGTTATCAAAGCCTGCCAACTTAATATCGTTAGGTATATCAAAATTATTTTCCTTCAAGCACTTCATGGCACCAATAGCCATTTGATCGTTGTCAGCAAATACTGCATCAAAAGGAATTCCCATAACGATCAATCGTTTTAGAGCTGTATATCCACTGAGCGGCGAGAAATCACCATTAGTCGTAAGCAACTGCCTGAAAGGTATGCCATTTTCCATGAGAACATCCTTATAGCCTTGAAAACGCTTTATAAACATTTCCGAAGAAACAGGTCCACCTATATGCACAATTTCCCTTGCTCCCAGCTCTGTTAAATGTTGTGTCATTAATCTTCCACCTAAATAATTATCTACAAATACCGAGTGTATGCCGTACTTCGTCAGGTCATGCCCTTCGGAAATCACAGGGACGCGCTTTGATTTTATGGCAAGATTAGAAAGGTACTTAAAATAATCATCATTTCTCGGATCTGCCACTGTAGATATAACAATTCCATCTACCCGATTATTTATCAACATTTTGACGAAATCTTTTTCTTTATTGTAATCATCATCTGTACTATGAGTGATAAGTGTGTAACCCAGCTCATTTGCAATAACCTGCATTCCATTCAACACCTGAGGAAAAAATATACGATTAAAACTTTTGATAATTACTCCTAAAGTCCGTGTACGACAAGCTTTTAAGCCTCGTGCGATCGCGTCTGCCTCATAGTCCAATTTTTTTGCCGCCGACAAAACTTTTTCTCTCAAGTCTTCACGAACGAATTTACGATTATTCATTACATTTGATACCGTGGAGATTGAAACTCCCGCCAAATTTGCAACTTCTCTAATTCCAGCCATAAAGTCCCTCATTCTATAGAAAACCGTTTTCCCTGATGATTATACCACTGAAGCTAAACAATCACAATAGCAATGGTTTATACTGCACTAATCATAAGTTTGATATAAACTATATTGATAGATTGTGCATATGTTCTATTGACAGAAGAGCTTCGTGATAGTAACATTAAACCAGAAAAACGGTTTTCTATCAGTAGGAGTGGTTAATAGTGGACACAATTAAACTATGTAGCAGATCATTGTTTTGCGAGTTCTGCCATAAGACAGGTGCGCTTGTCAGGTTAACTGCGCCGGAAACTGGATGGAACATACTAAACCGTCCGGAGCTCGGCTTACATGGTGCTTGAAAAAAGGTTTTTCCGTCAGTGACGGATCGGATCTAATTATTTATGATGCGCCAGAGCCATGGGGGCCGTTCTCGCTTGTGTACGAGGAGGGGTATTATAGATCGAACGTTCGAAAGTTCCGTTTGATACTTTAGTTTACATGATATAAGGGTGTGAGTTAATTTGAATACGCATAAAACCCATACGTTTGCGAGGGGTGTCCAAAAAAGGATACATTGGATTCCTATGCTTATATTCCTTGTTATTATGCTATTTCCGATTTATTTCATGGTTTTAATTTCACTAAAATATGAAGCAAATGTGTTTATCCGCCCAGTTCAGTACCTGCCTATACCTATAACTTTTGAGAATTATATACGCGTCTGGCGTGATTCCGGCTTCGTTACATATTTCGTTAATAGTGTAGTTGTATCGCTTTCCTCAATGATATCTGTAACCATTTTCTCCATTCTTACTGCATACAGCCTCTCGCGCTTTAAATATAGAGGGAAGACGCTCGTAATCCTGTTTCTACTCCTTACACAAATGGTTCCGCAAGCACTTTTACTTATTCCTATTTTTACTGTGTTCCACAATTTGGGTCTGACTAACACTCTGACTTCACTGGTAATTATGGCAGTGGCGACAAATCTGGCTTTTTGTACTGTAATGATGAAAGGCTTTTTTTCAACGATTCCGGTGGAGTTGGAGGAAGCAGCACACATCGATGGATGCCGCAGATTGCAGGGTGTAATCTATGTTGTGCTTCCGGTTATGCTGCCTTGCATTGTAGCTGTTGGTGCTTTTGCCTTTGTTAGTGCTTGGAACAGCTATTTACTGCCTTTAATTCTTCTGAATGATCCGTCAAGGTATACATTAACAATCGGGTTGAACCTACTGATTGGAGCTTACACAATGCGTTATACGTTACTCGCTGCCGCTGGTGTATTGTGTCTGATACCCGCTGTTGCTATGTTTGCTTATATGCAAAAATATATGGTCTCTGGACTTTCTGCCGGAGCCATAAAGGGATAGCAGCAAATCGCAGAGACGTCTGCGTAATATATTTATGCTGTGAAGGAGATAAAAAAAATGAAAAGATTTAGTTTCCTAACTCCGTTATTCTTAGCGGTCGTGATGTTTCTGGCAGCTTGCACACCCAATATCCCTGATGCCTCCGAAACACCACAGGAGCCAGCGGCGCAAGAGCAGGATGCACCTGCTACTGAGGAACCAGACGCACCTGTTGCTCAGGATACAGATGCAGGAGCTGAACCCATAACAATTGAGTTCTGGATCGCAGATGCAGGTCAACGTGATGAATGGGAAGAAATGATTGAACGTTATATGGAACAAAATCCGCATGTTACGGTCAACTCCGTACCTCTTCCCTGGGCAGATGCTATGACAAGACTGCAGACAGCTGCGGCAACAGGTACTTTGCCTGATGCCTCCTCGACCATAACAGAGTTCACTGTACCCTTAAACACTATGGGTGCGATTGCACCCCTACAAAGCTTTTTTGAAGATTTTTCGGACAGGGATTATATTGCTGATGTCTACATACAGCAAATCACTGACTCGGGTGATGGGGATTTGATTTTTTTACCCACATTTGCTTCAGCAAACTTTATTTGGTATCGCACAGACTGGTTTGAAGAAGCAGGGATTCCTTCACCTGAAACTTTTGATGATTTCTTTTACGCTGTCGAGGCTCTAACTGGCGACGGAAGGTACGGCTTTGGTTTCCGCGGCGGCCCAGGCAATTTTTGGCCAGCAGTTCCCTTTATCATGAACTATGCCGATTCTTTATACCAATTCGACGATGATGGAGTTAGCATTTTCAGATCCGACATTGCTCTTGAAGGATTTGAAAGGTTTATGTCCATCCCCGCAAATGGATGGAGCCCAGCCGACGCCATTAATCACTCTTTCCCTGAAATGGCTGCCGATTTCGGAAATGGCGTTTCTGCTATGTTTATACATCATCTTGGTTCTAGGCCCCTTATAATGGAAACACTGACTGAAGATCAGTTTGGTGTACTGCCATTGCCAGTTAACTCGAATGGAAACAGACGGGTCGCTATTGGGCCTCATGGCGTGCAAATGTTCTCAAACGCAAGCAACCAGCAGGAAACCTTTGATTTTATTTCATTCTTCCTGCTTCCCGAACAGCAGCATACAATCGCTCTTCATTGGGGCGGAATTCCGGCAAACGCTAACACTATCACTGAAGGCATTCCATTTCTGGATGATGCCATCGCAATGGTCAACGACCCAAGAACCTCTGCTTTAAGAGAACCATTGCACATACCCGAATATTCCATTTATGGTGAGCAGCACAAGTTCCCAGATATTCAATCGATAATGCTAGGTGAAACTACTCCAGAGGAAGTACTATTAAAATGGGCCGAAGATATTGAAGAAATGAATCGGCAGCACATTGCATTAGAGGAATAGTACCTTAAATGTGCGCCATTGTGAATTAAACACAATAGCGCACATCCAATATATTGTTGCCACACGAGGAGTTAGAAGATGAGGACAAAAAGAAGAAGGTCTTTTGACAGACAGCCGCTACTTCCTTACTACTTATTGCTTCCCGGTTTTTTTGTTTTAGCGGTATTCATTGTATTTCCCATCGGTAGGGCTTTCAGCTATTCGCTGTTTGATTACAGCCCGCTAAGACCGCGGGATATGGGGTTCATTGGCCTTGAGAATTTCAGGAACATTCTGTTTGGCGGCGGTATATTTTTCAGAACCGTGAGAAATACACTCGTATACGCGATCAGCGTTACGGTTGTTCAGTTTTTGCTGGGCTTTGGTCTGGCTCTAACCCTGTATCGTATGAAGTATTTAACAGGACTTTACCGTACGCTCGTGTTTGCGCCTTGGGCTATCTCTGGTGTCTTGACATCAGTTATCTGGCTGATGGTTTTCAACACAAGCTTTGGTGTAATTAACGATTTGTTGCTACGGTCAGGAATAATTGAAACAGGGATTGCCTGGAGGTCAACGCCTGCGTTGGCTATGTTCAGCGTCATTGTCGCGACCACATGGAGGGGAATTCCGTTCTATGCAATAGCCTTGCTGGCATCTTTGCAAAGTATCCCAGACGAGTTGTTCGAAGCAACAAGGGTTGACGGTGCTAGTAGCATTAAAACGTTCTTTTATGTTACTGTTCCGTATTTAAGACAAACCATTGTCCTCACTACTCTTCTCAGGTTCATATGGACATTTAACGATGTTGATATTATTTTCTCGTTTACAGGCGGAGGGCCGGCCAATAGTACGCTGACGCTCCCTGTATATATCACTCGGGAAGCCATTAGAGGCTTAAATTTTGGTTATGGATCGGCTCTGACCGTTTGCCTGTTTGTTATTCTACTAACGCTCTCGGTTATATATCTTAGCTTTAATAAGGATAGCGGTGACTTTAATTAGTAATTTTCAAAACACAGTAGTAAACGGAGGGAAAATGTGATGAGACAGTATCCAAAAGCAGTCCCCAACTATCCAACAAGCACTTATATCACTGGAGTAGACATCAGCAGGGAAGTCTATCATACAGCAATCGGTGATATGTGGCCGCTTACCTGGGGTTACGATGACAATATTTACGCAGCGGCAGGCGACAATCGTGGAAGCCCCATGAACATCTGGCGTATTTGGGGGCTACCAGAGCGGGATGTACGCGGCCACAGCCACGATTGGACTTCAGACATCATTAACGATTTTCCTTTGGATCCACTGGAGCTGTTTAGCAAGCATCCAGTTCCAGGTGCTAACTTGACGCGTGGCATTAAACCCTCTGGCTTGCTGGATATTGATGGAACCCTTTTCATGGCTGTGGAGACCATGAACTACGGTGAAGATAATGACTTCACACGGAGAAAAAATCTTACTGGTTTCATAATTTCATCCTATGATTATGGAAAAACCTGGAACAAGGAGTTAACACCCATCGACTTTTTCACCGGAAGGCTTGCGTCATGCCATTTTTTGCAATTCGGAGCAGGATACCGAAATTCACGGGACGAATATGTTTATGCTTACTTCCCTGGTGCGGATGATGGTTGCAGCTATTGGAGAAATGGAGATTATGCGTTGCTTGGCCGAGTTCTTCTTGACTGCGAGGCATATGGCAAAACCACACAGGATATAGTACGCAATAAATATGATATGCTTATCCGCGAGGCTTGGGAGTTTTACGCTGGCATGGACAGCAGCGGCACACCTATATGGGATCACGATGACACAAGAGCGCAGCCAGTGTTTCGGTATGAAGGCATGACCGGAGAAAACCATGTCAGCTACAACAGCGGTATAGGCCGATACATAATGGGTAATTACAGTTTTATAGACGAGAGCCTTAATCCTTCCCCCTACCATAACATGGAGCAAAAAGATGATATCCGCAGCCAATTAACCCTGTTCGAGGCCTCGGAACCCTGGGGACCTTGGTCATTGTTCTATCGCGATGATAACTGGGGCGCAATTGCCGGATACCAGCCATCATTCCCAACAAAATGGATGTATGACGAAGGCAAGCGAATATATATGGTGTATTCTGGTATAGCAGATGATTATAATTTCTCTGTTCAAAAACTCATCCTTACTATTGATGAAACAAAACGATAGGGGTCAATTAAATGTCAACATACATAGCAAGACATGGCAAGGCGGTTCCTAACCACAAACAGAGCAATTACATCGTTAGTGCTGTGTTTGACAAAAAGAGATACCACCAACAAACCGGAGATATGTGGCCTATTACTTGGGCAAAGGACGATAACCTCTACGCCGGAGCGGGAGATAACCGCAACAGCCCCTTGAATTTCTGGAGAGTTTCCGGCGAACCTATAATGGATCCACAAAACTACACAGGACTTCACCACAACGACTGGCAGCTGGATGTCATGAACGATTGGCCCGTACATCCGGAACGTTACATTATAAGGGAACCACGGGCCAATCGTACACGCGGCCTAAAGCCCGCAGGAGTTTTAGATATCGACGGCACCCTTTTCATGGCGGTGCAAATTCATAATTATATTGGTGATGATATCACTTTCAAGCGGCAGTGTAATCTGAAAGGTTTTATAGTTGTAAGCCGCGATTGTGGTCGCACATGGATTGAAGATTTAACCCCGGTGGATTTTTTCGACGGGAGACTAGCATCCTGCCACTTCGTTCAATTTGGAAAAGGCTATACAGGCTCCCGGGATAATTATGTCTATGCTCATTTTCCTGCTGCTAACGACGGAAAAAGTTATTGGGAAAACGGAGATTACATTTTATTAGGCAGGGTTCCACTTAAACGCAAAATTTTGATGAACAAATATGACTTACTTGTTCGTGAGAACTGGGAGTTTTACATAGGTATAGACGGTAATACCCCTCTTTGGGATAAGGACGATTCTAAGGCCATTCCTGTATTCCGTTATAACGGAATGACAGGCGAAAACCACGTTTTCTATAACAAAGGCATTGACCGATATATTATGGGAAACTACAGCTTTACTGACAGAAATTTGATTCCCCTTCCCTATCATCAGTATGACCATCCCGAAGCAGGCAAACGCAGCCAGATGACTCTTTATGAAGCCCCAGAACCCTGGGGGCCGTGGTCGCTGTTTTACCGCGACGACGACTGGGGTCAATACGGCGGATATCAACCCGCTTTCCCAACAAAGTGGATGTACAATAACGGAACAACCATGTTTATGGTGTCGTCAGGGACGTTTGATGACTATAATTTTACGGTTCAGCGTTTGGATGTTAAATTGGACGAAAAATATCGGTAGATAGGTGATGTTGATGAACTCTGACACGCTAATTTTAAAAGAGCTGGGCTGTCAACTTGCTGAAATTGCTTCACTGCCCATTCAAGAAGAGAAGAAGAAGCTATGGCGGGCCAATAACAGTTTGCGCCCGCTTCGCCCTATGGTTTTTATTGAACAGCTCCCCTGGCATGAGCTGAATGACTGCGAAGAGCTAACATTAAAGTGCGAAGATGAATTTCTGCGCGAGATTGAGCAGGGAATACGCAGAACATTATATAAATGGCACCACTTTCCGGCGGATATGGTGGTAGAGAATCAAATAAGCATCCCCAAAACGATAAATGGACTACATTATGGGTTAAGGATTAAGGAAGAGATCATTGCCCTTGACAGCGCAAATAGCGTTGTTAGCCATAAGTATATAGACCAATGCGAGTCAGAGGAAGCATTGGCGGCATTGAGTTCTGACCAGGTTCAAATAGATAAAGAGCTTGACAATCAACGCTTGGCATCATTAAAGGATATTTTTCAAGGGATTATCCCTGTGCGGTTAAGCGGCATTATGGCCAACTGCGCGGTTTGGGATCGCATTTCGAAGGCACGTCCCGCAGAGGCAATCATGTACGATATTGCCGACAGACCCGAGTTTGTACTAAAAATCGCTGAAAAATTCAGAGATCTTACACTGAGCACTCTTGAGCAATGCGAAGAACTGGGCTTGCTGGACGTGGAACTCCCTACTGCAAATGCCACGATTGTTTACACCGACGATCTGCCACCTCTGGGATATGACCCGCTACACCCAAAAGCGTCTGATTGCTGGTCTTTTGGCATGGCACAAATATTCTCCACCGTCGGCCCTGACACCCACGAAGAACTTGAAATCGATATTATGAAACCGCTGTATGAGCGATTTGGCTTGATAAATTACGGATGCTGTGAACCGTTGGAGAAAAAGATTCACCTGATTCGCAAAATACGCAACGTTCGGAAAATATCAGTGAGCCCATGGGCGAAAATAGACGAAAGTGCGGAGCAGATGGGACGGGATTATGTGTTTTCTGGAAAAGCGCATCCCAGCTTTGTGGCAAGTGGACAGCTTGATAAGGAAAATGTAATAAAGCAAACTGAGCAAATGATACAGTCATGCAGGCGCAGCAATACGCCCTGTGAAATTGTGTTGAAGGACATCAGCACAGTTTCGTATCGTCCGAAAACTCTTTCAGAGTGGGAAAAGGCTGTTATGCAGCTTGCGCAAGCGTGAGAGGGAGCATTGTAATGACGTACAAGCATCCAGCAGAAATACCTAACTCCATGCGGATGTGAGCTTTGTACAATTGCCAGGCTTTATGGAAGGGACGCATAGAATGACCAGCAAAGAACGTATAATGAGCACCTTTAACAGAAAAGAGATTGATCGCAACGCATTTTGGATTGGTATGCCTCACAAGGACACTAACGCGATTTATTTTCCTCATTTTGGCGTTGATAATAAAATAGACCTCTCGGCGAAATTGGGATGCGACATGTACGCTATACCCATAGTAGGAAATGCGTGGAAACATCCCGATGGTCGATATTTATTTGATCTGACCCCTTGGGGAGAACGCCATACCCTATCGCAGGATGGCCCATTTGCCGAATGTGAGGATTTATCTGACGTAAGTAAATTTCCCTGGCCCGACCCAGAATATCTGGATTTTTCCGAGGCCATTCGGGATGCAAAGAGAGCGCGCGAAAAGGGTATGGCAGTTTTTAGCGGGCTTTGGACGATGTTTTTCCACGACCTGTGCGATTTGTTCGGCATGGAAAATTACTTCATAAAAATGCACACCGACCCAGAAATAGTTGATGCAGTCACAGAACGAGTAATGCACTACTACATAGAAGGTAACAAGATGTGTTTCGATGCTATGGGTAACTTGATTGATGTCTTTTTCTTTGGTAATGACCTTGGTAGCCAGCTTGATTTACTTATGAGCCCTGATTGTTTTAGGAGATTCATTCTTCCTCATATACAGAAGGCAGTGGACCTGGCAAAGAACCGGGGATACAAGGTCATGATGCATTCGTGTGGATCAATTAATAAAATCATTCCCATGCTTATTGATATTGGCGTTGATGCACTACATCCGATACAAGCAAAAGCTTGTGGCATGGATGCTGATTCTTTATCTAAAGAGTACGGACGGGATTTGGTTTTCGTTGGAGGTGTTGATACCCAGGAGCTCCTTCCGTTTGGAACGCCTGATGATGTGAGAAAGGAAGTTAAAAGGCTTAAGACGCTTTTTGGAAGCAGTCTTGTCATATCACCCAGCCATGAGGCATTATTACCGAATGTAAGTGTGGAGAACGTTTTGGCTATGCGCGATGCCGCAATCCATAGCCTCGTCTGTTAGAGATCAACGGTTTATTTAACAGAGTTAAAATGTTTGATCATTCTCTTTGGAATTTCAAGTAATTGGGATTGTAAACAATGATGACACCGATAGAAAGGGTCTTCGCATCGCTTGAGTTCAGGCCGACCTTGCAATGCTTGCTTTACAGTGGGAGCGGTTTTGTGCAAAGCTATGGGCAACCAAGGATTGCAATGTCGCTGAACGTTTCAAAAATAGTCAAGGGACGAGTAGTATTTTGGCAAAGAATTCCCAAAATCACTCTTAAACCTTGACTATTTTTAACTTATACTGGTAGAAACGACTTTTGGATTCATCTCGCAAATTCAATAAGAATATTTAAAAAAGATTAAGCAGTTCATGCCCATTGTATAGCTGCTAGCTCTTTTTTTGTTAGAAATAAGTGGCCAAAATCTCTGATAACGCCTCACTTTGACCAATCACAAACCCTGGATCGTTGTGGTTGCCAAAGGTGCCGGTAAACCTGAAAAAGTGAACACCAGACGCTGTGGTAGATATCGATTCTGTGCCACCGTCAGCAAAAGTTATTTCAATAGCAAACACAGGATCCGAATGTTGGCCTTCTTGATGGAAGGGATTGAGCACCTCGAAAGCGTTCATATTGCTCAGTATCTCAAACACTCGATTGGCATCTTCTGCGTTAAGCACCTGTGTGTCCCAAGTCAATTCCTCCAACTCGGGCGACCAGCCAGTAACGTTTGACGCTGTAATTTCTACCCATGCACGAGTAGGGTTTTGCAATATTCCAGTCACAGCGGCGCGGGTGGATCGGAGCAAGCCGCTATCCGATTCCAACAGGGAAAGTGAATTATCATAGCCACTTTTCATGATGGAGAAAAATCGGTGATCCTGATACTCTTCATCGAAAAACACAATGCCTCGATGGGGTATAGTACCCCTGTTTAGGAATGTGACAACAAACGGAACATCTGGTGAGAGTTCATCCTTAGGATATATTATGTGGGCAAACATGAACTCCATCGTGTACTCTGGGCTAAAATCCACCTCTACAAAGTAGAAATCTCGAAGGGGCACATCAGCCCAGATAACAATCCGGGGCGTGTTTTCTTCCTCGAACTCAACAAACTCATGGTAAGAGTTCAACTGGCTAAGATCTATATATGTATGAAAAAGCTCGGCCATAGATCCCCACTGTCTTAAAAACTCGTCTGCTACATATTGCACCTGCACGTTTCTGGCACCATCCCGCTCAGACTCAGTTAGCCATTCAAACAACCGCAAGATTGTTACTATAGACTGTTCACGAGTGTAATTTCCTTGCGGAGAAAACATGTTGTTGCCGATGCCCATCATAACTCCTACAGTCTGTACTTGCTCTACCGCTCTAATCGCCCATGATGAGATTTGGGCACGATCGGAAAATCTATCGGACGAGTTGGGCTGAGGAAGTGGGTTGCCGATAGCCTCCGCAAGACGAGCTAGCATAACCGCAGCCTGTTCGCGGGTCAATGTGCTATGAGGGGCAAAATTGCCCTCGCCCATTCCAACAACTACACCCAAACCACCCATTTTTTGCACGTTAATATCGTTTGTGTCGTTAAACTCCATTCGCTCAGAGATTTCGCGGCCTGTTACAGTTTCAAAGAGAGCTACGGCTAGTGCTGCAAATTCAGCACGGGTTGTTGTGCGTGTATAGTTCGATTGTAAATTTTGTGGCACCAAGTTTCTAGTAATCGCTGCATTTACTTGCTCAACGGCCCATGACGACGGCGTATCCACAAGATTTGCTCCAGCTACTAATGAAATTGAGTAACCGCTAAAAATAAAATAGAATATACACAAACAAAAAACTAGTTTTTTTATTGCATTCACCTCCACAATATAAGACTTAATTTCCAGGATTTGGTTCCATAAAACCACACAGCCATTAGTATTTATGCTTATAGCTTGGACAGATGATAGGGCATTATGACCACATTTATATCAACCAGATATTCGAATTATAGCATATGTCAACTTAAAAACAAATAAGGTAAATAAGAAAAATCCCACGGGAGCGTCTATTACCGCTTTCGTGGGATTTTTTCCTTAACAAATCTATTTAGATGTAAGATATGCCCGTCCAAGTGCATCAGTTGCTTTTAAGGCTCCAAGCACTTTATCAGAGAGCTACAGCCTTCTAATACAAGCTTGAAACCAGCTTTTTGTCTGGGTTTGAAATCACCATCTTGTTCACAAGCATACCGCTTTCTTTCTGGTTGTTTGCGGCGGCCTCTACAGAGCTCGTAACGGAGGCAGAATCGCCAGTCAGCACCACAAAGCCCTTGCCGCCAATGCCTGTCCCCAGCCTGATATCCAAAAGTTCAACATTAGAAGCTTTAACAGCTGTGTCAGCAGCTAGAAGTGTGCTCGTGACATCAAAAAACTCTAATACTCCTATAGCCGCTATTTTCTCTGGCATATAAGCCATGTTTATTGCCTTAATAACCTGAGGGTGCAGCCTTGGGATAACAAGTGAAGAAACAAGATAACCTTTTCCGAGTGTTACGCCTTGCCGT
>Ga0123355_10002151_pt1 | contig 27793 bp, 26 predicted proteins | sample TergutEmb28metaG_3_FD_89872 | JGI IMG/M metagenome (GOLD analysis project Ga0123355, IMG submission 89872) | Embiratermes neotenicus P1 segment gut microbial communities from Petit-Saut dam, French Guiana - Emb289 P1 | ecosystem: Host-associated > Arthropoda: Insects > Digestive system > Gut ... | reverse complement strand
TATGCCATATGAAATATTCGGCAGGATTATAATGCCCTATGTCTTTGAGCCGCTTGTGGCTGTGGTAGTTGGTTTAGCATTTTTGCCATTTGCGGGAAGGGCGTTTGCCCGGCATCAAATTAGCTAACAGTAGTAGTTTTTGCAACAAGTTGGTCGATTGTTGAAAGATATGAACAAGATTGCCCTGCAATTTCTTCATATTTTGACAAACTATCTTTGTCAATCTCTTTGCCATACTCTTTGATGTGTTAGACAAGCCCGGAAAAGGACAAAAAAATGGCTTCCTGATTTCTCAGAAAGCCATGATTTATACCCTTGACAGGACTTGAACCTGCACGGTTGCCCACCGGAACCTAAATCCGGCGCGTCTGCCAATTCCGCCACAAGGGCATATAAAGCGTCCAAAGAGATTGCTCTGAACGCTAAAAATATTATACGACCAGCTATAGATTTTGTCAAAGGTTTTTTTGTAAATCTTCATATTGTGAACTTTCACTATTCATTTTCGTGCTTTTATTCTGTTAAGCCGCTCTTGTATGCGTTGCCGACGAGCCTCTGTTTCATTGTGGTTGAAATGCCAAGTACCGCTGCGCCATACAAGTGTGTCTCCTGGGCGGGCATTGTCAAACAAGCTTGATTTTGGCAGACTAATTGTCTTTAATGTGGCGGCATTTTCCAGCACGGCATAGTCTTCTTCAAAGCGGTCTATAATCCATGTGCTATCTGAGCAAGTCAATTCGTTGTCCATCGGTTATCATCCTTATTGTGCCAAGCTGGTCTGTACGGTAGATTAGTATGTTGCGTGCGTTTAAGCGATTCATCACTTCCCTATGGGGGTGACCATATGTGTTGTTGGCGCCCAGGCTAATTACTGCGGCACGGGGACTGACGGCATCCAAAAAGGCCTCGGATGTGGAAGTTTGGCTGCCATGGTGGCCTACTTTTAGAACGGTGGAAGAGATGTTTGCGCCGCTACTTAAAATCCAGTTTTCCAGTTCATGTTCTGCATCCCCTGCAAACAAGAAGGAATTTTGCCCGTGCTCTAACCGCAGAACAATTGAGGTGTTGTTAAGGTTGTTGGCAGGGCCGGGGTGGGGGTTAGGGGGTGCAATTACGGCTAAATCGATAATGCCTATCTGTAGCCTGTCCCCCGGTGATGGGAAAGTTACGCCTATGTTATTATTTTCTATAACTGCCAGGAAATTTTCAAAAGTGACGGTATTGTGGGTTGCATCCGGCATTACCACACGCCCAATGTCAAGTTGCCTAAGCACAGTAACAAGTCCGCCAATATGGTCGCTGTGGAAGTGAGTAGCCACTACATAGTCCAGTCGCCGTACTCCCGAGTTGCGCAAATACCTTAACACAGCATTTCGCTGGGAATGTTCCCCGCCGTCTATCAAAACTGCGTGGTCACGGGACCGTACAAGAATACTGTCCCCTTGGCCTACATCTATAAAGGACACGAGAATTTCGTTTTCTTCCAGGGCAACTGGCCTTATTCCACCTAAATGGATGTCGAATCGGGTTTGTATATCGTCCCAAAAAAAATGATATATAAGGGCGAAAGCCAGAATAAGCAGCATGGAAAGAAAAAATTTACGCCCGCCTCTGCCGCCGGAACGCCGTCTTGAGGGCTTTCTTCGCACAGCCCTTTTTACTGTTGTAGGTTTGCGCCTTGCTGCCAAGTTGTCACCTCTGGAAAATATTTTTGTATGTAAGGGCCGACTTGTCAGCCCGCTTTTTATTCCCCTGTGCCGTAATAATATTCTTCTTGCTCTGTAGTTAGCTTATCCAGCTTCAGCCCCATTGCCTTGCATTTCATAACGGAAATTTGACGGTCGACTTCCTCTGGAATATAGTACAATTTTGGTTCAAGATTTTTGCCGTTTTCGGCAATGTATTTGCAGCCCATTGCCTGCAGTGCGAAACTCATGTCCATAATATCTGCCGGGTGACCGTTACCCGCTACAATGTTTACCAGTTTTCCTTCTGCCAATAGATTCAAAATACGCCCGTCTTTCATGTGGTAGCCGTCGATAAATGCGCGGCGGGCTTCTACTTTTGTAGACATGGCTCGTAGCGCCTTCTCGTTTACTTCTACATCGAAATGGCCTGCATTGGCAAGGAATGCATTGTGGCGCATTACTTCAAAATGACGGCTTGTAATAACATCGTTGCAGCCTGTTACGGTTACAAAGAATTCCCCGATTTTGGCGGCTTCGTCCATTGGCATTACACGGAAGCCATCCATTACTGCTTCCATTGCCCGCCACGGGTTAATTTCCGTAACAATTACTCTTGCCCCAAGGCCTTTTGCCCGCATGGCAACCCCTTTGCCGCAAAAGCCGTATCCCGCAACAACAACGTCGCGGCCTGTAAGCATAACGTTGGTTGTGTACATAATGCTATCCCACACAGACTGTCCTGTACCATGCACATTATCAAAAAGATGCTTGCTGTCTGCATCATTTACACGCATCATTGGGAATTTTAGGCTACCTTCTTTTTCCCGGGCTTTTAGGCGGGTGATACCTGTGGTGGTTTCTTCGCAGCCGCCAAGAAGATTTTTCGCATATTCTTTGCATTCCCCATGAAGAAGCCCCACAAAATCGCCGCCGTCATCAATTATAATATGCGGCTTAAATTCCAGAGTTTTTTTTAGGTGCTCCCAGTATTCTTCTTCTGTTGCGCCATGCCAGGCATACACTTTATAACCCTGAGAGGCCAAGGCCGCACAAATATCATCTTTCGTGCTTAGTGTGTTGCTGCCGGTTATGGCAACGTCTGCACCACCGGATGCAAGCACTTGTCCTAAGTAAGCGGTTTTTGCCTCTAAATGAACACTTATGGCAATGCGCATTCCCGCAAAGGGTTTGTCTTTTTTAAATTGTTCTTCGATTTGACGCAAAACGGGCATATATTCCTTTACCCACTCAATTTTCCTGATACCTTCCGGTGCTAAAGATAAATCACGTACAATACTCATTGGCTGATATCCTTTCGTAATATATATTTTCTAGGCGTGTTCTCACAGCAACGAATCAGTTATGTGCAAGTGTGCTGTTTTGTTCTTAGTTCACTATATAACAAAATAAGGCCTGCGTCTATACGGGGTTGAAATATTCCTCGTCAACATAACGTTTAAACATATTTTTTAACTGCATTTCTCATATTTTTTTACATTACACTTTACTAATTGGTGTATATTGTATATTGCGTGAAGTTAGTATCACTTAAACAAAAAAAGAAACGCAAAGGCCATAGTTATAGGCTGCTTTGCGTCTCTATTAAATGCTGTGTAAAATCTAGTGCCTCATTACTCCCAAAATTAATCTCAAATCCACACGCTCGCCATCCCGGAACACAGATATAACAACTTCGTCCCCCGGGCGGGTTGTTTGCAATTCTTCAATAAATTCTGTCCTGCCGTAGGTTCGCACACCATTAAAGTATATGATTATATCGTTTACCATAAGCCCGGCATGTTCCGCAGGGCTGTCCGGGACTATCGCAAGAATTAGCATGCCGGAGTAGGGCAGGTTAAATAAATTGCGCAAAAATTCTGATATCTCATCATGCTGAATACCAATGAATGGCTGACGCACTGCGCCGGTTTCTTTTAAATCCTGTAGTACGATACGGGCTTGGTTAATTGGTATGGCATAGCCCATTCCTTCAATGTCGGAACCCATCATTTTGGCTGTAACTACGCCAATAACTTCCCCTTGGTGGTTAAGAAGCGGCCCGCCGCTATTGCCGCGGTTTACCGCTGCGTCGGTTTGCATTACATCCAGTGTAATTCGGGTTCGCATGTTTGGGTCGCCCACTGTAATTGTAAGGTCTAAGGCACTTACAATGCCCTTAGTTACGGTTTGACCTTCCCCCATAGCATTGCCAATTGCCAAAACCGTATCGCCCATGCGCATTATATCCGAGTCACCCAGTACGGCAACCGTGAAAGGAGTACTTTTTTCTTCAAGGTCTGCCTTGCTTACAGCAAGTACGGCAAGGTCAGATGCCGGGTCCCTTCCCACAACATGAGCTGTTACATTTTCATTATCGTCAAGGGAAACGGTTATTATGTTGGCATTTTCTATTACGTGGTTATTGGTTGCTATAAAAACAGAATCGTCATCTTGGTAGAAAATAAAGCCCGACCCCGAGCCTGGGGCATCCATACCAAAGGGGCGGTTTGCACTTGTTACAACACTTATGCTAACAACGGAATCTTTAACTTGCGGAATGATATCTACAATATTAGGGTCTTGGGGGTTGATTGGAATTGTTAAGGGGTTGACCCTAACTGTGGTAATTTCGTTGCTGGGTGGTACTGTTTCAGCTACCGTATCCTGAACAAAATTTTGCCCTACAATATGCCCGACGCCTATGCCTACACCTAAGGCCGCACCACCTATAGCTAGCAGCAATATAGCTAACAGAAAATTGCGAGCTTTACGCTTTGGTGGGGTTGGTTTTGGTTCTTCATAAGTTTGTGTTGTGTCAATAATATTTAGGTCTTCCATGCTGCACCTCCAAAAGTATTATTTGAGTTAAGTTAGGGCGTGTTCCCACTAACGAACATACATCTTTGCGGCTGATGTTTCTGCGTCTTCTTCGAATTTTTTCCTTGCGTGCCTTTGGGCACGCAGCGTCAAAAATCTCTCAAACCTGCGAAAAATTAGACTCGCAAATCTGTACATTCTTTTAGTGGTAACATGCCCTGATTATATCGCATACTCTTGAATAAAATGTGTACGATTTGTGAATTTATTACTTACTTTCTTTTTCGCAGTACCCTTGAAAGCCTGGATACGGTTATGTTATGCTATTCAAAATAGCACTTTCAACACATAAAGGGGCACTGCCAATGTCAACAAATCCATTTGTACACTTGCACGTCCACTCGGAATACAGCCTGCTGGACGGCAGTGCGAAAATAGAAGAGCTAATATCCCGCACAAAACAAATGGGAATGAATAGTATTGCCATAACAGACCATGGTGTTATGTATGGCGCAATAGATTTTTATAAAGAGGCAAAAAAAGCGGACATCAAGCCTATTTTAGGTTGCGAAGTTTACGTGGCTGATACCTCCCGCCATGTAAAGGAACGCAGAGAGGATGGCAACTCTCAGCATTTAGTTTTACTTGCAGAAAATGATGAAGGTTATCACAATTTAATAAAACTTGTGTCTATTGGCTTTACTGAAGGGTTTTATTACAGGCCCCGTGTAGATGAGGAAATTTTGCGCAAATACAGTAAGGGCTTAATAGCCATGTCTGCTTGTTTGGGCGGTGTTGTGCCAAGGGTTTTGCTGTCCAAAAGCTACCAAGCGGGAAAACAACGAGCCATTATGTTTAATGAAATTTACGGGCAAGGCAATTTTTACTTGGAACTGCAAGAAAATGGAATGGAAGAGCAAAGGCAAGTTAACCAAATGCTAATGCGGATATCCCAGGAGACAGGCATCCCTCTAGTTGTTGCCAACGATGTGCATTATATAGACGCAAGTGATACAGGTGCCCATGATATACTCTTGTGTGTTCAAACGGGCAAAACAGTAAACGACGAAAACAGAATGCGCTTTAGCTCCAACGATTTTTATTTAAAATCCCCGGAAGAGATGTACGCCTTGTTTCCATATGCAAAAGAAGCATTGGAAAATACGCAGAAAATTGCTGATAGATGCAATGTGGAAATTGAATTTAATAATTATAAACTCCCTAAATTCTTCCCCTTGCCCGAAGGCATGACCGCCGCAGATTACTTGCGCGAGTTATGCGAGGCTGGGCTAAAAAAACGTTACGCAGAAGACGCCCACCTTCATCAAGAACGATTGGATTACGAACTTGGCGTAATAACCGGCATGGGTTTTGAGGATTACTTTCTTGTAGTAGGGGACTTTATCAATTATGCTCACGATAATGGGATTATGGTCGGGCCAGGGCGCGGTTCCGGTGCGGGCAGCATAGTCGCTTATGCACTGCGTATTACAGATGTTGACCCAATTCCCTTTAACTTGCTTTTCGAACGCTTCCTTAACCCGGAGCGTATATCCATGCCGGACTTTGATATAGACTTTTGTTACGAACGCCGCCAGGAAGTTATCGACTATGTTGTGCAAAAATACGGGGCAGACCACACTGCCCAAATAATTACTTTTGGAAAAATGAAAGCCAAAGCCGTAACCCGTGACGTTGGACGAGCATTGGCAATGCCATATGGGGATGTTGATCGTATTGCAAAAATGATACCTCATGACCTTGGCACTACCCTTACAAAAGCCCTAATCATGAACCCGGAGCTTAAACAAGCTTATGATTCGGAACCGGAAACCCGTCAGCTAATAGATATGAGCCTTCGCTTGGAAGGCCTGCCTCGTCATGCCTCTACTCATGCGGCGGGGGTTGTAATAGCCGATCAGCCTGTATATGAATACATCCCCCTAAACACCAACGACGGCCTTATTACAACCCAATACCCAATGGGAACGGTAGAAGAATTAGGCCTATTGAAAATGGACTTTTTGGGTTTGCGTACCCTAACAGTAATTCGCTTGGCTGCCGAAGCAATAAAGCGCAGTAAAAATATAGACATAGACCTGTACAATTGGGATTACAACGACCCGAAAGTATATGCAATGATATCCCAGGGCAAAACTGCCGGTGTATTTCAAGTAGAAAGCTCTGGCATGACAAGCTTTATGAAGGAACTTCAACCGGAAAACCTGGAAGATTTAACGGCGGGCATATCCCTTTACCGCCCGGGGCCTATGGATTTTATTCCTCAATATATAAAGGGTAAGCGTGACCCGGCAAAAATAACTTACATGCACAAAACTTTAGAGCCCATTTTAAAAGCCACATACGGCTGTATAGTTTACCAAGAGCAAGTAATGCAAATTGTACGTGACCTTGCAGGGTTTAGTCTTGGACGAAGCGACTTGATTCGCCGTGCAATGAGTAAAAAACAAGCAGACGTAATGGCTCATGAACGGCAAAACTTTGTATACGGAATCCCCAGCCAAAAGGTGCCAGGCTGTGTAGCCAACGGCATTCCGGAAACAGCAGCAAACAAAATATTTGACGCCATGACAGCATTTGCGGCTTATGCATTTAACAAATCCCATGGTGCGGCTTATTCCTATATTACTTACCAAACTGCCTGGCTTAGGTACTACTATCCTGTAGAATTTATGGCGGCTCTAATGACATCTGTAATAGACAACAGCGATAAAGTTGCAGTGTATATCCGTGAGTGTAAAAAGATGGGCATAAAGCTATTGCCCCCTGATGTTAACGAAGGTTATGCCGCATTCAGCGTTGCGGGCAGCAGCATTCGTTTTGGTTTGTCAAGCATAAGAAATGTTGGGCGGGGTATAGTAAACGCCCTGGTTGCCGAGCGAGAAAAAAACGGGAAATTCAAGGGCCTCACGGATTTTATCCGACGCATGTCCGGCAGTGACATAAACAAACGCTGTATGGAAAGTTTGATACGTGCCGGGGCGTTTGATTCCATGGGTGGCAAACGTTCCCAATATGTGGCTGTGTACGCAAATATAATGGACGGACAAGCCCATACAAAAAAAAGTACCCTTTCCGGGCAGCTCTCATTATTTGATATGGAAGAATCCCCGGTGGAAGAAGATACCGCCGATATTCTGCCAGATATAAGCGAGTTCCCAAAACGCCTTTTACTATTTGACGAAAAGGAACTGATGGGCATGTATGTAAGCGGTCACCCTCTTGCAGAATACGAAGAAGGCCTTGCCCGCTATAGCGACCTTACCAGCCTGGATTTTGCCGACGATGATATAAACGAACCCGACGAAAATACCGAGGCAAAAATAAAAGACGGACAGTCTGTAAAATATGGCGGAATGGTAACTGCCAAAAGCGTAAAATATACCAAGGCCGACAATAAGCCCTTTTGCTTCCTAACCGTGGAAGATATGTATGGCGCAGTGGAGATAATTGTATTTTCTAAGATGTACGAAAAATTTGGCCCCCGCCTGCAAACAGACCAAGTAATAGTAGTTCAAGGTAAAGTTAGTTTCCGTGAAGACGAAGCCACAAAAATTACTGCACAAGATATACTTTTTTATGAAGATGTAGCCTATGAGGGTGGAAACTCTGCCCCCTCTGCCCCCATTAGGGAAGAAGCGCCTGCACCGTCCCAAACCTTTTGGATAAAGGTACCCAAAGACCGCCCTGTGCATTTGAAAGATGTCACGGATATCTTGATAGCCCACAGCGGTGAAACACAAGTAATGATTTACAACGAAGCCCATGGGAAAAAGTATCAGGCGAAGCGGGAGTTTTGGGTCACGCCCAATCATATACTGGCTAGGGAATTAGAGGGGTTATTGGGTACGGGTAGTGTGAAGATAGTGTAGGATTGTCTACTCTATCAACCAAAGAGTAATTCGATTATCCATGCGCTGTGCGGCATCTTCCGGAGTTGTTATTCTGCGCAACACTTGGTTAAAGTCATCCTCTATGATGTCAATTGGCACAAGAGGAATAGCTGCTATTGGTAGCTCGCTTAAAGTAGCCAATCTATCAATTGCTTTTTCGATAGCTCTGCTACGCACGGCCTCGTTGTTCATATCTTTAATGTATTCAGATATCAAATCGTCCAAGTGGTGAAATACTGCTGAAAAATTGGATTGAAAGTATGCTCTTTTAATGGGTATGTTAAAATTCGCTGATGATTGGGGGGGTAATCGAGTTGTGACTACCATAGGCGAAATTAGATGTTGCAAAAACTCCCACGCTAATTCCGGCTGCCCGCCTGCTGCAATAGAGAAAATAGGAGATACACCAAATCTTAAATGTGATATTAACTCGCCCTCACTATTAGCTAGGGGGAGATGTTGTGTAAAATAAGGTGATTCTTTTTCGAATAGAAAGTAAAGAGGAAGGCTATGAAATCCATCTGACATAAACATGTATCGTCCGGCGTTCTGTATTCTCCTCTGTGTATCTGGAAATGTAGTTAAATGTACAAGGTCAATTTCAGCAAATCCGTCAAATTCTTGTATGTGCAGTATGTTGTGAAAAAAATCTATAAACTTATTATTGTTTAGGTTTGCTTTTCTACTGTTAAAATCTATAAAATTACTAATTGTCCTGTCTAATAAGCTGTTTGGCGCAAAATAAAGTAATGGCTCTGCTACATATAGGTGCCCAAAATCAGCATTGTACATGCGTTGCAACTCTAAATACAAATACATAAGTCGGGCTTTGCATACGGTTTCTTTTTCAGTAAATCTATAAACAAGCTCCTGGGGCAAGGAGGAATTTATTGTAATGTAATGAAATCCAAAATTAAGCGGGAATGCATATAATCCATCGTCTACAGTAAAAGCATCCAATACATTGGTAAAAAAATCTTCCCGACTGGTATTAGGAGATTCGTCCATTAATGTGTAAATACATGCAAGAAAGCCTGATTGGGAATCATGCCAAATGCTATGCCCTCGTAACATAAAATGAAACAAATCGTAAGGATTCCCTGCCATCATCATCGCAGTCATACGCGTTGCTATGTCATGTCTTTCATTATGCGAAAAAGTGGATAATTCGACGCGAAGCGTCTGCCCGGATTCAGCTAGTTTTCGATTCATTGCTCTTTCTGCAATTGGGAAAGGATCCGAACGACCAGGTGGGATAGCATGTTCGGGAAGCAATACAGATAGAACTAGCACCGAATCGTTATGTGCTTCATCAGATGGTATGTCTTGCAAATACTGTGCATATACATCATCTTGTCTTTGTCCATGTCCACAAGCCGAGAGCATAAGTACAGCACATGCGGCAGTTAGGCATATAAATAACTTGCGATGCAACATAAGACCACCTCTTTCGCTAATTGAATGTGAATAAAGTTATATATAATCAATTAAACCTTGAATTACCTTAATAGTCTTATTTTTATGAGTCTTATTTTTATGGTAAACGCATTACCATCTATATGTCAATCATGTATTCATTTACTATCAACGTTCTTATTAATTATGCATCTGCATTTTATGTAGTATTTGACCGCAAAACGCATCACATCATAATACTAAAAAAATAATGTTATATTCTTGGATAAATTGGATATCACATTTTTGGACTAACGACTAAGACAGCCACACCACGATACTCGAACTCGCAAAATAGTACCACATGACGGGCACTGAGTATACACCCAGTGACATGAACAGCCAGGATTGACAGGGCCAAACGCTTCGATAGAGCCTGCATCAACATTTGCAGAACCACCGAACGGCACAACGCCTACTACTCCCAGTTCTACATGACAACATAGTTGGGCACCATTGTCTGCGTTACTAGCAACAACGGTTACTGTTGCACTAAACATCATCACAACTGCCATTAATAAAACTGCTAATTTACGTACTTTCATAGGTTTAACATCCTCCCTTGTTTCTAGAATTAATTAAGTTTATATGCATCTTGCAATCAAATACCTTTACAAACCTAAACCGAAATAAACATGGTCTTACCATTTATACATTTATTTTCATTTAATCATAATCATTTACGTGAGGTGCAAGTTTACCATTTTTTTCGAAAAAGGATCAAATTTGCCCTAAAAAGTCTTTTTCTTGTTCTGAGCATGCTTTTTCGTCAATAAAACCATTATTTCGATAACAATGTGTCGTTCAGAGCACAAAATTGACTGTTCAGGATAAAATGTGTCAAAGGCATATTATAATGCTAAACTTTCTGGAAAACGAACACGAAAGCCGCTGGTATGTGTTTTGTGGGGGATAGATAAAATGCAACAAAGACTTTCATATAACCTTGCTGTATACATAGCAAACAATATCAATCGCCATTCGGCAAAAGAAGGATTGGAATTTACTAAAATGATTTTTGGCGTAGAGTCCTTTCTGATAACCATATCTAAGCTTATTGTTGTATATACTTTGGCAATACTATTAGGCACAATGGTTCAAACTCTAATTATACAAATATCATTTTCACTTTTAAGGCGGCATTCTTTTGGGCTACATGCACTTAAAAGTACAATATGTACTGTAGTTAGTTGCTGCTTATTTGTACTGGTGCCATGGCTTCTATCAGGTGCAGGGGTTGGTAATATTGTAGTAATTGCACTATACATCCCAATGATGTTTTGTTTCTATATATATGCACCGGCCGATACAAAAGCCCGGCCACTAGTGGGGAAAGAATTACGAGCTCAATTAAAAAATCGAACCCTTATGTGCGTGGTTGCCTTAATGGTGGCTACCTTGCTTATACCAAGTCAGTCTGTAAAATTACTGTTAACCATAGGAGCGGTGTATCAGTGTATATCTATATTGCCGCTTACTTATAAAATTTTAAGAAGGAGTGAAAAAAATTATGAACAGTATGAAGATGTATGAAAAGAAGCGAGACAAGCAGTTGGGGCTTAAAACAAAACTTATGTGTAAACTTGGGGACAAGCTTGCAAAGTCGGCAGTAGACCCAAGAAATTGTTGGAATGCAATTATATATGAACTTGAACTCCCTGAAGAACTTACAAAGGAAATGTACCATAAAAAATAGATGTGGAATGCACCTAAATATAAAATGTACTTTATCAAGGCCACCAGTCAATATGGTGGCTTTTTATTGTATGTGAGATTGCCGAGCTGTAAGTTATATTGTTGTAGTACGTGGGGAGATAGTGTATAATACGTGTAAATAATATAGCGATTTTTGGCAGGGAGAATTGATGTGCCGTTACCAGTTGCAGTTGCAATTGAAATGTTAATACTCTATATTTTCTTTACAAACATAAAAAACATTACGTTCAAATTTATTGAGTCTGCAATTTTTATATTTGCCACAACAGTAGCACTTACCTTAATTCTAAGATATATCCCTGTATTCGGTATTTCAGCATTTGTAGGCAATTTCACATCTGTTATAATTTTAATACTTGTTTCAAATCTAAAAGTTAAACCGTTACTATTAGGTGTGTCATATGCACTTTTAACCAGTATAATTATTGTATTAGCTGCAAACTTAACCAGTGCTGCAATAAGTTTGTTTTACATTATCACGCCTGGGTTTGTATCTATAGGGCGTGATGCAGTTATGGACAGTATTTTAATGTATTTTTTATATAATAGTATTCTTTTTGTTTTTGGTTTTGCTATTTCTCGTTGGTTTGGCAGCACCTTTCACACAAGGCTACTGTATTTGGATGAAGCGCTAAAGCAACGAATATCAGCATACATGTTTTTCGGGGCAGTTATCACTTTAATTCTGTTTTTCACTAACACGTTCCTCCATCAAATGCTCATGGAAGCAGCAATGCTAAATACAGTTTATGCTCTTTCTTTAACTGGTCTTTTTATTTATTTTATTTTTATTAAATTAGCCTATATGGATGGCTTGCGCAAAGAAATTGAACTGCGCCACCAAGAGGAATTAATACTTAGTATGGAAGACCGTACTAATCAAATAGAAGAGATGTCTCTGGGGCTTAGGAATTTTCGTCACGACCATATGAACCTAATGATAAACTTCCGTACATATATGGAAGATAAAGACTGGGATAGTTTGAATAATTATTACAACAATTATGTAGGCGAACTCTCTGGCGCATCTGTCTCTCTGGGCAATTGTTCGGACAAGCTTGCCAAAATAAAATCAAGGGAAATTAAAAATTTACTGCTTGTTAAATTTACACAGGCTCATAATTTAAATATATCAACTTCCATAGAAGTAAGAGATTCTGCAATAATTACAGATTCCCACACATTGCTGCACGCCACTAGGCTTATTGGCATATACATGGACAATGCTATAGAAGCTTGTAAAGGTGTGGATAATGCAAGAATTATGCTATTGGCTACTGTAGAAGATGGCGTATCACATTTTACTATTATAAATACTTGCCAAACGCCACCGCCTATGAACAAAATTCATACAAAGGGCTTTTCTACAAAAGGTGATGCGCGGGGGATGGGGTTGTATATTGCATCCCAGATACTCTCCAAAAACGAAAAGATAAGCACAAAAACCAGTATGAAGGATGGTGAATTTATTCAAGATTTTTCAGTTGTAGATTAAAGGGAGGAATAATTATACTTAGCGTATTCATATGCGAAGATGATGCAATCTTTCGCAAGAGGGTTGAAACATGTATTGAGAGTTATATATTTGATAAAGATTTATTGATGAACGTGGTATGTAGTACAGAAAACCCACATGATGTTTTGGATTATTTGCATAGTAATGACAGAATTGCCGGATTGTATTTTTTAGATTTGGATCTGGGCTGTGACATAGACGGTACAAACCTGGCATTGGAAATTCGTAAATGCGATCCCAGGAGTTTTATTGTGTTCATAACTTCCGATGGCGAATCGCAAACATTAATGTTTAAGTATAGAATAGAAGCAATGGATTATATGGTAAAAAGCACCATTGATCTGGAAAAGCGCATATGTGATTGTATAGACAGCGCATATCAAAGGTTTATGGTAGAGCCAACACCCCTACGAGATGTTTTTACATTTAAGCTGTATCAAGGTGCAGACGGATATAAAAGCAATTATGCTGTAGTTGATTGTGCAGATATCGTATATTTGGAGACATCGGTGGATGTTAAACGTGTAATACGTTTGTATACAATTGATAGTTGCTTTGAGCTTAATGGAAGCCTTAGCAAAATTGAAGAGAAATTGGACAGGAAAGTATTTTTAAGATGCAGTAGGAGTGTTATTATTAACATAAATAATGTATCTGGGTTTGATTTTGATAAAGAAGAACTTACATTTAAAAATGGTTTGTCGATTTGGCTACCTGTTAAGCAGATGCGAAGAGTTAAGAATAAAATGCAAGCTTAAATCGTCATATCACATATACCTAACCCCGCTGTGTTTAACGGCAGCTGCCCCAGCAAATTACCATACCTATCTGTAATAAACCCGCCGCCGAACCCGCCACAGAAGGGGCTCCCCTCAACGGGAGCAATGTAATTTGCCATTAGCGCATATGCGTTGACTTGGCTAATTTGCTGTGCGTATTCCGGCCATTCCACATTGTCCCACTGTTGTTGGTAATTCTCCAGTTTTATGTTGGACGAAAAACAGCGGGCAAAAGGAAATAGTAAGATATCAAGATTAGCCTCGGTGGCGTAGTGGTTTACATGAAATAAATCTCCGCAAATCATAAAGCCTACTTTCCCCCAAGGGGTTTGTGCTGTTTTATATTCATCTCCATAGCCGTACTCTGCCGGGTTGGCACTTGGGGCGCACCATCCATGGCTCATACGCCTTTGATGCAATACAATAGTTCCGTTACTGTCAATTAGTACGGCACTGTCGTAAAGTATTCCGTTGGCTATTTCTATAAACCCCAGTGCAACCCATAATCCACAAGATGCAGCCTGTGCCTGAATCTGCTTTATAGGTTCGGACACGAGACTTATGGCGTATTGCTTATCCAGACTATAATCGTCACTGATAACTAAGCCCGTAAGAACAGTTTCGGGGAATAGCAACAAATTTACATTTTCTTTTGCAGCTTTACTTATATAATCCAGCACTGTTTTATGGTTATGGCTTATGTCGTACTCCACAATTTCCGGCACCGCTACGGCGGCTTTTATTTTTATACTGCTCACTTTTAGAACCTCCCTAACCAAGTACATAATCGCCGATGCAATCGTACCAATGTACATATTTTTCGCCGTTTACAAGTAAGACTTCGCTGTTTGGCAGTTTATCTGTCCATAATGCCTTGTAGCGGTCTGCTTTCCAATCGAAGCGGTTATATCGCCTGAAGAGAACAGTACGCCCGTTTTGGTCGATGTATTGAACCGTCATAATTCCTTCGCAAATTTCAAGGAGTGCAACTGTATCATAAGAAAAAGAGCCTATTTCAACTTTGTATCTGCCAAAAATGTCGGGACATTCTTCTTTTGTGACAGTGAATGTATCGTCACCATTAAGGGTTGCAATGCCCTTTGCTTTTTGGTGAATTTCTCTGCCAATGTTATCTTCCCCAACTTGGTAGTTACACATCCATTCGCAATCATAAAAAGAACTGAAGCAAAATGTATTGTCCCGTATTCGCATTTCTGCAATATAACAGACATGGGTTTCTGTAAGGCGCATAAATTTTGTGTGCTTATCGCTTACATGTCCCTTTTCGTCTGTGTACTCACAATCCACCTGAACACAGGGGATACCATGGATTTCGGCTTCACGAATGCATTGCATTGTATGCATGCTTGTATATCGCCTGTCGGGGTTGTCATAAAATGCAAAGCTTGTTTTTTCGCCAACCCTGGGGATAATTAGCCAGCCGGGTATTTCTTCTAATTTTATGCTAAAAGGCTTTTCATTACTTTTTTCAATTGCTACCTTCGGCATAACTTCCGGGAACAATTTGCTTTTTAAACTCATAAATGTATCTCCTTTTCATCACACGCAGATGCCTAATACGCATTTTTGAAATTTTCCTTTGCTTTGCTAATGCGGCTTTTTACAGTGCCAATGGGTATGCTCAGTTTCGCTGCAATGTCTTTTTGGTTATAGCCCCGGATATAAAACAGATACAAAATCTGCTTGTCCTTATCCTTAAGCATGTTTAACGTGTCGTTAACCATCATTATTGTTTCTGTACCGTGGTTATCTGCAATTGTTTTGCCGCTAATTTCATCCAGCGGAATTTCCAGCTTTTTTGCTTTTGCTTTGTAGTAATCGACGCACTTATTGGAGGCTATACCAATAATCCAACTTTTGAACATAGCCTTGTCTCGCAGCTTTTCAAAGCCCTTGTATGCCGAAAGCAAAACATCTTGTAAAATATCTTCCGCATCGGAAGAATTGGATATCTTGTGGAACAGATACCGCTTTAAGATGTTCATATGGTTATGGCAAAGGGCTTCATATTCCAAAGATATTTCGCTATCCATGATGTGCATCGGCCTTCTCGTGTATTTATGTTCACTATGTAAGTCTATGTAAATGGTGAAAAGGTTCATTTGTGCAAAGTAATATGTACAGGGCTGTTTCATGAGGTAAGAAAATGGCATTTAGCCTAAGCCACTATCGATTAGTGCCGCAGTTTTTGCCGCAATCATCGATTAATTTCGGAGCGTAGGGTAAATGCCATTTTGGGGGCTTCGCAAAATATTTAACTTATTGTTAGCGGCCCGTTGGAAGTCTCTGCCGCAAGTTTCAGCCTTTTGCTTGCATGGTCAAATGATATGCTTCTGGCTTCTACCAGAGAAGGTTCATTAATCAGGAATTGTAACCCTGTAAGCCCCAGCCGGATTTCGCCCATGGCAGCATGGGCTTTAATATGATAGCCCAGGTTTGGCATGGTTGGCAGATTCATGGATAATTTTGCGTTGCCCGTTTCAACATTCCATAAATAATCTGCATGTCGGTTAAAGCCTGACATGATAATGGAAACGGGACTGTTGTAGTTTGTTAATTTTAAGTTGGCAATGTCAAGCTCGGAACATTCCACTTGACCGTTTAAGTTTTCGATTGTCGCAGTTTCTGCCGTAATGTTGGAAACGGTAAAGCGTCCACTGCTGTTTTCTGCCGCTAAAGTAGTGGCAGAAATGCCGGAAAGGTTCATGCTGCCGTTTGCATTTACAATTCGCATGTCCCCGGCAGCCAGTGATGAGCAGTCAACTACACAGTTGATTCCGTCTGCTTTTATAACACCAAAAGCCCGTTCGGGCACATAAGCGTCAATGGAAACCTGGCTAAAATCATCAGATTCGTAATTTAAGAAATATTTGCCCCCCAGCTTTACCAGTTCTATAGGGGCACCGGGGCGTTTTGCACGATATGATAACTGCGCAGTTATTTTATCGCCATTATAGCCCTTGACACGGATTTCGCCATTTAAGCCGGAAAGGCTAAGTTCGTTATAGCTGCCAGATTCCACAAGTTTTTCGATACTAACCACTGTCATGCCGCCGGATGTTGTTGCGGCAGGGCGTGGGGCTTCCGGGCGGTGTGTTTGTCCACCATGGTGTACCGGGCCCGGTGCTGCTCCGCCTCCCGGTGAAGAAAATGCGTCGGAAACTTTGTCTGTTACACCAACAATTGCGCCTACTGCAGATTCTGCAAATTTTTGTACCTTGGGGGCCATGTCTCGGGCGAAACTTTCGAACTTGCGCCCTAAATCTTCCATTGTAGATGGCCCAGGGCCGGAAGTTGGCGGCCTGCCGTTGTTACCGGGGCCTTCGTATCTTGTACCGCCTGGTGGAGGTGGGGGCGGTATTGGTCTGGAATGTGGCTGTGGTGTTGGGGGTGGTGTTGGCGCAGCTCCGCCAGAGTCTACAGACTTCAATAACTTGGCGGCTTCATCCGCAGATATTTGACCGCTTTCTAGCATTTTTAGTATCATTAACTTTTCGTTTTGCATGTGCAAGCACTCCTTTAACATTTCATTATGCTAAGACATACGTAATCCGCCGTACTTTTTCTTCACTCGAATGTCTTCTCCAAAAAATTTTATCATTTGGTAATTACCAAAAAACCTGGAAACTATCCGTTCGGAATACTGGGACTCTAAGGCTGCTGGGGTAAGGTTGGTGGAAATAACCGTATGTTTGCGCAGTAACAACCGCTGGTTAATAAGATCAAAAAGGGCGGCAGAAGTTACAACCGTAGAAATTTCTGCACCTAAATCGTCCAATATCAACAGATCAACTTCATCTATTGTTGCAAGCATTTCCTCCGGCTCGGTCATGGCTTCGCGGTTAAAGCGGTAGTCTTCCAACACTTTACATAAGCGTGGTGCGGTAAGATACAGCACTGTTCGCCCGGCATCAAGTAAGTCCTTGGCTATACAATGGCATACAAAGGTTTTGCCAAGGCCAGGCTCGCCATATAAAAGCAGATTGTTAAACTCTGTATCAAAAGCTGATACAAATTGTGTGGTTAAGCGGTAAATAGTTTGCATATTAGTATGAGGAGACAAGCCTTCGCTTGGAATTATTTCTGTATTGAATAATCGTAAATCGTAGGTGTCGAAGTTCTCTTCCGATAAGACTTCATTCATATTAGATAGTGAATAGTAGGCATCAATTAAACGCTGCTTCAGGCATGGGCAACGTTCCGGCGGGCTTCCTGGGGAAGCATGCAAATACCCCGTGTCGGAACAGTTCATACAGCGATACACTGCCGTTAGATAATCTTCTCCCAGGCTATTTTTTAGCAATAGACAGCGTTTGTCTTTAAGCAGAAGGGTTTGGTCACGGACTTCTTCCATGCCTTTAATGTCTCCTGATAATGCCATTTTTGCAAGGCTTGCCCCAAGCTTTGATAAGGTCGTGTCAATTTCTATTATTTCGGGAATAAGGCGGTATACTTCTGCCTTGCGTTTTTCTATAAGTAAATCCGCATTGTCACGGGCGGTTTCATAATCTTTCATTACTTGGCGAAAAGCCGCTTTATACGTCATGACTGCCTCCGAAAATTAGTTGTTAAATAGCACAGGTCTACTTTAGTCTTTGCTCCAGATATGCCCGCTCTAGTTGTTCCAATTTAGAATAGTCATTATCCCGCTGGTTAAAGTTTACAAAGCGGTTGACTTTTGGTTTTGCAGCTTTTTTGTCAAGCTTATTAATGGACACAATATCGGTGGCCTCTTTGTTTTTAGTGTATTCCGCATCGGCTGCTTTAACCCCTGCAATGTCTGTGATATCTTTTTTATGCCACTCCGACAGGATTTTATCCACATAATTAAATTTGGGTTTATCAATTTGTGAAACACAGCGGTCACAGGCTTCCATGATAAGATCCAAGGGCATTTTCCATTGATCCAGCCATTTATCCATGTATTTTCTGTGGCTGGGGGTAGGGTACCCGGATGTTTGCCCCATATAGTGTAAAATGGTGCGATAATTTTTGTCAAAGGCTTGTACATAGTTTAATGCTTTTTCTAGGTCGTCAATGCCGTTGTCTGCCCAGTCCAGAGCGCATTTTTCTATATAGCGTAGACTACGGTGTCCATTTTCTGCACAGTAAACAAGAAGATATTCGACTACATCCAAAGGAAGGCGCAGCCAATCATGGAAACTGAAAATAGTATTCATATCGTTGTAGTAAAGCAACTTGCCCAGTGTTTGCTCTGCCTGTTCAAAAATGCGAGAGATATCGCGGTTCTGTTCTCGATATGCAGTTAGTTCGTCTATAGTATACAAAGGCCGGCTTCCTATTGTTGGTTTTACTGCCGGTAGCACAGGTGCCGGGGGTTCTATTTTTTCCGGTATGTTAACGGGTAAGAATGTAATGGATATATCTTTGTTCGGGTTGTCCAATTTGACAATACCGGCATTTTCCCAGTGCCGCCATGCGTTCAAAACATCCCCTTCGGTAATGTTAAACTGCTGCGCAAGGTCGGCAATTGAAATTGTTTCGCCGTGAATTAGCTTTTTTATACTATATATGTAGATTAGTGAGTATACCGGCGGGCAGCTTGTCATATAATGGTCGATGAATACACAAGATATTTCTATTGTTTGATGCTCGTAGCCAAGGTTCATTTTCATGTTATCTCAACACCCGTTCTTAAGTTTTTGTATGATATAATAATACCTTATTTGAGCCCATTTTGGTACATTTACTTATCAACAAAAACTGTGGGAAATGTGTATAAGTCTGTGGATAACGCCTCATATGCGAAAAAGCAGTTATTATGCGGGGTATAAGTGTCTACAAAATTTGTCAAGCTTTTTTTATGCACATTTTTTTGGTGATAATTTTTTTTATTTCCCAAAAAGCCCGCAAACTCAAGGCTTACTTAAGGGAACCTAGTATTTGCGGGCTTTTTAAGTGTGCAAATTAACGACAAGATTATTCACAATTTCTTATTAGTTCTTCCACAACAAGCATGTGGATACTGTGGATAACTACGTGGAAAGCAGGTGCTCGCCAACAAAGTAGACATCTCCTGCTCCCATAGTTATCAACATGTCCCCGGGCATAAGTTGCTCTTGCAAAAATAATTTGGCTTCTTCAAAAGTGCTAATGTGGATAACATTACCACCGGCAAGTTCGATGCCTTTTGCCAAATCAAGGGATGAAATAGTTGGGTCAAATGGTTCCCGGGAGGCAAAAATGGGTAAAAGTACAATTTGGTCTGCATCGGCAAATGACTCTGCAAATTCGTTTAGCAAATTTCTAGTACGGGTATAGGTATGAGGCTGAAACAGACATATAAGTTTTCCTGTGGTGCCTTTGCGTGCCGCAGCAAGGCATTCTTTAATTTCTGTTGGATGGTGGGCATAGTCGTCAATTACATGGGCACCGTTAAACATACCCTTATGCTCGAATCGTCTTTTGACTCCTTTTGCATGACACAAGGCATGTGCTGCAACATTAGGCTCTATACCAAGTTCATATGCCGCGGCAAAGGCAGCCAATGCGTTTAACATGTTATACCGTCCGGGCAATGGCAAATGAACTTGAGCCAGTTTTGTTTCCCCGTCCATAATATCAAACCTAGGGCGGCCTAATTCGTCAAACTCTATATTGTTTGCCCAAAAACGTGGGCCGTTATTAGATTCACCAAAAGTAACTATCTTGCAAGGTAAATCTTTTGCCACCTCTTCAAAGCCTGGGGTGTTATGCTGTATCACAAGTACGCCCCCAGGGCGAATATTTTCCGCAAAGCGGCGGAATGAATTTACCACGCCACTAAAATCTCCAAAGAAATCCAAATGGTCTGCATCGATATTTAGAATTATGCCAATATAGGGATGCCATTGATGAAAGCTGTTGCTGTATTCACATGCTTCCATCACAAAATACGAAGATTCGCCAACACGATAATTTGTGCCGTCACGCCCCATATGTCCGCCTATGGAAATAGTAGGGTCAAGCTCCGCATCCAGCACAATTTCGGATATTAGAGATGTTGCTGTTGTTTTGCCATGGGTGCCGGCAACACAAATTGCATGTTCGTACCCCTCAAGCATAATGCTAAGAAGGGCAGCGCGGTCTATCAAGCGTTTTCCCTTCAAAGCTGAAATGCTATATTCCGGGTTATCTTGCCTGACTGCCGCAGTGTACACTACTAAATCTATGTCATCGGTAATATTAGCTGCGGAATTGGGAATGGCAACGGGAATTCCTGCTTTAACTAAATGATCTGTAATATGGCTTTTTACATCATCCGACCCTGTAACTTCATAGCCGTCACGTTTTAGCACCTCTGCAAGGCCGCTCATACTAATGCCGCCAATGCCGATAAAATGCACTTTTTTGGTGTTTCTTAAGTTTATTTTTTTCATGTAGAAACTCCTTGTTCTAATATTAGACTTCTTGTGTGCAAGAAGTCTAATGGATAAAATTAAATGCCGTCAATTATTTGTGCCTATAGTATATAATAATTTTTGTGAAAATTTACGCAAAAAATATTAATATATATCTTGACTGTATACAAAGTTGGTGAAATAATTATATCTGCATGTAATATACGCTGTAGTTTTGTACAAGTGGTTTTGTTACATCCCGTAGGTATGATTCTCAGCGAAGTTCCATAAAAATGTAAGGGGTGATAATTTTGCGCAAAAAAGAAATGATGGCTATGCTTCTTGCGGGCGGCCAGGGCAGCCGCTTGGGTGTATTAACGGCGCACAAAGCAAAACCTGCTGTTCCATTTGGTGGGAAGTATCGCATAATAGACTTCCCTATGTCAAATTGCATTAATTCCGGTGTGGATACTGTTGGGGTTTTGACCCAGTATATGCCGCTGGAATTAAACCAACACATAGGGATTGGTACCCCTTGGGATTTGGACCGCCGTGCGGGGGGTGTAACTGTTCTTGCCCCTTATATGAAAAGCGAGCGCGGCGAATGGTACATGGGCACTGCCGATGCCATTTATCAGAACATAGACTATATCGACCAGCACAACCCCGAATATGTGTTAATCCTTTCCGGCGATCATATCTATAAAATGGATTATTCCCAAATGCTGGATTTTCATAAGGAGAACAAGTGTGATGTTAGTATAGCAGCTCTTACTGTGCCCTGGGAAGAGGCCAGCCGCTTTGGCCTTATGAATGTACATGTAGACAACCGGATTCATGAGTTTGAAGAAAAGCCGCCCGTACCAAAAAGTAATTTTGCCAATATGGGCATATACATTTTTAATTGGGATGTTTTGCGCGATGCCCTTGAAAGGGATAATAAAATTCACCCGGATTCGGACTTTGGTATGCACGTTTTGCCTATGCTATTGGCAGAAGGTAAGCGCATGTATGCATACCCCTTTAACGGATACTGGAAAGATGTTGGTACGATAGACTCTTACTGGGCGGCAAATATGGATTTGATTCAAACCCTGCCGGACTTTAACTTGTATGAAAGTTTTCAAAAAATTTATACAGATGCAGACCATCAGCCCCCAATGTATACAGGGGAAAATTCGGAAGTGCAAGGTAGCATAATATCCGAAGGCTGCGAAGTTTTGGGCAAAGTCTACAATTCTGTAATAGGCACAAACGTAATAATAGAAGAAGGAGCCGTTGTAAAGGATTCCATAATTATGGGTGACTGCTATGTGGGCAAAGATGTTCATATAGACCACTGCATAATTGATATTAGCTGCACAATTGGAGACGGTGTAGAAATTGGCATTGGTGAGAACATACCAAATGAAGAAAAGCCCAATATCTATAATACGGGAATTACTGTTATAGGCGAAAACAGTATAATCCCAGACAATGTGAAAATAGGCAAAAACTGCGTTGTATTTGGCAAAACTTACCCAAGAGACTATTTAGACAGCGTATTGGAAAGTGGATTAACTATAACAAAGGAAGTTAATGCAAGCGGGGTGAGAGAATGAACGCAGTAGGTATTATTTTAGCAGGTGGTAAAAACGAGCGTTTAGGTGTACTAACAAAAAACCGGGCCACATCTGCAATGCCTGTGGGCAGTTGCTATCGCGCCATAGACTTCCCACTTAGCAACATGACAAATTCCGGTATTAGCAAAGTAGCGGTTATGACCCAATATAACTCCCGCAGCCTGCATGATCATCTATCATCTTCTAAATGGTGGGATTTGGGGCGTAAACAAGGGGGCCTGTTTGTGCTTTCTCCTTTTCTTACTAACGACAGTTCTTCAAACTTTAGAGGCACAGCAGATTCCATCTACCAAAACCTTACGTTTTTGCGCCGCAGTAAAGAAAAGTATGTTGTAATTTCATCTGGGGATTGTGTTTACAAAATGGATTACAGCGATATACTTGCCTTTCACAAAAAAGAAGGGGCAGACATAACCATAGCCTGCCGCAAAGTACCGCCCCATGAAAGTATGAGGCTATACGGGGTTATGGAACTTGATGCGCAAGGACGTATGATTGATATGGAAGAAAAGCCCTTGGATCCCCAGTCGGATGTTGCGTCCATTGGTGTGTATGTAATTGCCCGCGAGCTTCTTATGACTTTAATAGAAGACCTTGCCGGGGAAGGTCGTTATGACCTGGTACGTGACTTGTTTTCCCGCTATCGCAAGCGGTTAAAAATTCATGGCTATTTCTTCGACGGCTTTTGGAGCAATATTGGCAACATAAATTCCTATTTTAATTGCAATATGAGCTTTTTAGACAAAAACCTGCGGGATAGTTTTATTTTAAATGCCCCACATATTCATACAAAGCCCAAAGATGAGCCACCGGCTAAGTTTAATAGCGGGGCAAGTATCACAAACTGCTTGGTGGGCAGCGGGTCAATTCTTGATGGTGAAGCCTACCGAAGTATAATATTCCGCAATGTGCGAATTGGCGAACAGTCCAGTGTAAAGAATTCTATATTAATGGAAAGTACAAAAATAGGGCGTAATTGCACTGTGGAGTATGCAATTTTGGATAAAGAGGTAATTTTAAGAGACGGTACACAAATTATAGGAACCCCGGACAATTTGGCGATTATAGACAAGGGAAGCGTGATTTCTCCGCCACAAAGTTGACATATAAACTTTAAAGTTATATATTTGTCATGTATGCGTTCCAATCATTGTAAAAAGGGAGTTTTATAAGTGCCGGTACTAACTACAAAAATTAAACAATGCCGAAAACAATTAAAGTTGAAACAGGATGAACTGGCTAAACTGGTTGGCGTAAGGCGCGAAACTATTTTTAGGTTAGAAAAGGGGCTGTATAACCCGTCTTTAAAACTGGCAATGGATATAGCAAAGGTGTTTGAGGCACCCGTAGAGGAACTGTTTTCTTTTGATGATTGATTAACTTTTGTTTGCATAGTGGTTTTTATATACAAAAATAAACACTCCCTTTTAGTGCTTTTGCGTAGTAACTGCAAAGCATTGTGAGGGGGTTTTTGTTAAACGAAATATAGACTTAACATTAGACTTCTTGCATAACTTCAAAATTTCTGCGAAGCAACGAGAGGGGCGGTGAGCGAATCAAGCATTTCTGCAGGAAATGCGCCTTGAGCGAACGGTGTTGCCCCGGATTGCAAGTAGAAATTACAGTTTTGCAAGAAGTCTATTACTTTATATCAGTTTTTTGTATATATTCATCAGTTTAATAAATTTTTTACTGCATCCCCCGGAATCAGGGTGATACTCCTTCGCCAATTCTCTAAATTTTTTCTTTATGTCCTTTTTGTCGGCTGTATGCGGTAAGCCAAGATGGGCAAGGACAGCAGGGTCGTATGATTTTGTGCCGGTAATCCCATTTTCTTTATAAAATTCGTAATAAACCTTGGCGAAGAACTCATCAATTACGGCCTTGTATTCATCACGGGTCATGATAAGTAAAGCAGGTAAAGTATGTTTGGCATTGCTGCTTGGGGGCTCATGCAAATTAAAAAATGTATCCCAAACCATGTTGCGGGCATACTGTTGCAGCCCGCCGAATCGAATTTTTATTTCAAGTTTCTTTAACTCCCTTACCCGCCGTTTTATGTTTGCGTACTTGTCATGGGTTTTCATCATTAGCCCACCTTATTTTGCTTTGCACTAATAATTGATGCAGACATACTAACATAAACATTTTTACGGCACTATGTAAAAAACAAGTATAATCGTTTTCTATGTTGAAAGATGTGCTTGTATCCCGTACTATGGTGCAAACCCTTATCCTAAGATAATAGAGGAGCAAACCATGAACATTGAAGTAGTGCCCGCAGAACAAAAGGATAAGCCTGTCCTGCGGCAGTTAATGGAGTTGTATAACCACGATTTTTCTGAATTTACAAAAGAAGATGTAAACGAACACGGTTTTTTCGATTACCCTTATCTGGATAATTACTGGACCAAAAAAACCAGACATCCCTTTTTTATTAAAGTTGACGGAAACATTGCAGGGTTTGTTCTTGTGTCGTATTGGAACGAAGCCTACAATATTTCCGAATTTTTTGTTATGCGCAAATACCGTAAGACGAATGTAGGTAATACGGTGGCAAAGCATGTATTTAATTTGTTTAAAGGCGATTGGAAAGTTGAAGTGCTTAATGTTAATCTTCCAGCCCTTCCATTTTGGTGCAAAGTTATAAGCGAATATACAAATGGGGATTATAATTATCATCCAGAACCGACTGATAACTGGGATGGGGTAAGTTACACTTTTTGTACAGAAGATAAATAGTTGAACTTTCCGATACCGATTTTTCTGAGGGCGGACTGAACACAAACTACCACCCAAATGTGGTGCGTGTGTAATAATTATGTATGGAGGTGTATTATGTACTTTTCGATGGACGAAATAGGTTTTGAAAATACCGAAAAAATAAAGAACATTGCATCCGAATCCGACAGATGGCAGTTTATTTATGACGTTGCCAAATCATATGGCTTTGGAGGTATTCACGTCACCCCATCACTTTACAGAAACGAATTTGGTTTAGATATAAACAATATACCCGATTATTTTCAAGATTTTAAGCTGACACTGCATTTTGGTGGGTTGCATAATACCACCACAGACCATGAAGCCTTTGATAATGCTCTAACACTATGTTTTGAAATTGCAACAAGGAACAATATGCACGATATATCAGTCCACCCGTGTCAAAGTGTCTACGGAGTATCGGCAGATGAGAAAAAATCAATTTATGAACATTTTCATAGGAGAATTGATAAGTGGTTAAACATTGCCATGAAGAACACTTTTTCATTATCATTAGAAACCCATGTGTCTGGTAAATACTTTTTGTTTGATGGGTTATGTGATTATGTAAAATTTATCGACCAGTACCCCGACTTGGGGGTACTTATTGATGTTTCACATAATTATTATGATGGATATTCGGAAGATGAAATTATCAAGCATTTGGCGAATAAAAATGTAAAGGGCTTGCACATCAGTGATGCATTACAAAAAGCAAAAGGTGCAAGTTTTGAAATAGGTACACATGTGGCTGTTGGTGATGGCGCAGTTGATTTTGGTAAAATATTAAAAGGGTTTGCACACATTCCAAATTTGTATTCAGCCTTGGAAATCAAAGCAAGTAATGAGGGTGTAGGAAAGAGCTTGCATTTATTACGTGAAGTACAACAACGAATAATATAATCATATGGTGCGTTATTTCCTTCACAACGCACGTCATAGGATGTGTGCTGTGTAAGGAAATAACGCCACCGGCTGGCTGGAAAAGTATTATCATGTTAAAACCGAAAGAGCGCACGTATGTACCACTACGAGTGTGGTACGTGCGTAAAATAATATTTTCGGATGTGTGGGAATATGAAAAAAATCCCACAGGGAAACTTGTGTTAATATAGATATTTTATCTTGATAAAAGGAGTGATGCGTTATGAAAACAAATATTTTGAAACGTCAACCACAACCAAGGAGGGTGACAATGTTTTAACCCTCCTCAAATAATGGAGGTCTTGAATGAAAAAAAACATCATACTACTTGGCCCAAGCAGGGTCGGTAAAACAACATTAGCAAAACGCTTAAACATGGAGTTGAGCTACAGCGTGATTGCTACTGATGATATAAGTATTGGATTTGAAGAGGGTATGCCTCAAGCAAAAATCGGCAAACCCAACGATTACGAAACATCTGTAGCTAATATAACCACTTTCCTCGCTTCATATGTTAGCGCATTGGCTTGGCGTTCCAATTTCTACAACGGAACAAAATATGTGTTTGACGATGGGAAGGGTTATTTTGATTTCGATAAGCTAGTGCCTATTTGGGAAGTGATTGAACCCAATAAAGACTATTGGAAAGAGCAATACTTGATAATAGGCTTAACTTGTCACAACCAAACGCTCGATGAAATGTTTAACGCTATAAGAAAACACGATGTCAAGGACGATTGGACGAATAATATCAGCGATGACGAGTTAAGAAATCATTTAGTTGGTAACATGGAGTACAGTCGAAATCTTCATGATAAATTTCAAAAGTATGACCCTTTCATTTACGATATTTCTAAAAATAGAGAGCAAGTATTGGATAACATCGTAAATGATATTAAGGTTAAATTTGGTCTGCTTTAATAATGTCATATGACATGTTCAAAATGGGAAAGCGGATACCCACAAAGCATCCGCTTTCCCATTACTATCCAAAGTAATAAAAACATCACAATATAAACAATGACGTCGTTTCCGCCCTTTATAGATTGCAACCTAGGATGTGTGCTATGAAGGAATTAACGCACAAGCTGGCTGACAAACAATTTAATTCGTATAGCAACGATTATATCTATACACTGGCGTTATGATGGCGTATAATAATGTTGAGGTGATTTTTTATGGTAGCAACTAAATCAAATGTGAATGTAAAAATTGATACTGTGGTAAAAGAAACTGCG
>Ga0123355_10002150_pt1 | contig 27807 bp, 7 predicted proteins | sample TergutEmb28metaG_3_FD_89872 | JGI IMG/M metagenome (GOLD analysis project Ga0123355, IMG submission 89872) | Embiratermes neotenicus P1 segment gut microbial communities from Petit-Saut dam, French Guiana - Emb289 P1 | ecosystem: Host-associated > Arthropoda: Insects > Digestive system > Gut ... | reverse complement strand
TTTTGTTACGCAGCCCATTTGCCCATGGCTCGGGTTGTCGTTCCTGTGTTTTAGTGTTATGTACTGGCTGTTGTTGTTGGTTTGTTTTTTTTTCTTTTTGTTTTTTTTTTTTTTTTTTTTTTTTTTTTTTTTTTTTTTATTAGTTACCATAGATTGGAAATTTCATTTGTACAACTCGCATGTCTTCTGTGACAGTGAAGTGAACTTGACTATTTCTAAGTGTATAAATTTTCAGGTGTTTGCACAACCCTATCTTCAGTCAATCAGGTAAGAAATGATGGCACTTCTCCAGAATAAAAGAGTGAGTCAGTTTTAATTTCAGTCATATCTATTCACGCTTCAGTAACAAATGCACAAGATTAATCCTGTACATTTCAGTCCAGTGACTTCAACAAGTGAATTGTTATGATAACCATGACACTTGTTTTATTGAATATTCCATAATATAAAATATGATAAGGCCATTCATTGGAGAAGAGAAAAAATAGTAAGATTTCTAAAACTTAATTACTGCTAACTTTCTTAACTGTATTGTTGCAATAATAAAAATAGGCAGATAGCACTCAATAGTCATTGCTATTAATTAAACAATGGGAACTACCAATATCAGTCTCAATGTACGAAGGACAAATTTAATACATCACAATTATCTGCAAGCACAAAGGATGCATACTATGGTATGAACTACACAGCTGTTAGCTGTACCAAATGAAGTTCGTAACCCACACAGAGTGGGTTACTGCTCCTCTGGTAATTGTACTTCAGTAATGTTAATAAATGTGATGTGGTAAACTAGTTTCTATAAAGTAAAAAATATTATGTACATTCTGCCTTAATTACAGTACATTTATTGAAATTAATTAACACATAACCCTCTATCGCTTAATAAAAGATGATGGGGATGCAGTCTGTGTACAGCATAATATGATGAATAAGAACAGCAATGATGGCATGAATCTGTAAATCAATTAATGAGATATGTTCTCAATTGACATTATATATTCAACCACTTATCATATAAAACTGTATTTCATCACCATTGAGTATTACACTCAAACTACACAATAATTAAATTTTACTATATAATCCCAGTAATAAAGGAAGACTGTACTTCATAGTACGAGTATAACAAAACTGTCATTGCATTTAAGACATTTTAATTTTAAAAAATTAAATAGCCAGCACAGGACAGATATTGTATATGAAAGATTGGCCAACAAAGTGTTGAGGAGTACACAGCGCAGAAGTATAATGGAACCAAGGGGTATAATATATATATCATTATTGCCTTTGACAATCATAACTTATTCCCCCCCCACCTTCCAAAAGAGATGCATTTAAGTTGGTCTATCGCAAAGTGATTTGCGCCAAATTAATGGGATTAGAGACTGTACTTAGGAAATACTTCTGTAACAATTATGCATATATGTATAAGCACAGTTCTTAACACAACCATTGTCATTTATCAGAAACACGCAAGCTATGTCATATAGATTGGCCACACATATAGAGTACTACTTCCATCTCGTACAGCTTCTAAAGGGTCCCGTGTATAATGCAGTACTTCTTCAGAGACTGCCTGTGCAGCTGCAGACAACTGATGAGTCTGGGTCTGTCTTGTCGCAACAGCCGGCACTGCAATATTGAGGTTGATTGGTTGCTGGACAACCCCTGAATCCACCAAAGTTTCATCTGGCAAGATGCTCTCTGGGCCACCACCTGCAGGCTGAATGGTGATTTCTGCGACAGGATTCAAATCAGAGATGTTCTGGTGCTCCATAGTAATTGTGTGGTTGGGTGGAAGACTGCTGTGAGTATCCAGCTGATCAGGATCCAATTCTGAGTCATGTTCCTCCAGTTTTGGTTGTCCTTGAAGCATGTTGTGATGGATATCAGTCCCACTCCCAGATGATTTAGTAACTGAACTACCATTATTTCCACGGTGTCTATCACGGTTATGTGTGTTGAGATGGCGCTTCATATCAGAACGGACACGGAAAGGTTTTCCACACACTTCACAAGGGTGAGGTTTTTCACCTGGAAGTCAAGTATGAAAAAAATGTCTTGTGTATGTAAAAACTTAAGATTACAGCTGTCTGGGGATGTGATCCCACAAGAGCACTGTCCTAATGCCCACCATTGTGAGAACCTCACATAAAAATTTTCATGCAGCAATGTCCCTCTCGAGAAGGTAACGGGTCCAGAGATGGTTAAGAAATTATCAACACTGTATGAAATCTGAAGGTCATTACTGTGTTCATCATTTGTCTCTGTCCTGAGCCAAATGAATCCAGTCCATGACCTTCCAACATATTTCTTCAAGATCAATTGTAATATCCTCTTACCAATGCACAAGTCTTCCAAGCAGTCTCTTTCTGTCAGGTTTTCCAACCAAAATGCTGTATTAATTTCTCTTCTCCCCCATGCATGTCACATGCCCCAATACTCATATAATTCTTAAGTAACTAAAAAGTTTAAAAAAAGAAATGAATTCATAATAGTATGTAAATGGCTAAGTTTTCAAGCCTGCATGCCTTCATTTACTAATTGTGAATGCTGAAGGGACTTAACAATGCTTTGAGTCTACTTTTTTTTCCCTGTATTTAGAATACACTGAATTATACCAATGATGGAAAGAGCAATATGCCATAAGCTTTATTTCCACAATTATTCTCTACTCAGTCTCCCTTCCACATTGGTGCAGGAGGTAATGATAACTATTCTAATCTGAAAAATATTAACTTATATTATTAATGTATCTCTGCAACCTGTAGTTCGAGCCTGTAACTACAACCTACAAACTAACATTAAAACAATCAATGTCATGGGTGCTGTCTGAGTACTCACAGCTCGGAGAAGTGAGAATGTTGCAATAACTTATCAGTGTATACATCAAACAAGGACATACCTGTGTGTATTCTACGGTGGTTCTGGAGATAGGATGAGGCACGGAAGCTCTTGCCACAGAACTCACATTTATAGTTCTTTTCTCCAGTATGGATGCGACGGTGCACTATAAGAGAATATTTACGAGCAAAGTCCTTTCCACAATACTCGCACTGATAGTTTTTCTCCTCTGAATGAATTGAGATACAATGGTACTTGAGATCACCCCACTGACGGAAATGTCGCCCACAAAACTCACACTTGTAAGGTTTATCACCAGAATGCAGACGCATATGTACCTGAAATATTTGCACATCCATATCATAAGTCTGCAAATCATGGCCAAATCTCTCAGACAGCTGTGTGTACAGATGTCAGTGAAATTTTTCAGCCACACATAAAACAAACACATACACACAAGCATGGGCACAAAACTACTGAATGACGAGACATGGCTCACTGTCATGATATTCCACTTGAACTTACTTACTCCATGGTGCAGAGTCCTTCTTGAGAAGCTAACTGGTTTGCAGCTAGTCAAGAAATTCCCCACATTTCACGGAACCCGAAGGTTCATTACCGCACTCACAAGCGTCCGCCATTCCACTTGAACTAAATTAATTAATTCAAACACCAGTTCATGCTTTACATGTATATGGCATCGGTAAATATTAATACTTAGCAAGTGCTTGTAAGAAATAAAAAATGACACTGCAAGAAGATGGAACAGACTGAAGATTTTCTGTCCATCACCCTGCATAAAACAGAAACAGTGCTAGAAGAGGAAGATGAAGTTAGAAAGGATAATGCAATCTACACAACTATCTTCACTATAAAAACAATATGTGTTTTCATAAAAAAACGCTACATGCTTCAACCAAGAAGGGTAACCAATAATCATCAAGTGCAAAATACATAAAAGGATAGTAGCTACCATTTAAAATGCCTTTCATTCTAATGAAAGACCTCTTCCTTAAAATCAATTAGTCTTCTTTTGCTAGCATTATTCTATTCAATTCAATTTATCTTTGTTCATCTGATCCAGAAGGGGGCTGTGGCCCACAGGATATGTAACATGTCAATTCCATTTAAATCACATCAATATGCATTACAATACATTATTATAGATACAAGCAGCCTAGAGTAAGATTAAATACAATGCAGCCAATGTAAAATTGGCGGTAGTCAAAAGATGGACAAATATTTACTAATTCAAATATATATTTCAGTTATATAATTTTATATTATGTCACCTTTTATAAATAATTAATAGGTCAACAATTCTCAAGATGAAGCTTAAAAACAGAAAAAAATGGCTAAACAATAGTAAATGTTTTAATCTTACTATAGCTAAAATATTCATCCAAGGTATAAAATGAATGAAAATACAAGAAATTTTTAAAGGCACATTTAAATTGATTTCTATTATGGGACAGGTCCTTTATTTGAGAAGGCAGAGAATTGAAAACCTTAATCCCAGTATAACACATTCCCTTCTGATATATTGACAAGCTAGATATTGAGAGATGTAGATTTGATTTATTCCTAGTATTAATGTTCACCTTAAAATAATTCCCATTATCAATCACATAAAGCAAAAGTGATAATACATATTGCAAATGTAATGGTAATATTCTTAACTTCTTGAAATGTTTTCTACATTTGTGGTTATATTACATTTATTCAATCCGAATTTATACAATGGATATATTGACCTTGCATGTGCATACATAATCTACTATTTTCATAGCATGACTATCTTAACAACACAATTTCATATTGAATTATCTCCATATAGCTTAACGTGGGTTGTTTACTTATTTTATCTTCTCCTCTTGTGTTATATAGGCTTTATCCAACCTTTCTATAATATAAGTTTTTCTGTGGACTGAATTACCTTTTGGTGTTGAATTTGCAGAACACAACAGGGTTGTCCTCCGTTATATGGAAGATTTGTTAATAGTTCAATCACAACAACAGTTTTACATTTCTCTAGTCTCAAATCCCATTTATGTACAAATTACTAAAATTTCAATTATGCAATTCTCCCATCCAAAAGGTTTTAAAATGTTCACTTGTTAAATATCAGATACAAGAAGAACTTGATCAAATAAATTCTGGGCCCAAAGCCCTTTGTTAAAGGATCTCTCAAACCTATAAAAGCAATGGATCTCTTTCAATAATTTGCAATTTTAAGCTACATTATGTATACACTTAAATATAATAAAACAAAAGAACAGGTATATGGCACTAGTGAAATTGCTTGACTAATTTCAGTCACCCATATGCTTATAAATTTATGACTACAGAAGCAGTGTGAAGAACGAAAAAAAATATATTCATTTCTTCTGGATGTAAATACTCTAACTAGCCTGCTATAAATGTGGTTACAACAAGCACGTATAAACAAAGTCTAATCCACCAAACAGTTTACCTTTTCCAAACTAAAAGATGTGAATAAGAGAGGATGGAAATGATACAAGACTTGGCCTTTTTGAGGTTATGTCTTAACAAATACATGGGAATAGTGAAGAGGAATCATACTTTAAGAGAATATATTGTTGTCATCACCAATAAACATTGCTCTGACTGACTCATGCAACAGATAACTTACTTTTAGCGCACTTGCTGCAAAGAAGCTCTTTCCACACACTTCACACTGATGTGGACGTTCACCTGAATGACTTCGAAGATGATAAACAAGGGAATTACGGTGATTGAACATTCGACCACACTGAGGGCATACAAGATGAAGTCCTGCTCTCCGAGATCTTTTCCCAGACAAATGCCTCTTTGGTGATAACAAAATTCCATCCCTACCTCCTGGATCTGGTGTAAATTCCAAGTGATCTGTTTGAACATGCTGTTCCAACTGTGCATTGGTCTCATACACATCCCCACACAACTCACATATATTGTCAGGTTCATCCACAGGTTGATGATGGAAATGAGAATGATGTTGATGCTGATGCTGCTGCTGTTGATGATGCTGCTCTTCTATTTCTTGAAGATCAGCCTCTGCAGCATGTAAATCTTCTTCACGATACCATTCCTTTTCATTATTGTTCTTCAGTCCTCTGACAACAGGTGGTGATGGAATACATCCCATATCTGCTTCATCACCAGTATCCACATCCCCAACATCAACTACTCCTCTGATGCCTTCCATCAGATCCTCAGGTTCACTGAACTCTTCAATATCCTCTTGTTTTGGATGAGATATATTTACATGAGTTTCCAAGGCCTTCTGGCGTCGGAAAGTTTTACCACACTGATTGCAAGTAAGAGGAGGTGGAATTGCTCCCACGGTTGGAGCAGCAGCAGGCTGTTTGCTATCCTTTTCTTGCTTCACATGAGATTCTTCCTTTGTAGTTGCATGTTTTTCTTTATTGTTATTCGTATTTGCTGTTGGACTTGGTTCTGCTGTTCCAGTAGACACTGTGGGTTCATAATGAGATTTCAAATGCTCAAAGAACTTCAGCTGGTTGGCAAAAGATTTGCTACAGAGTTCACAACTGAATGTCTTTTTATTATTGGTGTTGTGAGTAGCACGGTGTGTCGCATATGTGGACTGGCTGCCAAACTGTTCCCCACACTTCACACATTTATAACATTTGGTGTGAATATTTCTTGCAGGTGAGGCTGACTTTTTGATATTTTTTAACTTACGGGGAATGCGTTTCTTATGTGGGAGACTTTTTCTAGAGGGTCTTAAGTCACTTTCTATGTCATAGTCAGAATCATTATCATCTTGAAGAGGTTCATCACTTTCGTCACCTAAATCATCTTCCAAACCTTCACTTTTCACATCATACTCTTCCTTCAGACCACTGTCATCTCCTGCAGCAGTCCCAGACACACCCTCTATTAACACACTTTGCTGTTGGTCTTGTTGAGATTGCTGCAACCGACTTGCCAGCTCACTTGTTTCTTGTTGAATCACCGCCTGCCTTTGTGATATGTCCTGGAGATGAGGCCGGACATATCGGCTTCTGATGGCCACAGACTGACTTGAAAGCACTTTCTTAAGAGGAGGCAAAGGAGGTAACCTCATTTCTTGGTGTTGGTGCTGTGGCTGATACATCTTCATTATTCTGTCTCCTTGGTTGTGATCCAAGAGCTGCTGTTGTGTACTATTAGCTCCAGCAGCTGCTTCTTCCTCCACAGCCTGTATATAGCTAGACACCATGGCAGCCATTGCAGGTTTGTCCACCGGTACTCCTGTCACTGTAGAAAGGGGTGTCATGGTTGTAATATGATGATCTCCAATAGCTACAGGTACCTGGACTTTGGTTCCTAGGTGGCCAGTAGTGGTTATGAGTCCTGGCAACCCTGCTGGACTAACAATCACATTTGACTCTGAAGTGACTATTGAGTGATGATGTTGCTGTACAGCAACCAGTGCTGCTGCCAACCTTCGATCTTCCTCTGTCAAATCATGAGTCAGGAGATCATCTGTTGCATCATAATGTTCAGGTATGTACTGTGGCAGTGTGGTACGATCCAAGGAACTATGCTGGGTGAAAACTGGAGGAGGTGGAGGTGGAGGAACCATCATGTCAACAACAATTCCACCATGCACAACATGGTGTTGCATCAATTCACCACTTATCAAAGCTTGAGGAGCTGGTGAGCCACAGTCTACCAGCCCCTTGCTCAATGTTTCTGGCACACGATGTATATTGATATACTGGGCACTTATTAGTTCAGGTGGTTCTCCTTCCTCATCACCTTTTCCTGAATCATTTGTATTTAGTTTCACTACATCTGTTTGCATTTGGGCCACCATATCTGCACTCTCAAGAAGTTCTTGTGATTGCCCAGAGTCATCCATTTTAATAAATTATCTATCTGAGCAGACAATACCCCACTTACTGAAGTTCATTGATCCTGAAACATCAGAAATAAATTCTGTAGTTTGCTGCACACAATCAAATGTACTTAATGGTTTGATAATAAAAATGTCTAAAACACATCCAAGGTGTCTTTCTTACATTTTTGGGAGAATTAATGATATATATTACATAAACTGTGCTAAGAGATGCGCAGGGCATTCGTAATCGTTTTCAATAGGATGAGACAATAACGCCATCAATTAATTGCAACATGATGCGTCCAGAATCTTGAAGTACTTCATGGCCATTTCAGCAAGTAAAATAAGAAAGGGACGGTAAAAACCGATGTCAGTTATAACTCCTATTCTGCCTAGGAACCTGGCATTATCAGTCCAGTTGTCAAAATCAATTACTACGATGTGGATGGAATATGGTTCAAATTGGGCATTATTCTGGATCAGTCAGATTTTCCGTTCTGAATACAAACGGTAGTGACTTTATTACAGTTTCGCTTATAACAGGCCAATACTCATTTCAAGTAAATTACAGAAGTCAAAAGGAAGCCATTTGTAGAAACAAATGACAACCGGGTGAAGTTGCAAGGTCACATTTCCAATGAATGCCATTACAACTTTTAAACACACTTTAACTCCCATGTAAGTAAACCCACATTATTACCTACCTTAAATACATTAGCTATACCCTCTCGATGCAATTTATTATAACTATTACACGGATAACATTGCTAAATAATAACAAATAACAAACGCATACGAGCACCGTAGCAAAATATGACAACAATGCCTCCATTAACCGGAAACTGCGAGTAGAACGGCAGTAGGTGGCAGCCTGATCAAAGATGGTGGAAGGGGCAAATTTTAGCTGGCGAATAAGATCAGGTTAGGAAAAACGACTGGAACGTGCTATACACAGATCATCTAGTATACGTATTGCTGTACATAGCGTGGGTTAAATTGTGTTCACATCTGTGCATACATCGATAACCCAAAGCTGATCATCGTGCGTAACGTAATGCTAACCTCATTTGAAAGTAAATACCAATTGGAGGGCAAATAAGATAAGGGACATTTGTGAATGAGACCATATACATACAGGTACATACGAAATTGTTAATACCCAGGCATCTATCATTGTTATGCATGTTCTGTGGCAAACTGTGGTATGTTAAATAACGTGGCACACAGTGCACCGAGTTTGTTGTTAAGAGCACATTGAACTCACTTGTTTCGTTATGAGATTAAATGAGTCCTGATGTCCGTTCAGTATTTTGAGTAGTATTTATAACTATGCTTAAATCAGTAGTAAAGCTTACATATGTGTAAATCCTAGGTGAATTATAACCAGTAACTGTAATTTACAGGATAGAGGCAGTTGATTCATAGTACATTTTAATTTCGAGTGACCGAAATAGTTGCTCATAATGACCGATGCAGGTATTGAAACAGCCGCCGTGACTGTTATACAGAGTGGTGTTGATTTGGACAAGAAAAAGAGATATACAGAAGCCTTGGCGTGCTACCGTGAAGGTATCCAACTTCTTCTTAATCTGCTGAAAGGTCTGTTGGCATTTGTTTTGTGCTTATTTATATGTTTATTTCCGACGTTACAATCAACAACAGCATAGAAGTTCTTTTAAAAGCAAGTGAAACTGTTGTTATAGAAATTGTGAATATCAAACATGTTAAATGTTAGATACACAATTAACAGTAAATCCTTAGAAAATGTCATACATTTTAAATACAGTAGAACATATTTGTGTGTGCATGTGCACTACCAGTGCTGTTTATTTGATAGAATTTTATTGCTGCTCATACACATATGTCTTTTGGTGCCTGTAGTAAATGGGTGTGTCATGAAGCTGTTATCCTTGAAAAAGTGGAATCAGTAGAATATTGTCTGTCAAAAACTAATAAGCATTGGTTTTTGCTTAGGTTATATCTGACCCCTGTTATACTGGAAGTTTATGCCAGCAAAATTATTCTTTGACAATTACAAAATCATATTATTTTTATAAATTGTTCTGCTGTCCATATGTCAAGGTTGGTAGCCCTCATGCATTATGTAAGGTTTTCACAGCAGTGTTGCTGGAGATTCAAGTTTTTTGGGATGTGATTCTGTGTTTCCGGGTGAGTGATTTCCCATTTTGGAGGATTGTGATATCTACACCTTAGAGGGTAATGCAGTCCAAGAAGAAGAGCCAACATTGGCCATTTCACTTAGACTGCTTTGCTGCCTAATGTGTAGATACCACGTTCCTTTCACAATGTTGAAACCACCCATCCAATGACAGAGTGTCACATCCCAAAAGACTTTAGACCTCATGATAGCCCTTATTAGTTCCTGTTTCTCATTGTAGAAGCCTATGGAAAGATCATATTTTCTGTTTATGTACAGGTGGTTGTAATTCTTCAGGTTGTTAGGCTTTTGGCTGTTTCACACCTCTGATGAAGCATACCATGATTTAAGAATTGATAAATTTGTGGGGAATTTGTGTTAAGACTTCTCTTTTTTATGTCATGCAACCATTTCATATTGTTCTTTGATCCAATAGCTTTTATGCTAATTAAAATGGAATTTATAGGGCTTTTATAAATAATACATAAGGTAACATCTACTGTGTTCCTTTTATAGTTGTTACAGATCCTGAAAAGAAGAAATATTTACGTGCTAAGGTAGAAGCTTACATGGGCCGAGCAGAAAAAGTGAAAGAATTAATTGAAGAACAAAAAGCTATGGGAAAATATCATGAGCAAATTTTCATAGAGAATGATTCTACTGGCCACAGTTATAAGAATTTATTTGGTAGGTTTCTTGATGAAGAGGTTACATCTGTGGAGGTGGAAGACCCATATGTTCGCAGTTTTCATCAGGTATGAAATTATTTATGTAAGGGACTCATATATTTGCAGTTTTCATCAAGTTTCAAAATGGTGTGTCATACTTAGTTTTACAGCAAATTGTCCAGTCGTGAAGTAATACCAGTGCCATCCACCTGTCATTGTGACAACCTGTGCAGTGCATCATCCTACATACTATATTTACCCAAATGTTAAGATGAACCCCACCCCTCCACCTTCCCCTTCAGAATTCACAATTTTCAGGAAAATGCCCATACAGAATATGTTTTACCTTTGCATGCAGTTATAAGGTGACACCACATTTTTTAGATGGTGAATTAGGAAAATATTCTATAGTCAGGCCAATATGGTATTTATACTTCCCTGTGACTTCTTGACTACTCTTCAGCAATCACCTATAACAGACTGGCAAGGGAAGGTGTTTGACTCATTCCTTCCGATTCATTTCTGGTATTGTAAACCAAAATATTAGGTGTTGGCACACCATTGTTCCTTTGTAATACACAGGTATAATTCACACACACATTTATTTGGTCTTCAGATGTTTCTTACAGAGACAGGGGTGCCATGCTACACATAGCACCATGGTTGTATAGAGTTTTGTATAGAGCAGGAGGCCAGGGTTTGATTCCTGTGTTATTAAATTTTTTCTCAATCACCATGTTTTTAATAGCTTTAAGAGCTGGTAAGATTTCTGTCAGTACTATCTCACATATCTATTAGAGTTTCAGACTGCATCGTAATTAATATTCAGTAAATTAGTTTCATATGTCTTTTTAGCTTTTGTTATTAATTAGTAATTTGAGTGTATTTAAATTATTAAACAGTACAGTTTTCATGTTGATTTGTAGTAGACAGATGCCTTGTTGTTTCATTCCAGAAGTTTCACTTGTGTTGGTTATTGGTGTAGGATATATACAAGGTTGTGAATTCAAGCATAAATTTTCATGCCTTTCAAGTCATTTAAGTGCTGAAAAAAAGAAAAATATGTTAAGAAGTTGCTGGCTATGAAATATAAATTTGTTTTATTAATTTGGAATCATAAAGCATAACTGTTGTGAATATTCATGAGACAAAAAGAGCCATGTGACTGAGCTATTTGGACATTACAGCCAAAAATGATCAAGTGATAGAACTGAGACAGTGGCAGTAAATGATGCCCAGTGTGGGCACAAAACTGTGCAAAAGGTGGTTCAAGATACCACCAAAAGAGCAGCAACAAAATAAGAGTGAAGACTGAGGTGGTAAGTATGGAAGAACGAACAGAAATTTTAGTGAAGGCAGAAGTGACTATGGATAACAATGGAGAAAGAGATAATGATTAAGTTGAAACTCAGTCTCACAAATAAATTTATTAACACTGATATGGCCGTACATTAAAAGAAGACAAAATGGAAAGGAAGATGAAGAATAGAATGAGAGAAAGGCTGAAACAGAGTGTAGAGTCAATTAGAAAATCAGATAAGGAGTTTATTAATAGATAGAGGAAAGTAGGTAGGAAATGAGAAGTGACAAAATAATTAGGAGCAAAGTTCAAAGAAGATATAGGTGAGCTGAGTGAAACAATTGCATACAAATTGAAACAGGAAACATAAGCCTATAAACTTACTAAAGAATGGATGCTGTTTACGAAGAAAGCAAGCAAGTAAATTGTAATTGTGATTGATAAAGTGGATCAGTGAAAGAGTAACTGGAAACAGAGAGAGTTGTGATAAATCCAGATATGGAAGAATATAAAGCAGAGGTAGAATACCATTTTAGTGCTGTTAATAATGAATTGTATACATTAAAACAAGGTGTAGCTAATGGGACATTGAGAGTTGTGGGGGAGAAAGTAGATTTATGCAGCAGAAATAATGATATTAAATTCGAAGAAATGGGAATTAGGAAAATTAAAAGCAGGAAATGTTATGTGATCGCACATTTGTAAGACATGGACCAAAATGACAAAGTTTCCATAAGTACGGTACGTAGATGCTACAGGGCAAAGGATATGTACAGGTTGCATAAGAAATCATGTTTCATGGCATGAAATTGAGAAGCATGTGAATGAAAGAACATGTGAATTTCATTGTAAGGACTGTCTTATCAAATATAAACGACTATGATTCCAATATATGTAGTTTACCCAAAACTGTAGGACATGAAGTGGTACATTGTCATTACAGTACACTGAATGACATAGTTTTGCCACAGTTCAGAGACCCCAACAAACAAAATATAGTACATTTCGTGAAGTAATTTGATGAATTCATTGAATTAGAGTGTGTTCCAAGTAAGCTTAAATCACCTCTTGCCATTATTTATGTTAGTTATACAAGATGATGGTTTATCAGAGATTATAATTACACGACTAGTTGTGAATAGTTCAAACAAGATGTAACTGAATTACTGTGTAGTCTATGAATTCAGTCACAGCTGTTTTATGCAGTATTTCAAGATAAATATGATAGAACTAAACAGGAAGGAATGCCAAATCTTTTTTTATAGTTCTGAAGGATGGCAGCTGTTGTGACCCAGAAATTATCTGAGGAAGAGTACACTCCCTGACACAACATACTTCACATGCTGTAACTGGGTGAGATCTCTTTGGGTCACGTACATTGAGGCAGATGTTTTTATACATGCTCCAAACACAATATAAATGGCTGCGAGCTTGTACTTGAAGAGGATGACTATCGTATAATTTTTGTGTCTCAGCATTGTGGATTTTTACTTGTCAACCTTGTATATTCTAGAATTTTAATACTTTAGGGCAGCCCGTACCTGAATTGGCATGTTGGACTTGTGTTCCTGTGTTTTGGTAGACTGTGAGGATGGCACTCTGGTGCTGAAACATGTAAGAGTTGATTCTCATCATGAATTGTATATTATGGTTTGTATTTTATTGAGTGTGTTTGTTGGTTGATATGTTGGATAGAAGAAAATACATGGTGTAAGTAACATAAAATATCTGAGGAAAACTTGATTCAAGGAATGTCAGATCATTTTCCTGCTGACATTCAAAGGATACTCCTTTGAGCTAATACTATATCTGTGCAAGAAGGACTGAATTTTCTTAATAAGTATGAGACACTAGAATCAAGGAAGACTGCCACCTGACATATGCAAAGAATGCCCGTAACTGCTAATCAGGGAAGGCAAGATAGATTTCCAGCAATAACTAGAATGAGAGGAGTATGAGGTATGGCAGGTATACAAATGCTTAGACATTATTACTGAAATCAGAGAATTGTAAGTAGTTTTAGAAGTCATACATAAGAAAATATGCATCCAAGATGAGTATGTGAAAGGACTGGAAGTTTGAATCCACAACTGGCTTCATATAACCTTTTTGAACAGAACACACCAAAACATACCGAGGCTATCGTGGGAGACAGAAAAACTAAAAAGCGAAAATAAAGCAGGGAGTTTGTGTCCATATACATGGAATAGTTCCTCAGCCCTACTCCCCAGAATGAAAATAAGAGTTATAATTCCTATAACTTGCCAACCTCTGATCGAAATGTGCAGGTGAATCTGACTGAGGAGACTTTGCTGTGTATTTTATAAATGCAGACAATTTGATGAGATGTCATTATGTAAGGATTGAAATTAGCAGGGAACAAGTAATTGCAGTGGTAGAGAGTGGAGCAGAAATATATTTGTTGTCTGAATAATTGTTTAATAGATTACTGGATGGAGTATTACAAGTACTGCACATTCCTGTTGTAAATGGAACCTTGGTTTCTGCATGGGGAATGTGAGCTAGGAAATTAAAGGAATAAGTTACGATAATATTTAATATGGGGAACAACTCATATGATCATGTATTCATTATAGCATCTCAACTAACAACAGATGCAATCATAGGAGCAAACATTTTAAATTATTATGAAGTAATATTGGATTTCAAAAAAGGAACACCTCACAGCTAAGTAAGGAAATAAGGTTAAACAATACAGTGTTTCTTTATTATGTATCCAATTTCTTATGAGTGTGCACTAAATTGTTTTAATTCCTGCATGACTCATAATAAAACCGGTCCTGGGCTTGTACATTCTCCACAAAATGACAACTTACAGATTTTATGTTTTGTTGACTGTGCGTCTCTGAATCATCTTGTAAATAAAACCAACTTGGTGCACAATTCACTCTTAGTATATTTATCAATCTCTACATGTTTTTGGTGACTATGGGCCCATCATCAGGAGAAACAACTGTGCTCTTGCGACACTTGGTACTTTTTATTCTGTAAGGATGACTGTCTGGTATGCAGGGTGCACCCTGCATACCAGACAGTCATCCACACAGAATAACAAGTACCAAGTGTCACAGAGATGCAGTTGTTTCTCCTGATGATGGGCCTATAGTCACCAAAAAGGGGTAGAGAATGACAAATATACTAAGAGTGAATTGTGCACGAAGTTGGTTTTATTTACAAAACAACTTACAGCTTTTAAATTTCTCTAGCAATCTGAATCTCTACAACCCAACTGGATAGAAGTAGTGTCTGGTGCAGCTGCTTAATGGCTTGCAGGAAATCCCTAAGATTATTACACTGTGTGAATGACACCAACTGAACTAGACTGTAACAGTAGCTGAAATTGCTGTCTGTTTACATGTGCACACACTGTTTGTAACATCCAGTCTGAAATACAGCACTGTTGGGAAGGAGTAAAGAATTGAAGAGGTACATAGGTGTACTGTTAAAGGCTTTTACAAAAGAAAGTTGTGGTTTCAGTGAAGACTAATTTTGAAATGTATTTTTCTGATTCCAGTTTATTTATTAAAACTTGATGTGTCTAGTGATATCAGGTAGTGTGTTCCATACATTTGTGCTTTTATGTTTATGTCATTTCAGTGTCAGAACTTTCTGCGATTCTGTGAACTTATGGTCAGATCATGTAGCAACCTCCATAAAATAACACTCCTTACAAGCAGAGATGGAAGTGTGAAGGATCAAACACAGTGGCTTGAGACTCTGAAACAGAATTTACAGAGATACAGAATTGATTTAATTATAGAGTTTTCATCCACCCTTCATGATAGACAGATAAAGTAAGTACCTGTCATTGGTTCCTGTCGTAGGTTAGGAAAAAGATGCATCTCAGAGCAAACGGATACATATAAAAATGCTGGCACATGTATTGCATACAAAAGATACCACTAGATTTTCAAGTCATACGTGATACCAGTTCAGTAATGGACGGTCAGATATTAAACAAGTGTTGGAGTACATACAGAGTTCAGAAGCTTTCAAGTACACCAAATTACTGGCATTCCACCAGTGCTTTGTACTGATTTCATTTATCTGCCACTGACACTATATAACTGTGGCAGTTGACAGCATTAGTAAGTAAAACACTTCTTTCTCCTTCTTCCTCTTTCTCTCTCTTTCTCTTTTGGAATGGAAACAGGTATTTGATTTCAGTGCCAGTCCTTTTCATTGAAGAGAGAATGCCATTTCATCTTTTAGTACACTATTTTCACTTCACTGACTGCTGTTTTATTAATGAATAAGTAGTAACTCCAGAAATTGACATCAGATTAATGAGGTTTGTGTAGGTAGAGTCTGAGGTGGTTCTTATATGTCAAATTTTTATGTGTTCTTCAGAGAATAGGGAATGTATGAGGGCTATCCAGAAAGTAAGTTCTGAGGGGCTATTAAGAAAAAAACAAGAATATATTACAAACCATGTACATTGCCATTTGACGTACATACCGTCCACTACTTTTCAATAGTTTGCACCATTGTTGAGGCACTTGTCATAGTGTTGCACCAGTTTTTGTTTCCCTTCATCATAGAATGATGCCGCCTGCAATGCAAAGCAAGTGGTATAGACTTCTTTGACCTCAGACACAATTTTGTGAAGAAGTGACCATGAAATTTGAGGAAAATGCAGGGAAGGTGGTGTAATGGTGAACCATCTGTTCTCCCTAATCTTCTTTTCAACTGCACGCACCAAGTCTTCACTCACCACAGACGGTCAGTCGCTCCGCGGATCATCATGCACGTTTTCGCGCCCTTCATTAAACAGTTGCACCCATCTCTGTACCATTGAACTACTCATGGCATGTTCTCCATGCATGTCACAAAGTTGACGAATTTCAGCTGGTGTCATGTTCACTGCATTCAAGAAACGGATTACAGACCGCATTTCACGTGCGGTGGGATTCTCTGTTTTCTTAAGCATTATAAACACACAGCGTGATGCGTAAACACTGTTCGAATGCCTGCAAATTCCGTCCATGCCTTGCCACAGAATCAACAAACTCAGCACCCATGCGCACCATTGTGACTGCAGCGCTGCAGAGGCAATATTCGCAAACGGAACTTCTTTTCTGGATAACCCTCGTAACAATGTAAGTGTCTGGGGAACATAATTGTGTAAAGTAGTGATACATTTGTCCATATATTGCTAGCTAGGAGCCAGGGTAGCATGGTCAGTGTAGTGACTAGGCTACTGGCTGGACATCCAAGGAGTCATGGTTCATTTCCAAGCAAAGGCAAGAAATTGTTTCTTTGCCCAAACATCTATACTTGTTGGGGCCCATGCAGCCTTCTGTTTAATGGAGACCAGGGGTAAAGTAGCAAAAACATGAAGCTGACCACTGACCCCCATTCCATGCTGAGGTTAGGAATGGAATGAGATGTACCTCCACACTTTCAGATGCGGTCATGGTGTGCACAGAGACAGCTTTATCTTTTCTTACCTAAGCAGTTAGTGTCACCATGATGTTCTCTTTCAGATGTTTGTGGTCCTTAGTACAAAGTTGCTGTCAGCAAAGTAGAATGCTGTACATGACCATGGGGCTGAGACATATGTTGGTCTAAACAGTGCCTTTTGCCTGTGAATCTTTGCATCCCACAGGCAAATCCACAAAGAGTAACATCACATATTATGGTTCACATTATTAATTGTTTTTGTGAGCTGTTTGAATACATAGTTTTCAAATCAAGAGCGGCTTGTACACTGGGGGACAGGAAATGTGCTGTGCTTTACCTACATGTTGTAATAAACATGAAACTATGGAAGTATTACACTGATATTTTTCTGTCTGTACTGATTGTAAGTAGAAGCACGGTCCTGCTATAGCTCAGCTGCTTAGTCACTGGCTTTTTACCACAGAGGCTTGGGTTGAGTATGTAGGATTGGAGGTGGAGAAATTGACACCAGGATGGTTTTTTCACTAGTGGTTTTCCTTATCAATATCTATTTATCAGTGCTCCACATTCATTCATCAGTCATCCTGAGCTGGTAGAATAGATCCTTTAGGGGCCACAGTGCCCAATACCAAGAGACACAATCTCTAGGATATTTGAGGAAGGGCATACCTGTCTGACCCACTGACAGATGATGTTTTCACTCTTATTTAGCCCTTAAATTAGCACAGTATAATTGTGTCATTAACCCTTTGACGCCGAAATTTAGTGGCCGTTCGGCTATTTAAAGGGCTCACTGTGCAGCTACTTTAGTGGCCGTTCAGCTATTTAAAGGGCTCACTGCGCAGCTACTTTAGTGGCTGTTCGGCTATTTAAAGGGCCCACTGCACGGCCACTTTAGTGGACGTTCAACGTTAAAAGGTTAATTAATCTCACATATAGTAACAAACTGAACCTGATATTGTGCTTGTTTTGTAGGTTGAGTAATGGATGGACAATAAAAATTGGCCGAGGGCTGGATTATTTCAAAGCACCAGAGAGTAAATTTTCATTAGGATTTTTTGACATGGATTTGCGACCTTGTTATGAAACCACAGTTGATGTGTTTCATATGAAAAATGTTAAAAAGTCATACAGTTGACAACATTTTGTAATTATTGGACAATTTACTGGGCAAACAGGGTAAGTATAAATTTCTGTTTTGTATGTGCAGTTTCATTTTGTATAATACAAATTTAAATGCGTGTATTGGGTGGTCAGAGCCTGAAAGACCTCTTGTGATTGGTTGTCATGATCGTGTGTAGCATACTAACATTGCCTGCACTTATTACAGCACGAGATGTTAATGCTGCTAAAAGCTCACTGTCTTGGGGAAAAGAACAGCACACTGGCAGTGTAAAATTAAACTTGTTTAGTAGTGACGTATTGTAGAGTGTACTGATTCCAAATTATAAATTGGCTGGATTATACATCGAGAGAGTTGCGGTTCAATTCTGAGCAGGAACAAGAGATTTTTCTCTTCTCCACAGCATCCACACTGTCTGTGGACTTACCTATGCTCTGGGTACCTGGAGGTTGGCCTCCATCTATGCCTGTGCTTAGGAACAAGTGGAGCTATATTTCCACACCCCAAAATGCCTTCATAGTATGCACACAGAGAAACTCACTTTAAACTCCACTAGCATGAAGATGGATAGCTGCTGATGTACACAGTTTACAGGTGATGTGTGTACAATGGTTGATGAAATATTTAAACATGGAAAGTTTATATGTTGAGACATGAACTAGTGAAATTTCTTATCAGAAGTTTCAAGTAGCCATTGTTTCATTATTTGCATCCAGTTTTGCAAATTGTGACATCTGGTTATATTTGTTTGCTGTTTCTTGTTTATGGACATGATGAGAAATCAGTGCCTTCCTCACCAAGGTTTGCAATAAGATGTACCTGGTAGCAAACTGTTTCATTTGGCTGAGGTATTGTGTGAATGTTGTGTTGTTATCTTTGTATGTACTGTATCATCTGCTAAACAAATTTTACCGTCTCTTCTGATTATCAAAGTTCATGTATTTTATATAAGTTTTCAAAGAAAAATTTATGTTATGCGTGTATACATATAAAGGTAAAGCAACCCTTGTACAGACCTATTACAGGCCCAGGGGGTTCCAGGATATTTAGGCTTCCATATTTCAAGACATTTGCCACATGAAGGTGGTAAGGTTGTTAGCCCTACGTGCCGGCCACCTTTTTCATCAGGAAATATCCATAATACCCATTTCTGCTGGAGGTGTAGTTGACTGTAGGGCCATAGTATGTCTGGAAGGATTACTTCAATGAAAAATTCCACTGACACGATCAAGAATTGAATCCATGACCTTCCAGCTTTTACCACAGTGCCTCACCATTGTTTGCCTATCAGGCCTAAAAAGTGATGCATTATATATACAGATTAATAACAAATGCTGTATGAGTGGTTAGTAGAATCTGTGAGAATGTTCCACTTTCGACTGGACAGCCTATACTTTATTTGACACTGCCCTCAATTAACTGAGATAAACTGTCGAACATATCCAGTGGGGTCACTGGATTTTTCATTGACTTATTCCTTCCAACTGCACTATGGCCCTGGGGTGAACTCGGCCTGTAACTGCAAAGAGTACCGGGAATGTCTCCTGTGCATAGAGGCAGGTGGTACGTAGATCTGACACCGTTGCCACATTTATGTGCCGATTACCTAAAAATCCTGGGCGCCTGAACTTTTTGGAGCCTTATGGCCCATTCAGGCCTGTACAGGGATAGCTTTTAAACCACAAAACTTGCTGAAGGTGGAAATGAGAATATTGTAGTGCTCTTATGTCAGCTGTTAGCAATCAGCATTTATGGCTGATTGTGGCCACACAAATCACTCAATTCTGTGTATTATATCTTGTGCCAGGGTGCTGTAGCGATGCATGAGGTGGTTCTTATTGATGAAATGTCAGATCTGACATAGAAGGGATATGAGCCATGTAGATCACGGATGCTCTGTCCTAATTCTATACTGTTGTGCTGAACACCCCTGCCTTCACTTCCCTTGGAGTCTAGGATGAGATCATGTAACCACAAGGTGTTGGCCATGAAATGGATAGAACTGTGGAATTGAGGTCATTCTTGAGAAATCATAACAAATGGGTGAATGTCATCTTACGCATTCACACCACTTCTTTGTGTTGAATCACAAATGATGTGCATTAACAGCTATCAGTTACACCATATTCCTGGAAAGTATGTCATCCTTGGCCAGTGGGATAAAAGGTTAAAGTGCGGGCCCAGTGCATAACATCCTTGGTAGTGCGTATAAAAAGCCCTCCGAATTTGGCTTAACGAAGGAGTTGGTTGATACCGCTTGGAGAGATGTGGCTGTCTTACTATGACGATTGTAATCATCTTTCTCCTGTCTGGTGAGTAGTACTGTCTGGTCTTGCCAAATTTCTCGCTCTCGTGTCCTGAGCACACGCTACCAAAGTAATTTGAACTGCCTAACAGAGGTATATTGTAGAAGGATCTAGGATCTTTCATAATTGACATTATACTCTAATTGAAATATTCAATTTATAGTCTCAAATAATATGTATTACTTAATTTAATACATACTTCATGTTCAGCAGAATCAAAGGTTGTTAGTGTTGAAATACCTAACATCTCAAACGGACTCCTTTCGGCTTCCTAACCACAGTCTGGTCTGAACACAACAATATCAGGTGTCCTCTTCACACATGCTTATGCACACAAGGTGAATGTTTAGGTTATAATTGCTCATTAGTTGGTTTCAATATCCAGTCATGCAGACTTCTACTGTTTCAACCACAGTGATTGCTGTTCCTGTACTGCAATGTCTGCACAGTGTCATCATAGGACTGAGGTTAACTACAGAGCACACCAAAACTGACATCTGAGCACATTGCACATACCTGTCGTTTCTTTTCTCAGCAGTCTTTGTGCATCTGGCTCACTATAATACAAAATTATCAGTTTTCCCCCCCTATATGTGTGATTTCATTTGCATTTTCTACAATACTCCCACAAATTTGCATTTCATCACGTGACTTGGTTTATCAGTCTCCTCAGTTCAAGGTCAGGATTAATGCTTTCTACTTGCTCATCACTGTAATGGGAGGGGGGAGTATATATAACATTGGATTTGATGTTCTGATAACTGTGTGTAAATTACTGATGTCTGGGTTGTGATGTTGCCATTGTCAGAACTGGCAGCAGGTGTCTTTGAAGTTGGCATTGGAATTGGATACCCAGTGGGAGCTGCATAAGACTGGAATTTAAATGATATCTGCATAAAGGAGACCATTAAATGCCATCACCTTCACTTGAAACTAGGCATTTTGAGCATACCTGGGTATACCTGACGTCAGATGCAAAAGGGTTAACAAATTAAATGGTGTCATATTTCAGAAGACAATAATATTCGGAAAAAAGTTAGACATCATTATGAAAAGCAGCTGTTAGATTTGTGTCCATTTGTCCGCATGGAACAACTCAGCTGCCACCAGACAGATTGACATGAAATTTGATATTTCAGGATTTTTTAAAAATTGCTCAAAAAGACCAAGTTTCATTAAAATCTAACAAGACTAACTGGTACTTTACACGAAGACTTAGGTACTTTTATGGTAATATCTCACTGAATTCTTCTTAGAATGACACATGTTTTTAGAATAAATGTTGTAGAGAAAACCAATATACACATTTTATGTTCAATAAATTTTTTCTGAAAACTGTGCTGTTTGTGATAATGTGGTAAAATATGTTATAGCCCAACAGGCTGCAGATAACGTAATACAGTGCATACACTTTTCATGCCAGATAACTAAGGCAAGAATACAGACACGCTCGTAATATTTAATACTTCATAATTGATTCTTTCCACCTGATCTTGTTAAATGTTTACAGCAACGCTTACAAAAACTGAGAAACTACACAACTTGTATGTCATTATGGTCTGTTTAGCCAAATTGTGCATCTAAAGAAGGCCATGAACAGACGAACATTCTTTTTTTCAACGCGGTGTTTATGTGTAATATGTGAAAATGGTAGAATTTAGATGGAGTATAATTTCTTTCAAAAACTAAAGTCCTTTGTATTCTTGTACATCAGTACACACCCGCATGTGTATGCACACATACACACAGAGGTGGTAACAGATACAGCCCTAATGTGAAGCTGGTGATTAATGAGTTTTAATTTCCAGTCATGGAGATTTCCAGTGCTTGTAGCATGTTATCATCTCATGTCAATGATACATTTGGTTTGAATCTCTTGTCTTTGTTTCGGTGCAGAGGATATTAAACTGTGTGGTATTTTTCTCAACACAGAAATGCATCCTGCAATGCTTATTGTATGATATTGCTCACATACTGCATCATACTGTAATTCTGAACACTTATAAAATAATAAGTGTGGTGTAGTTTTGGCCTCATGTATCAGTAGTGGTTTGATGAAAACTTCCATGTTGGATTTGAATTGTGTGTTACACGGTATGAAAGAGCAGAAATGGAGACTGTGTTTACTTACCCTTGGTGTCACTGAGGTAAACTGTATAAAGGATTAGTTTTATTCTTGAGATTGTTCAATGATGCTGTTCCAGCCATAAATTTTTGAGTCTTCATGTGGAGTACTGATTGTGGCTATTAACTTAAGAATGTAGAATGTTGTAGCCATGGTCTCCTTCAAGGTCCTATGCCATTATTTTAACTATAGAGACTAGTGCAAACCACTAACAATGTGAGCCGCGATAGCCAGTAACACAGCTGGGACAGAGCCAGGATCAATTTAAGTATCATCTTCCCATTGTGTTTGTCAATCTCTATCAGTTACAGAGCCTGAGCAATACAGCGTATGAATATCATGTATTTGTATTTACTAAATATGTTTTGGATGACTTATATGGCCATCATCAGGTGGTCGTACAAATTCATAAAAAGAAAAGTGTTTTAGGAAGAGGCCTCCCATTTACAGACACTAAATATATTTTGGTATCTTGGTTATTATTCTAAATGTTGGGGGTAGAAGAATAATTGTATAAAGAGGATAAAAACTTAATAAAAACAAGAATGTGCTGCAGAATTCCCTTGCTCTGCTGTAGATGTTTTGTTTCAGACAGATGAAGATTAGAATCAATAAAGTTTCTGGAGTGCATGGGCTTGACATTTCATTGTGACAGTGTTAAGATGCAGTAAGATGAACTGTCTTCTAGCTGGTGGCTAGCAGTTGTATGTCTGCACTTTTTTGTGTATGTGAGATGTATGGTTTGAGTCTGACTACAAATGTGGAAACGCACGTCTTACTTCGTATCAGTGATTCATGTTCCAGATGTGACATTTCTGACAAATGTGCTTTCAACTTATGAAATTGGCTGGGCAATGAAAAGATCCACCCCTTGTTGGTTAACATATTGTTACTAGATGACACTGCATGTTCCTTATTGGTTATGATTAATTTAAATACACCTGGAAACCTCAGTGAGAGAGACATAGAAGCTATGTATGTGTATAACCAACACAAAATTTCTCCTTTGTTACACCCTGCAGGTAGTAGATGAAGGTGAGTGACAGCTTTATACCCTAGTCACTTTACTGCCAGAAAGAACTCCAGTACTTGGGTCCACCTCAGAGCCAGTCTGGACATATGGTAGAAGAGAAGCCTTTCTTGGCCCTGCTGGGATACAAACCCTGGATCATTCAGTCCATAGCTTATTTACTGTACTGTCTCAACAAATTTACCTGCAAACTGGCAAAAGAAATGTCTGGCAACCTGCAATTAATTATATATTTTTTTTGTCAATAATTAGGATGGGATAACAAATAAGAACTGTCAAGTGTTCTGTCAAATTCCTATTGTGTGCTTTTATGTTTGACCGTTTACATCAACTTAACTTTTTGTACTTTCTAATATGACAGCATGAAGACTAAGTGTGTGATCTAGGTATTTTAACTTCTAATGACATAAGATGATAAAAAGTCTATGATTTCCTGGTCAGAATGCTGCAATTTCTATGATACTGATCTTAATGGTAAATACTGATTGTTTTTAGGTAGTGGCCTATCCATTTTCTTAGGTTTCTGTTTTTTGTGGATTATTGCACCTTGCTTCTCTTGCTGTGGTCCCACATGTATGAGATCATTCTCAGTACAAATTATGATTATACAGCTGAGCTGGAAACATGGTTCCTTTGACCGGTTCTGATTACCAGTGCTGCAGCATCATATCCCAGAAGAATGGAGTCCTCATAACAAAACTTGCTGTTAGTGTAGCATCACACACAGAGAAGGTAATTCATTAAATAATTTATAATAAAAACTTTAACAGGAGGATTAAAATACAGGATGACAAGGTTTAATACAGGAGAATGTCATTGACTGCAACATGTCAGTGCTGGATTTGGTGTTGACATTAAATACACCATTGGCATTGTCATAGGAGTCATCCCTTAATTGCTTGCTCCCGGATAAGGTTAGATTTCATATTACTGCACCAGCTGGCCCTGGGATGGACATGCAGGCCTACTGATTGAAGTCATTTTATTTTAGCTACATTTGAAAAATTTTGAAAAGTGGCCATTAGTTTCATCATGTCTGTCTGCATGCAACAACTCGGCTCCCACTGGGTGGGTTTTCATGAAATTTGATATTTGACTATTTTTCAAAAATCTGTTGAGAAAATTCAAGTATCATTAAAATCTGACAAGACTAACAAGTACTTTACGTGAAGACCAATGTACACATATGATCATATCTCACTCACTTTTTCTTAGAATGAAGAATGTTTCAGACAAAATTGTACAGAGAATCAAAACATGCATTTTATGTTCAATAACTTTTTTTCACAAATTGTGCATTTATGAGATAATGTGAAACAATACTGTACAGCCGGACAGGCCACAGGTGACAGTGTGGTGTACATACATTGCGTGCTGGATACCTAAGGCTACAAATGCATATTCAGAATATGTAATACTTATTGCTTTTCCACTGCAACAGTGGTTGCAAAAATGTGCCTCAGTGTTATGTAATATGTATATTGCCTCTCTTAAAATATTTCCATGGTTTTATTCTAAATATTTTATTACACTGCAGTACCATTAACACTTTTTATTCATACAAGGCCAAGCAATCAGCAAGGCTTGTTATGTTGAAACATTGGGGAGGTTTCGTGATCACGTATATAAATAAAGCCTCAGTCTTGGACCAAACAATTAGGTCCTCCACCATGACAATGCTGCTGCTCAAAAAGGCACCCTGTGCCAAGAAATGTGGACAAAAAGTTCATTGTTCGACCATAACAACCCCCTTTCCCCCCTTTATTTACCAGATTTTGGCTCCCACTCACAACTGGCTGCTTCCAAAATGAACATCTGCTATGCCAGACACGTATTTCAAGATATTGAAAATGTCCAGAAAAATATGAGCCCATCCAGCGCTGTTTCAGTGGGTACCAGGTGTTAATATGTCAGGGAAGTAACCAAATTTTTCTTTTAATTTAGCTGCATTTTACAAAACCACTAAATTAAAATAATGTTTGCACATTTTTCTTTAATTATACTCATACGTGTAGTTTTATGAAATGAAATGTTTGTGGGTGTGTACTGTGCTCAGTAACTGTGAATAATAACGTACTAAAATGTTTATATTTTATATATACTAATATTGAATTATATACATAAATAGGGAAAGTAACTTGTACATACATATCCACTGATTAGATATGCTTTCACTGAGATATTCTGATATATTTCTGACAGTGATGTACATATTATATGAGGAATACTTGTCCATGCTCACACATAGCTTTCTTGTCGAGATGAGTATATAAGAAAGGAATCCAGTAGACGTGGTTCAACGAGTTCCATAGCATCAAGATTCTCTATTACTTTGGTGCCGCAGTTGGCTGATATCTTTCTTAAAGCAGCCTGAAAAAACCAATGATACAAAGTCAGAAAGTACAGGGTATGACAACATGTAATTTGTTGTGCGTAATGCAGAAACATTTCAACAGCGATCGACTATATAGTACTTGTATATGTCTTTATGTTCTGGCTTGCACTATTAGATTTTTTCCCATTATATGCTATAACTAAAGTCTACATCAGTTTCTGTAAAGAAACTGATTTTAGTTCACAAATCACTGATCTTGTGACATGTTGTACATAAAATGTCATTTTCTACCATGCTCAGATGCTGAAAACTGCTTCCCTTTTGTCTCAAAACGTTTTTAGGTCAGCAGATTTTGCTATCCTATATGATTCTGATATCAAAAGCACAACATATGAAGTATGTATCATGCGCCTGACAATGTTTCCATGGCAATTACAGCTGTATTAAATCATAATAGGATTTTTTAAATGTAATAAATGGACCTATGCATGTGCTTCATATAAGTCTGAAGCCAGCTGTCATAGTGAAAAGAATATTAATGCTACATACAAGGCCTGAAACAATCAATTCTTGCCTTGTTTTAGGCATGTTTATAAAAAGAGAATTCTTCATTAAATTGAGGACTCCCTTCCATGTGTTTTGTATGTTGAACCATACCTTCAGTTTTAATGAAATCTAACATGACAAATTCTGTCAAAATTGTGTTCACAGTATATGGCTTATGGATAGACCAACCAATGAGGACAATCAATGAACGTTGAGAAATAAGTTAACTTTTGATAATAAAAACAAACTGAATAATACAAGTCAGCACAACAATGTTTTGCTGATGTGTATTATTCAGTTTGTTTTTATTGCGTTATAGCACTTCATGATAGCCTCTTTCAAATTAACTTTTGTATTGGTTTTCTTAAATGTACACAAAACTGAAAATATTTAACTCACGAAATATAGATTATATATAGATATTTCTTAGATCTCATTTAAAATATGCATTTTAAGATTTTCCATACATTGTATTTGAAGATACAACTGACCACCCTCTTACTTGACGGTACCTCATAACATGCTGATTTAATCGATCAGCAATTACGGACGTATGGCTGATAGCCTGGAAAGTGTACAGACAATTTGGTACACTATTTTGAAATTTTTTTGTAGTGTCAGGAAAGAAGTTGTGATTACATGCATTCCTGATCAAGACATAGAAATGTTTGTGACAGTAAAAATTGAGTCTAGTGTTCCCTGTTAATCATGATATTATACATAAGGTGTAGTTTTTCCTCCAACATACTACTACTAAAAATTGCATTATTTCAGTGAACCCATATTGGGAAATGCAATAAGCATACCAGACATGCCACTAGAACTCCATCACTGTGGTTCCTCTCCCTCTCTTCCTTGCAGAGCCTCACAAGTCTGTTAATTCCTTGTAGCTCTACAACCTGTGCTGCCACTGTTGGATCACTGCATAACCTGCAATATAACAGCAGTCATAATAGCTATAATCAGTTTTTATTTATTTGTATGAAAACCGTCGTACACAACAATAGTTGCTCAAGTGCAACAAAATATTAATACAACATGTTTCGACCTACTATGAGGTCATCCTCAGGTAAAACTATAAAATTTAAAATTT